>Ga0126342_10013287_pt1 | contig 14608 bp, 12 predicted proteins | sample Cyp1metagenome_FD_92528 | JGI IMG/M metagenome (GOLD analysis project Ga0126342, IMG submission 92528) | Coral microbial communities from Lord Howe Island, Old Settlement Bay, Australia - Cyphastrea 1 metagenome | ecosystem: Host-associated > Invertebrates > Cnidaria > Coral ... | reverse complement strand
TATATATATATATATATCATACACATTGTGTGTATATAATGTGCGGGTACCAAGTTTTTTTTGGTAAACTCATCCATGAATTCCATGAAGCGTGCCATGCCTCAAATTTTGAGATATGTGTTCGTTGTAAGTCTAGGAGTCTAGGGGTTCAGGTATCAGATGCAGACTAGTAGGTTTTGCCACTACAGCCGAAACTGAAAGGATGAAAACGTTGCATGAGTTATGAAGGTGCAATCCAATTTCCGGGGTCAGTGGATTCCAGTGGATCCCGATTTCAGGGTAGGTTGGACAAGCCCAAGACAAATTATTCATGTCGATCAAACATGAGGAGACTTCCCATCATTTAAGACTTCCCATCATTGAGGACCTGGAAATAGGGATCATTTGGTTTCATGAAGTTCGCGTTTAAAGGAGCTGAAACCTTGGATACAGTCACATCCTTGTCTTTCATATGTTCCACAGACTCCATGTTATATTTAAGGTCGGCAACATGCGGAAAAAAAAACCTGTTCCCTCAGTCATCCACCATTCAAGCTGTTGTGATCTCAGTTAACTCATGGCGTCCCCTTGAGCCGGTGATGGAGGAAATCCACTCCAGGAGATTATATGGAAAGGATAGGTGATGAATGATAGCTATGATCCAATAGAATTACTGTACAACTATCCCAGGAAATCCAGAATCAATATTTGACGGTTTCATAATATCACTACACAATAATATAGCATATATAATATCATATAATATCCAGTATAGTCATTACAATATAGTAAGCCCAAAAAAGATGCCGAAAAGTGTTTCCAGGATGTTACTTGGATGATTCCCTCATCTTTTCAGGTGTCGGTATCTTCGGCAGCTATGGGTGCTATATTTTGTTGCCAATACTCTCTAGTAAACTAACACAGCTATGGAAAATCACCAGTATAAATGCCCATGTTCAGTAGCAAATTGTTAAATTGCCAGAGGGTACTAGTTATAAAGCCCTTAAATCATCATTAAATCACCATTTTTCTTAGTCAAATCCCATTTTTGCTGCTTAGAATATCCAGATGCTATGGCCTTTCTTGTCATCCGCACCACCCGCGACCGCCTCGGGCCTCAGCTCTCACTTCGGGCACGGACAGACGCTTCTCCGCCTCCGTGCGGAACCCGGCGGAAGCCGGAGAAGATCTGTTTGGGTCATCGGCACAATCAATGGAAAATAGCTTATAAATGTTATGGTTTAAAATTTATAATAATGGATATAATAATATATAATGGATGATAATAATGGATAATAAATGGAGGTTTTCTGATTGGTGATTTGGAACATGAATTTTATTGTTCCATTCAGTTGGGAATGTCATCATCCCAACTGACGAACTCATATTTTTCAGAGGGGTAGGTCAACCACCAACCAGTTTAAATGGTTTATAATAATGGTTAACAATGGAATCTGGAAAATGTGGTACTGAACATGTGAGCCATGAACAAAATACCCGCGTTGATTGGTTGTTATGGTGGATTATACTGCCTGGCCTAGTGGGCGTTATGACAACCAGGCTCACTTCCAATCATCCTGGAGGAGAAAATCTCAAAATCGGGATCTTTGAAATCCCCATATCTATATACTATATATACTTGAGGATGATTAGGTGTACACATAGTGTACATATTTGGGATTTTGGGCTTTGCTGTATATTTCTCTTAAGGTCTGTCTCTTAAAATGCGGATTCAGCGAAGATGTTTCCTCGTTTTGGGGCCTAAAAAAAACAGATCCCCGTGAACACATCCACAATCCATGAGTGGTAAATCCACCATTTTCAGCCAGATACTGATCAGCTTATCCCATGGGCCTTCAACCCATCTGATGATTCTGGTGGTTGAGCCGAAAAGGCCTATAGAGTCTGATTATTTGTTTTGATTTCGATAGGAAAGATATGAAAACCATTGGTTTTTGCAACTACAGTTTTCCTTTCAAAATCACTGATTGGGGTGAGAATGAGTGATGGGGTGGTACTGTTGATGGTCGGCCCATAGGGCCCTGGTTGATTACTGAGTGTTTCCCCCTAAGTCGGGTTCAGAACCATTAGGTTTCTATTCGGTTTCTATAGGTTCCCCATTAGAAATGACTCTAATAACTTGGATGACACCTTGGCGTTCAGCCGTTTTAAGAACCTATGCGGCAAAATGATTGAGTAAGTTGTATACCATGATGACAGTGCCGCAAAAAAATCACCAACATATAGCCGATTGAATGGCCATGTATAACCGCCAAAATAGCCATTTGAAGAAGCCTCCACCCAAGTTGTTCGCACTCAGCCCCGCCACCTCTATGATTCTGAATCGTCGTCAGGTGCTTTGGAGCTTTGTGCTAGTGATGGTGGGTCTGTGTCAAAATTGAGGAGTGGATGCCAAAAGTAATTGTTTACATAGATATAGCATGATATGGCAAACCAATGGTTTCCTAAGCGAAATGATCTACACATGGTTGAATTGTGCATATCTATCTTAGTGTACTGGAGGCGAAGAAGCACATATGCCGATGATTGCCTGCGACAACCACAAACCCTGAACGGCACATGGGTTTTCACCTGTTTTAATCTGCAAAAGCCATGAGTTTGGGTTGCGCTGCTATTTCCATGACTGAGGCAACGTTGTTTTGGCGCTGTATCCAATGTCATCACTGGATTGACTAGCCGTCTTAGCTTGTTGATCATTGCTGGACACAGTTTACGTCCCAATTGACGCTATTTATTTGAGGGGAATCCCCTCATAAATCACCCCAGTTCTATTAATCCAGGATTGACATTGAGGTGATCGTCACGGCTAGATCCAAGTCAAACAGTCAAACCATGATTTTGACATGGAAAAATGACCCGCCGAACGCTTAACGAACGTCGCTCATCAAAACCGATGAGTCGTCAGTGTAGCTCCGAACGTCGAGCTGCGCCAAGTCGTGCATGTCAAAACATGAGCGAGGAAGTGTTTCTAAGTAGTTTCCAAAACACTCTGGTGTTGGTTGATGATTTTCGGGGTCTATACTGAGTTGTACTGATACCCAATCCATCCCAATATGGGATTAAGAGGGATTAACATACTTTGAGAGATGGGAGTCATGGGGAACCACGACTCACACGGAAGCGGCAGGTACCGGCACGCTGCTGGGGCCAGGCCTGGCGGCCAGTGCTCGAAGATTCTCGTAGATTTGATTCAAGCTACAGAAACGCCAGGGACCTACCAGGGACCTACAGAATCTTGCAGATTTCTGACATGTTATGTAGTAGATAGTAGTAGTCCATCTTACTTTGGGGATAATTGCCCAAGCTTCACCCATATACCCATAGTGTATTGCATCATGAAGATTGGGAAAGTTCCAACAAACCCAGCAGTCAAACCCCAACGCTCGAAGAGGTGAAGAACCGATGTAAGAGGACTACTTGGATGACAAGCTTAACTGCAAGGTGCCCCCAAACGATAGCTAAGTTGGTTTATAACTTTAATATCTATGGTTTATAGGTGATATATCTATAGTTAATGGGATTATAAACAAACTTATAACTTTGGGCGGGGCACCACCTTGTGTGTATTATTACCTCCCTTGAAGCAGGAAACAGATTCCTGAACCATTTTGGGATTCCAACCGATTTCCAGACATGAAATGGCCGCAGGGAGACGCAGCTGATATTTCTGGCAATACATCTATCTGGCCAGAATACACTGTCCACACGCAGCCCTTTTTTGGCTCATTTCTCATTTGCTTCTTTCGACGTCTCTTCTTCAGGAAAGACAAGCAGAAGCAATGGTGCCTTGATTGAGCAACTCAAAAGCTGGCGGTGTTGGGTGCTTGTTCTGTAACCACAAAATCGGGAATGATACCCTCGGATATGTCAAAATAGCTATTGAACATGGTGATTTAGTTCGTGGATTTACCCATTGAAAATGGTGATTTTCCATAGTTTTTTGTATGTTTACTAGAGGGTATTGTAGTGCTATGAAATGATGATCCACAATTGACCAATGTCTTTGGATGTCTTTTGGATCTGTTGAATTCGTCAACATCCATCAGCCGGAAACGCATGGCTTCAGTCACGTTGTGGCTCAAAGATAGTTTATCCAAGCAATCATAAGTTGCATTGTTTTGAACAACTATAGTATATATGATATAATACATATTATATAACCATACTATACTATACTATGCTATGCTATGCTATGCTGTACTATACTATACTATACTATACTATACTACATACTATATACTATATACTATATAGTATATACTATATACTATACGCTATACACTATACGCTATACACTATACACTATACGCTATACACTATACACTATACTATACTAGATTAGGCTATAGACTAGACTAGACTGTCCTATACTATACTGTACTATACTATACTATATTACTAGGTGGTGGTGAAAGATCTTTAAATACTCTATGCTTTACGTTTCATGACCACTTGGGCCTGTCGGAAGAACAACGGAAGAACATGAGAACCTTGAATCATGTCCTCTCGAGGCATATGATTTGGGTGCGGGTGCCCATCAAAATCCATTGATCATCAGAATCATCAGTATCCCTTTATCAAAATGGGCGTTTGGGGGCTAAATTCATTATTATCATGCAAACCCAATTACATCAAGTTGGCGAAAAATCTTCCATTGAATCCCATGAATATCCCAACCATGAATAGCCTACAAATATCCCATGTTTGCATATGACAAACCATTTTGACTCCGAGGTCTTTGGCTCTCGCATCGTGTCCGTGATCCTTGCGATCACATGGCAGCAGGCAGGTTTGTTTTGGATGGGACTGGGAAGCACGTAGACATCATCTGTGAATAGTCATCATTTGCAGGGTTACTCCAACCCATTATTGTGTATATATATATATATGGAGATATACTGTGTATATATATAGAGAGAGAGAGATTTGTCATGATAGTCACTTTTTGGGGGTAGATGATGGTAGATGTGTCATTTCTCAGATTTAGATGGTTCTATCTTGATGACTGCTGGTTAGATCCCTTGGTTGCGCTCGCATTGTTTTTGTTCACGTCATTTTGCATGATGATATTCCCTTAATCATTGGCGGGCGGTGTTGTGTTCCCTCTTCCATTTTTAACCACTATATATTCACCATGATTGATGGTTACACTCAGATAACTTCTTACCCGTAACATTGGTTCACACGCCCTTCTCTTTTCGGGTCAGACAGAGTCAGACAGAACCCAGATATACCCAGATTCCCCTTGCGTGACAATCCAAGGACCTAATTGGCTGCTTAGATCCTCATTTTCACGGCTAAAATGTCCCATATTTGCCGCCAAAATCTCGGAATCTGTTGCTGGCTAAATCATGCCAAATCACCATGTCCCTTGATCAAAACCCTTCTGTTTCCCCTATTCTTGTTGCTTTAAAGTGGTTAAACCATTGTTAAACCACGTTAAATCATGTGCAATCCACATGTTCGGCCAATCTTCTTTGCCATCCCCATGGTTTTCCAGTGACGTCTCCCCCCACGTCTCGGCCGTTTCGAAACGTTGCGAGGCCTTGGCGTCAGGTCATCGGGGCGCAGGCCATGCAGGTTGCTTCGTTCGTCGAGGCAATCAGATGTTGGCGGTGAAGTTGACCTATGACGGTGCCCCGTTGGGGCGATCCATTGGGGTCGCAACGGGGGTCGTTGGGATCCATTGGGGGAATTGTTGATGGGATTTGGATGGGATTTTGGATAGTACTTCAACAAAACGTGTGATTTTATCAAATTTTATCTAGGACAAATGATGATGACCTTTTCCGTCACTGGAATGATGGAGTCATGATGGGTAGGGCCCACTAGGGTTCGGCGAGTCATCCCCAAATGGCAATCATTATTTCAACTATTTTTAGGTGAATTATGATTAATGGTATATAATGAATGTATGTATTGTTTTAGGTGAATCATTAATGGTTGAATGGGGAGTATATGGTATATTTTTGGTGCGGCGAGTCATCTCCAAATCAATTATTCGAAATAATTCAGCCATATAGTCAATGTACATTTCAAAAGATACTCATGGATTATGGTGACGTATGGCGACCTCGAAATGTTAAGCCCAAAGTGCATAGATCTTGTGAGTAGGGGGTAGAGATTCTACTGTGGGGAGTATAGCAGGGCAGTAAGGGGATGTAGTGCAATTGTGTGTTTGATTCCTAGAGATATGAAAAGAATCTGTAGATATGATTGCAAACTCTCGTGCACTGCGTGAACAAGTTGGTGAAGCAATTCAGAAATCTTTGGGCTGACACCCAGAAGCGATCAGATAATGCAAGGGGTCCAGTACGAAAACCTATCTAATTACGTTCTTTTTGTTTCAGCTACATGTGGATGTCCGAGTAGTCCGTGTTGGCTACAGAAGGGTCTTGTGTGAAGGATTAAAAAGTACAAAATAAAGTACAAAACAAATTCAAATACAACTCACAAATACAAAATCTGAACTGCAGGGTTCAGAAAATACAACAGGTTGGCTTTGCATTTACTTTGCAAGTTGGTTCTTGCCTTTCAAAATGAACATGGAGTTGGCTCATTTTGCTCATTTTTGAAATGTGTTTTTGCTTTTATTTTGCATTTTTTGATTTGGGGTTTGTATTTTTTGATATTTTTTGTATTTTGTATTATTGAAGTTTTGGGTTCATATGTTTTTGTATTTTGTATTTTTGAGAAATTGCGGTCGTATTTATTTTGTTGTTATTCTGTACATGTTTGTAATTATTTTGTTTTTTAACAGAAAAATACAAAATAACTACAACAATTACACCTTGTATTTTTGTATGTTTTTTTGGTATTTTTCCAGCCTTTCCAAAAATACACTTTGTATTTTTCCATTCCTTCACAGATTGCACTTTGTCCTTTTGTTTTTTTGTTCTTTAGGCATGCTGGCAAAAACAAAACCGCAAGTCCACCAATATTTGTTGCATGTCCCATGTGTAGGCGACTTTCTCCCGCCGCAAGGTTTTATGTTTGTTATGTATTTTGGGGTTGTATGTTTGTTATGTTATGTATTCTTTTTGTATTTTAATGATAACAGGGGTTAACAGCCTGTAGCTAGCACAGGACTACTCAACCTTAGCGCTATGCAGTCCGCACCCATCCCATCAAAATGGTTTTGTCCAAGTGTGGAACATCTTTTTCAGCAAAGCAAGGAACCGTTGATTCGTTTGGAATTATATTTGGGGTTCATGCTTAAGCAGTGGACTTTCTGCAAATAGATGACAATTCAGTTTTACTGCAGGTTTCTTCGAATTCTGAATTTGCGTGCTGGTGAAAGGGGTTCTTTGCGCTTTCAAGAGGACTAGGTCCTAGTCGGTGCAACCATGGATGCAGACCGTTTCTTAGCACAGTATGGGCCCAAACAACTAATAATCAGAAAAAATGGTTGCTTTCGAAACGTTGGATAAACAGTTGTGTGGTCTTGATACGTCTTGACATCTACTCTTTTGCGCCCCTATGCACATTCCCATCAGGTTGAAGGTCAATTAGCTACTGTTCAAATCATGTACAGGGGTCATTGACTGCCAAGCTTTATCATTTCACTGTGTTCAACTCTAACATTTGCAGTTTGACCCAAATACTGAGCAAAGTCCTAGAGAAGGTCTGCTCCAAAGTGAACATGTCAAAGTGGATTTTGGGTGTCAAACAACTGAGGTAGAAAGTACGACATTCCTGGCGGTGTCTTGGGTGAACCATGGTGCTTCAGCAGCGCATCACCTCCCAGAATTCCTCTGCAACCATCTGCTACCTACGGGGTAAATGATGTTCCCACTCCATTGATTGGCTTGAAATGCTAGTTAATTGATGTTAATTGGTTATGGACAGTTGTTTATTGATGTTTGGTTCTAGTTTCATTATAGTATGTTAAGTCTGTTAAGTCTGTTAAGTTATGTTTATTCATTATCTCAAATTTGTTCAGAGATGTTGATTTTCTCCATTGACTCCAATGGCAAGTCCTCATCCTGCCATGCCCCGCCATCAAGAATGGCCTGGGGGCGGTCATCTCCCAAAGGCTGGAAGCATCCCTGATGTCCAACTAATGTTGGCTTAAAGACATCTCAGAAAACCAACCATTTCTGATGGCTTTTACCAACCATTTCTGGAATATTATATGGGGTATATAACCACCAATAACATGGGAATAACATGTTATCAGTAAATATGGATAAATATGGATATTGATGGCTTTTACCAACCAAATACCTGGTGATTTTGGGGATGATTTACTATGATTTACCAACATGTCTGAAAAATCTTATCGAAGGCCTATGGCCCGTTGAAGAAAATTCGATCCCAGACTCCACCGCTGTCAGGTCAAACCAATTGGAAAGAACCCGCCTCCAGCACCGCGGTACGAGAGACCTGGGAGGAGTCCGGGTACCGTGTCAATGCAGGCGGGAGGGATTCGGGGGTATTTTGACAGACAGAATAGTAGTACCATGTACCCTCTGGTAAATAAACATAGACCCTGAGAATCACCAATTTGTAATGGAAACTAATCTTCCAACCCCTATCTGGCAGGGTCTATATTAATTTCAGTACCATGTAGTACTTAGTGTTGAGAATGTTGAGGACAATCAGAGGACATAGCAAGCATCGTAATGATATGATGAGAAAAATTAATGATGTATGAGTCTATGATCATCACAGAAATAGTGATGATGATGATGATGATGGTGATGATGGTGATGGTGATGGTGATGGTGATGGTGATGATGATGATGATGATGATGATGATGATTACCGTAATTATATATTGTAAAATGATCGTAGAAATATCTGGTTGGTGGCGTTATTTTTTTTAATTGGCCATCCTACCTGCGATGAAGATCCTTTCTGGCCAGCATTTTTGGGGGGGGGCGCTAAAATCCTCAACCAGAGAATGATGGTACAGGCTTTGTCTGGAGATAGGCTGTGCTACCTCCAAATAGCACTTCTAATGGAAAACTAAGATACATGTTTTTGGAGTGCTGTTGTTTATTGGCATTTACCCTGCATAGTGGATATAGTGACTATGTCGTGTATGTCGAAGGGTGACGTGGGTGAAAGAAATCCCGTAAAGGAGGCAGTGTTTTTCGTTGACCAAGAAACGGTAAACCCCAGATTGATAGGATTTTTACCACAGGGGAGAATAATACCGAAGAGAATAATTGTGGGTCCACAAGAGCACTCGTAGTGCCAATCAGGAAAGCTACTCCCCCGTGTGAATGCACCAAGCATTATTTATTTCAGGGTTCATATTGAAGCTGACGGTGAGTAATTAGTTTGAAGAACAAGTGGTTGATGTTGATGTCTTTCACCCTTATCAAGGTCAAAATCCCATGGTTCAGACAATCGTTTCCCCATGGCCATGGCCAATGTGGGGCATTTTGATCACTTTGGGAGAAACCATGAGAGAAAGCCATATATCATTCGAACATGTCCAAAAGTAGGAATACCCATGACGGATCCATGGTGCTGCTATATATATCTATATATGGTGCTCCATGGATCCCATCCATATACCCCAGTCACGTTAGCATAGAAAAACCAGCACCAGCCGGATCCGTCATGGGATACCAACGTTGGTAAGTTCAAAAAGAAGCCACATGATTCGCCAAGATTTCGCCAAGAAATTTCCATGGGATCAGTGCGTAGCATGAAGTAGCCATACATCATATGGTGGTCTGAGAATAGGTACCACACTCCATCCCAACAAAATGTCAAGGTTCATTAAGATTGATTGGATGTAAGATGATTTTAGTGTAGTGATTATGAAAAAAAACAATGAACATTTCCAACGTTGGATTTTCGCTGGAGATAGGTCGGTCACGAAAAACCGCTGATTCCAATGAGGCATCCCAGGACTACGACAATCCAAAAATGGAATGCTATCCTCCAGTAAATCAACAAAACGATCTGCAAAATCTCACAAAGAATGTAGATCATGTAACAGAAAACCCAATAAACCCCATGTAGTTCCATGTTGTTTTGTGACAAAAATATTGGAAACTCATTCAACATGCTGTTACCAATGCTGTTGCTTCTCTGGATCATCTGGATTATCTCGGCGCAGGCCGTCACTTGAGAACCGTTCGCGGAGGCTTTCACATCTACGAGTGCTACCTTCAGGTGGGGGCGCAGGATTTCAGAGAACCAACATGGGAACCAATGATTCACCAAGTCAGAACGTTGCGGCATGGAATACAAAAGTTGGAGAATATGTAGGGAACCACAAAATGGGCCATGTAGCCCAAAAACTGAGATATACGAATGGATGCGAATTTGCCAGATCATCAACAAACCCATACAAATTACCATCATTGACCATCTATTTGCGAGTTCGTTGGTACCTTGACCTATGGCCCATATGTCCCATCATGGACATGAAAATCACACACATGACCAGATAACGTGAAGCGATGGGACCTTCCCAAGACTTTGATCCGGCGGACGCCCTCAAGCAGTTGTTTAGATCCAAGTTCGCAACCAACATCTGACGTACTCCGAAAAAATATGTTGGCAAATTGAGATCTTCACGTTTGGTTAAACAGGCTACATCCACGGGCCTAGTTGGTTGACATGTTCCATCTCTGCCGAGTCGTCCTATTTTGAGCAGCCACTTAAGTCCATGCACGTTGGGAGCTACCCATCTTTTGGGATAGACAAATCAGCCGGACGTCTCAAATCCCGAAAAAAAACAAACATCGAACAATCAAACCTCCGTTTGGTGAAGTCTCCCCATTTTTGCCTTTGAGTCTCAGTTCTAAATAGGTTCTTTTTTTGCATCTTATAGCTTAAGAAAACTAACATTCACCAACATATTCACCAACATTCACCCATATTTAACCACGCGTTTCCACGAGTGTTTCCACATGGAAATGCCAACCAACCAAGCGCGCCCAACAGGAGGGGAATCCCGGCAAGGGGCCGGACCACGAGATCTCCGAGGTGAAGTGGATGTCCCGAGGCCCAAAACGGACTGACGTTTGCGGTGACATATGTTTGTGTCATATGAAAAATCCACTTATATGATCTTATATACTACAAAATATATATGATATACTATAAGTGGATATATGTCAACTTAAGTTGTTGTTGCTATACTTATATGATCTTATATACTACACTTATATACTACTTAAGTTATAAGTGACTTGTAGTTCACTGGAACTGCCCAAGACTTTAAGTGGGTGGACCAGAGCATAAGTGTTGTTTCTTGATTGTCCTCCACAGGTGTCCCATTTCACCTCAGGAATGCTTGAATGACTATCCAATGATGTTTCTTTGGTCGGGAAACCCACCAAAATCTACTGGTTTATCATCTCCGATATTGAAACTGCATGAAACTGCCACTTGACTGTTGTCCAGAATTTTCAAACATACACCTTTAAGTTTTTTCCATGGTTGAGCTAGGGGTTTATCCAATATATATATATATATACATAAATACATATTAATATATATACATATATATCCTAGATTTGGAAGTCTGAAGAGAAACGAAAATAGAAACAGGCAGCCACCATGGATCCAGATGCTGTTTGTCCATGGGAGTTTGGGACCTCTAAAAATCCTGCTGCTGTTTATATCTGTCCAATGTAACGTGGCACCACCAAACGTCCTCATGATGGTTGCCAGTCACCCAAAATATTAATATTTATATATACATATGTATATATATATAATTATATATATACACATTGTTCGTTGCATCCCAATATGCATCACAGGGAAACTGGTCTGCTCCTAGACTTGGAAGGGAAGTGATATCCTCATCATTGTCCTTGTAAATCTATATGGATATGGTAAACAAGATGATAAACCATCCCCCATGCAATTTTGCCACAGATGGGTTGATATGCCAGGGACATTCTCCGAAACAACCCAGGAATAGTAACGAAAACTCACGTGCACCATAGTCAAACCACGCTTTGTTTTGCAAGAAAAGGATAGAAAAGGCATGGTCGCCCCTTCTCCCAGTTGGGGTTCTTTGCCCGTGTTAAAGAATCCCTGTCATGATACTACACCATCAAATTTGCATATGTCTTGTTTACCGTTGTACTATACTATACTCCATGTTCATATTGGAGGATGAACATACATTTAATAGGGAATTATAATGTCGAGCTAATAAAGATTCTGAATAACCCTGAATAGTTGGATGGCCAAGATCATATTTAAGTTGGTCATATATCCCAGCATATCCCATTATGTTTCCATGAGTATCCACTATTACGATCTATTAAGTCATATAAAGTCTACAGTGTACTTTTTTTTCATATTATAAATTACATACATCCCATTGCATCCATCCTGAGCATCCCATGATCCCATCAAAAAAATCGGAAGATCCCATGAAATTCCCATAGATGTCCTATGAAATCCGCGGGAATCCCATGATTGATCCCATGAAATCGATCTGCGCAGGCGAGGTTTCGCGCCAGCTGAATCGAGGCATGTGGCGCTTTCAGCGGTCGCAGGTTCGTCGGGAAACCATGGGGTCAGGTCTCACGAGGAATTTACCATAGGAAATCATACGTTGATTATTTACCATGGTGGAATTACATCATATATAATTAAATACATCATAAAATCAAGGTGTGGCAGGTCTCATCAATTAATACGTTGATATATGATGTACTCTCTGGTAATGACTAAAATAGCTATTGAAAATGGTCATTTATAGTTGATTTTCCCATTAAAATGGTGATTTTCCGTAGTTATGTTAGTTTAACAGAATTTAATACGTTGATATACTGGTTGGTGGTTTCAAACATTTTTTATTTTCCATAATATATGGGATAATCCTTCCCATTGACTTTCATATTTTTCAGAGGGGTTGAAACCACCAACCAGAATATGATGTAATTAATTGATTTTAACCAACTGGTGGAAATACTTTGATGTACCATTGAATCTCAGATGACATTCGCCAAGAAGGATGCAGGATGATGGCACTTTGTATTTTGATGATGATGATGATGATGATGATGATGATGATTATCGTGATCGTGATCGTGATCGTGTTGTCATGTTGTCATGTTGTCATGTCGTCATGTCGTCAAACTCTGGTTTGAGAGTGGCTCCATAAGAATTTGAGCCCAAGTACTCGTATGTAAAATGACATAAACCTACATGTGTTGTGGAATGGGCTCCGAAACCACGTGTTGCAGGAAGTTGCAGTATGATTCAGTGTGTTTTTGGTGGTTGGGATGGGGTATTTGTTGCTATTTTTCGCCCCTGAAATGACTATGACGACGAAATCTTTCTCGACTTCCAGTAGAGTCATCCCATCTCTTGGAGGAAACCCCACCATGAATGCAAAATCATTTTCCTAGGGCAACCATTGATTGTCCACATCTAAACATTTACCATGTTTACCCGGGATCCCTAGGGTACTAAATGATCAGCACAGGACCCTGCTGCCTTTACTGGGCTTCTGGTCCCAATCCTCACCAAATGGCTCCAACATGGTACAAAGTGAGGCCCCCCAGTTGTCAGTTAGTTTATAAACCCATTGACTCATTAACATTCATTAACTATATAGCTATTTCCCCCTCAAACCCTGAAGAAAATAACCAAACTATAAATCGACTTGGCTGTCTAGGGGGCCTCACCTTGTACAATCCTATCTATTTCCACCTGGCCAAACATCCAGCGCCAGGCATACCTGTACCTGCGCTGGTTGGGCAACTCGAGATCAGGAGACAACGCAGGAGCGAACAGCACAAAAGCTGCCGCTGTCGGGTGCCTTGTCGCAGGTGATTTTCCTTGTGGCCCACAGACCGTATCTGTAGGATCCCACAGGAGCCTGGTGGCAACTTGTGACCTCACTAGATCTCACTAGCAGAGCCGCTCTCAAACTGGGTAACTTGTCATAGATCATTTCCGGCGGAAATTGCTTGAATACAGGGCTCTTACTTCAGCTTTTTAGGATTCAGTAGCCCTGACGTGCCCGAAATTCTGCAAGGAATGCCACGTCCATCGAGAAGACGAACACCACCAAGGTGCTGCCTAAGACCGGCGAGAGCGAAAAGGTGTCCGGCCCCCGCAGGCTGTTTCTGCTGGTCTAGGGGGGTCACCCTCCATTTTTCGGGGATGCTCCCGCAGTTACAGCCATCAGGGGTCGGGCACTCAGTTGCCTGGGGAATGTAAGGCTCCGATTCTGTGACAGGGCCAGCCTATATTGGATACAAAACCAGCTGAACAGCGACCTTTCAAGACTTCAAAAAAAACATATTAGATCATATTAGCAATTTGCATCAATTTGCTGTTTCAGGTTTGGACACAATGATCGAAGGAAGTTTAGAAGTCAAACTTCCGACAATATGGACAGATGAAAAGCAGAGCAGGGAGAAGAGAAAGATGAGAAGAAAGAAGAGTAGAAGAGAAAGAGTAAGAAGAAAGAAGATGCAGATGCGAGAAAAGGTAGGAAAGTCGCGAAACACTGTGTTTTTCCAATGATTTGGGGCTCCGGAGTGTCGAAAAGTAGGCTCGCTAAAGCGGCGGGTGCGGAGCCAGCTGGCCAGATGAGAGATGAAAAATTACACGCCGTTGTGGCGTGAAGCACATTTCGAAGTCAAAATGCATAAAACACACCATT
>Ga0126342_10013286_pt1 | contig 14608 bp, 10 predicted proteins | sample Cyp1metagenome_FD_92528 | JGI IMG/M metagenome (GOLD analysis project Ga0126342, IMG submission 92528) | Coral microbial communities from Lord Howe Island, Old Settlement Bay, Australia - Cyphastrea 1 metagenome | ecosystem: Host-associated > Invertebrates > Cnidaria > Coral ... | reverse complement strand
TTATATATATATGTTATATATATATATATGTTATATATATATGTTATATATATATATGTTATATATATATGTTATATATATATGTTATGTATATATATACAGTAATCATATAAGTAATAGACTATATATATATATACAGTAATTATATAAGTATATAATAGACTAATCTAATAGATGGCAACTCACCATTGGTTTAAGACTGTTGCTTGGCCTGGCTTTGTTGCGCCAGGCCTTTGGAGGGTTTGCTTGGAGCAGCAGAAAAGATTGCTCAGGCTCCTGGGGGCACAGATGTTGTAATATGAATACATCTGTAGAATATACAATATAACATATGATAAATGTTATTTATATATTTAAAATATATGATATATATATATATATACATATGTGATATGTATATACACAATGTATATATATATACAAGACTATCAACCGAGTTGATTTGCACGATCACCTTGCTAGTTTAAGTGGAAGACCGCGTGATGTAGGTGCCTAATTGAAAAACTTTCCTGGGAGCTCACACGTTGAAGGAAAGTCTGTCCGCATAGTGTGTATATAATCGACAAAAACATACAAATGCCTTAAAAGAGAAGTTGTGCAGGTTTTTCCATTCAGGAAGAAAATACAATACTTTGCATTGTCAGTTCGATATAAAGATTTCTAAAATCTCTAACCTTGCAGGGTGCAGAGGGTGCAGTGCGTGGCCGCTTTCGTGGCTTTTGTGGTTTGCGCCGACCTCCACGTGCTGAGTTCCACCAAGAGGCAGGCTGGTGAAATAATGTGAGATCGCATCGGTGCAGTGGAAGATAGTAGAAGTAGGTTGAAAGTGCTGCTGCTGGCCTTGGTTTTGTTTGTCGTATGGTTTCAAACAAAGCCATCAGAATCCGTTCATTCCGAGCTGCATCCTTATTCTAGTCTATATTATTACTATTTATTATTGTTCTCAGTATATATATATATATATTCTATTCTTTTCGGACTTTTCTTGGTAAATGACTTACGATGAGAACATCTCATCAGTCTTTCTTGAGATGGTATCAGTGTTTCAGGTTTTGAATCGAGGCAGCTGGATCAAACCTATGTTTTGACCTGAAGAGTTGTGTCGCCATCAAGCAGCTGCGCAAAGTGGTTGAGCAATTCCACTTTGTTTTCCATTGGTGAAGTGGATAACGATTCAACATGATTCAACCGATTTGAGGGTGGGTTTCATAGAAGCTAGAGTGAAACATACAGATTTTGACCCAATCACTTGTGAAAACACGCATCAACCGGAATATAGAAAAGATATGAAAAGATGAACAAAATGACAGGATGCCTCGCAGAGGCCTTGGAATCAGCAACCTTTTGCCCTGACTCTTTTGGAGGCCACAGGGCTACGACCATTGGCGCAGAGTTTTTTTTGGCCCATGTGGTTGATGACAGTGCTGTGCTGAGCGGCGAGATTTCTGGAACGGCATGGGCAGCTTCGCAAGCTGACGACGTGTTGATTCAACCGCTGAGTTTCATGTCCTGATGTCAGTGAATGCCAGGAGCGGCAGAATCTTTCGGCTCTTTGAAGCAGCGAAGGAAGCGACGTTCAACGTTGCTTTTTGTGAACAAACATCATGAATATGTTAAAATATGTTCATGTAAATGTTGCCTTCGCTGGAGAGGCTCATACAGTAAGTGTAAAGTTCTCCGCAGAGGTGGAACTTTTTTGGCGGTGATTGCCATTGACACTTACTAAGAAAAGTGTTATCATTTTGTTATGCATGGTTTGATATTGAAACGATCGTTTTACTGTGGGAAATGACATGGAAATACTTTGTGATGGAACCCTGGAGATCTGTTTCGTGCATCTTCATCCTTCATGTTTGGCCTCTTTGGCACAGCCCTTGGAAAAGATCACGAAAACAGCAACGGCACAAGAGCAACAACTCGAACAAACTTGCCAAAGATCGCCAAGCACGAGAGGAATACCACCGCTTAATATGTATGTATAATATATATATATATATATCAATCCAGATAGATAGATAGATGGATAGATAGATAAAGAAATAGAGTGAGATAGAGATAGAGATAGAGTGAGATAGAGATACAAATTAGATACAGATAAATATTACGTGCGTATGTGGAAGACATGATGGTGAACTTCTTCCAGATCTACAGTTCATTAGTTTATTCATGCTCTGCCTCCGTCGCAGCCATGCCCTCGCTGGTGGATCTGCCGTGGCACTCGGAGCCACAAGAAGCAGTCGAAAACATTTGTGCAAATGGTGAGAAACCAACGATCAGAACCTACCCAAGACCCTCAGACATGCTCACACTAAGACTCTTGAATTTCCGTCATGTTAGTGTTATCTATTCTGAATTCAAGGTGTGTGAATTGAAAGATATTAGGATTCCTCACCAGTCTTAATGCTCAAACTGATTTCCAGAAAATTCTCGGTGGAAGGCAGTTGAAGTCTTGCCTTGCAGCTGGGCTTGTTGGTTTCGGCCAGGGCCGTGCGCCAGCACAGGAGACTCACCATGGGAGCTCCTTCCTGCGCTGTACAAGGAACATCCTGTTGGTGAGATGGGTGAATCGTGGTGAATCGTGGTGAATTGTGGTGAATCACTTCATATCCAAAATCAGTGCATTATTATTTGATATTTTAACTCATATACTTATTTTGTATGCGTTTGTCAAAACCTTGAGCTTGAACTCTTGGGATATCGGCGATATTGGACATCATGATGATACACCCAGATACTGTACCGTCAGATACCCAACATCCTCCAATTCCCTGAACACACGGTTGCCTCATGTTGTTCCTGCTTCAGGCCTCGCTTCATGCCCGATCCGCTGACTGGCATGCCATGCAGAGATCCAGAGGAAGAGAGTTGCAGCTTTGAGATGCATGGATTTGTACAGCCACGACGGGCGAAAGACTTGCAAGAGATGTTCATTGACACAGTATGATATCTTCATTTAGATAAGATCGAACAAGACATAGCAAGACTGCCTTTGCCCTTGCTTGTGCCAAGAAACACCCTGTGGATTCCCATCACTCATGTTACTACGAACTATGACAGCAGCAACAAGGGTTTAGTTTGTGGGAAGAAAGCCATTGCTATCTGTGGTCCCAGTATGTTGCAATGCTCAAGTTACTCTTGAAATTGAGTCGCCTACCTCAACACTTGTTGCAATAGAGAAGTGTCAAACCTTTGCTTATCGAGATAGCACTCCAGTCAATTCTAAGGCAACGAAACATCCTTGACTCACTAAGTCCTAGAGACCCCCGTGTTTAGCTTTCGAAAAAGACAAACGAAATCCAGAGCACGACAACATGGGGGCATCGGGAAAGCTCATCAGGTAATGAAGTTCATGCCACTTGTGCAAAAGTTCCAAAGGCGGAATTTGCGGAGTGGAGTCAACGACATGACTTTGCGGGCAACATGTTTCCATAAACATGGTGTATATATATATATACATATCATCTGTATATATACATATATTCAAAATCGTTTGTAAGATATATAAGTTTTGTCAGTTACGACTCTCTTGTCATCTTAACAGGAGCTCCTTCTCCGTCGACTGCCCTCATTTGGAACCAGACCACAGTCAGATTGTTCACTAGCAGACTAAGAGGGAATGAGAAAACGTCCCATGTGTTGTTATGACATGTTATGACCGAAGTCAAGCATGGTTGCTTCGATTTTCTGTTCTTGGATATTAATCTGATACACAAACATATATATATATATTCATATTCATTATTCATACATGTTACTGTAACACACATGAGTATTATATGGTTTTCTTCATGGCTTGGCCACCAGTCTGTTCGGGAGGTGGGATGGAGCCCTGACGTCAAGGACCCCATGTCCTTCGTGGAGCCCAAAGGTGAGTCATGGTGCTAGTCAGTTCCTACTCAAGGATTGCAAGTAGAGAATGGATGAGAATGGCAAGGTGCTGCTCAGCATTCTTAGATTTCATTCTGTCAAGATTTCCAAATTGTGATTCTTCATATTTGTTCCGAAACAGAAATTCGCCCAACGAAACAGAGATGCTGGGAGTTGTTAAGCAGTTCAGGATGAAGCTGAATGGGCGACAAATTCACTTGAGCAAAAATCGCACTCGTGGTTCAGGGGGTTTGGGATGTTTGGTGTGAACCACTCACAATCATTAAACTCATTAAACCAGAAAGACCGAAAGGATTGCTTCATTTGGCTAGAATACCAATGTGTATCGTTTTCGATGACTTTCAGATACTTTCAGTCACATTTGTTGTGTGCTGGTGGGGCAACGATCAAGGCAATTCAATTGGGGTGGTTAACCCTCAAAGGATCTGAACCCCTGTGATTCAAAGCTGGCGAAAGCATTGTAGATTTCACTTTGATTCACTTTGCACAAATGTGTTGAAAGCAAAAAGATCCAGCAATCTCTCTTGACGGGGTGAGCATCCTGCAACTTAAAAGCTATGAGAGGCTTTGTCTGGTAGCATTTTTCTTATTGCTTTGCACTACGTAATCAGTAAGACAACCACATTAACAATGTGTTTGAGAATGGAGACGTTGGTATAGACGGATCTCAGCACTGCGTATTGAGCTGCCAGGCGCTTGCGAACTTCCTGTCGAGAAGCCGCTGCTTGGATTGGGAGAGTTGGGAGTGACACTGCTGGTGATGATGATGATGATGATGATGGGTTGAAAGACTTCCGTCAAAAACTCTTTGCATCTATCCGGATCTATCCATTCATCGAGCTTTGCTGCTTGGCTACGTCGGTTGTTTATGTTTTCGCTCAGAAAGTGCCTGCGCTTGCACCTTGAAGGTGGTTGCTGTGACGCTTCCGTCCATGTCTTCTTAGGCCTCCACTGAGCGGCGGTGGTCTTGGGGGTGCACTTGGCAACTTGAATAAGGACAGCTGAGTGGAAGCTTGCGTGTTGAGTTGTTTTTTGTGAGTTTAGTTTAGCTTACCAGTTGCCGACACGTGTACTTTCTATATTTACATATCGTTAGTCCCTCCAGCCTTGAGTCCTACTGTACACTTTGCTGTATCCGAAACAGCTCATGTTACTTGATCAAAACAAGTGAATAATGATTGAATAATGTGAATGTGGTGGTCGTTTTATGTATGTAAGTTTCCCGAAGCATATCCACAGAATTTGGTCGACTGCCTAGCACGGTGCAGTTGCAAAATGTGGCAAACGCCGTGGGGAACGCTGTCAGCATGGCCCAAAGTTTGCTTGATCCTCAAGCGAAGGGGTTGAATTGCGTGGAATCCTGTCAGTTGGCAAGATTTGCAGCATGATTTCACAATCTCCTTGAAACGAACTACTTAGTCAACTACTTTTCCCCGATCTTGTCAGGCATTTAAGGCATCGGCATTTATACTATTTTATTTTACCTCACCTTTCACAGGAATTTCATTTGCTTTAGTCATCTTTAGTCTAGAATTGGCCATGGTGATTGTTCCATAATGTTCCATATCAAATCAGTTTATTCCTACAGGAACTCCAAGTCCCTCAGAAATTGCCAGCTCCTAGGGCCGGCGGTGGTGCCCAGAATTCTGAATGCAACCGTGGCTGCAAAATGCAAACATGGAATAAATATTATGTCATATATCATATCTGTATTATAAAATGTGAATTAATATGATATCATATAAGTTTCCCTGGAGCCACCGGAGACACAATGTGTGCGTATCGCTTGTGGTTCCGTCATTCCTACTGGGAACTTGAAAAAGGATGACATATGGTGACATGCTTCAAGTTTTTTTTTGACAATGGACGTTGAACATCTACTTCCGGACCCCTTGTACGGCGGCAATTTTAGTTTTTACCTCCTTGCTTTGGCAGATCTTTCATTGGAACGTGTAAGATCATCATCACTCAGGTAACGCGCGCATGATCGACATGCCGTACGGACTCGACAATCCCAGCGCTGTGGAAAAGAGTGCCTTTGGTGCGGACCTTGCCATTCGGCTGCAAAGGCTTTGTTTCAATTTTCTGATTTGATAGGTTAAGCCAGCTAGAGCCTGCTCTATCCTTCTTGCTTTGACATGCTTTGACTCTAGGAACACTGGCCTCCTGATGTTTCTTCATTCCGCCTGCATAGCAGGAGCGATCGTTCAAAAGAGTAAGCTATCATGGAAGGAAGATTTCAGATTTGGCAGGGAATGGGCTGAATTGCCATGGAACCGCAGCTTTCAGGCTATGCTCGGTGGCAAGACGACCATGAAAGCAACTTGCCACAGACAATCACAGACAGGTCAGAGGTGTTCAACCTCAGGCATTCTGCGGCATCTGAGGCCAAGCTTCCTATCACGGTCTGGGGTCAGGCAAGAAGATCGGATATAAGAGCAGCTGAATGCAGCTGATAAACTTCCTGCAGGGCCTGAGTAGCAGAAAAAGAACATTGGATATCAAGTAAGTACTTGTAACATCTTGTAACTTGTTATTCTAGATTTCTGCTGTGGCCTGTGCAACAAGTACCTTTGTTACAGGTACTGGGCCGGGTACCGTGCTTTTGATGCTTTTGGCTTTGGACCGTCCCCTGAAGCTTGAACAAGAACTGAGTCTGAAGCCAGGTAGACGTTTGAACAACTTGTGTTGGCCATCTGGGTTCATTTGCAGGCAGTGCATGGAATGTCTGGGACATGGGCCTTTGACAGCGGTGGCCTCCATTCCACCGACTATGTCTACAAGGTGGAAACGGATCCTGGCATCCAGAAACCATACAGAATGTGAGAAGAGGCCATGGACAAGAGTCCTGCAGGAGGATCTTAGTGCAACATCGATGTTTAGTTGATCAATGAAATGCCAAACATGTATCTTTTGATATCTTTTGATATCTTTTGATATACTGTATGTGTGACGGCACTAACCATTCCAGCATGAACATGACACACATACAAGTACCAGGCACACCTTGACATCCTTTTCTAGCCGCACCCTGCATCGTGGTGCAGGTGGAGCAAAGCAACGGGGCTCCGGACGACTACTACATTTGTCACTGATTTGCAGCTCAGGAACTGACGGAAAACATCCAAAAACTTTATTCCATTCATGGAACCTGGAGTGCACACAGTGCTCAATCCAATCTCCTTGTGATCTCCTTGTACGGGTTGAACCCATTGTGAGATCCTGGAAGGCGGGGCAGCACAGAATTGCATACCAGTAGCTTTGAGAGCTCGTTTTGAACAGGCTCTGTATCCCTGTAAATTCACAATACTCAGGCGCAAATGCTTTTGACCTGTACTGCTTCCATAAGCACTACATCATTATTGCATATTATTGCATATTATTGCATATTATTGCATATTATTGCATATTATATATTGCATACTATTGCATACTATTGCATAGTACGCACGTCATACTATGACGACGTGTCATTTGCACATGTTCGACAGGATGCTTTCTCAACACTGACGAGATGGGCATGTTGCCAAGGTGATAGCCGGCGCCGTCCGCAGCACTGCGCTTTGCTTGGAGGCAATGTGAAACAAGCATGTGTCTCAACAACCGTCGGTGGGCGTCGGTGGACCCTGAGTAGCCTCAGATCATGCCATGCTGTTTATGCTTTTGACGATGGATCTTAGGTGAGTTGTTTTTTCTTCAGATTTTTTCTTCAGACCATGTTAGAGGATTTTTGATGTAAACAGGGGACAAATTTACAGAATATGATACAACAGGTAAGTGCTTAAGATGTTCCTTCGTGGCCACCATCTCAGAATGGAATTGATCTAAAATATGCATCAAACATTGGGATCTCTAGGCTCAATCCCTCTCACATCAGGTCAATGTTTTATTTTATGTTTTCATGAGTCCGCTTCCTAGAGCTTTGGTGAGTAAGCACTGTCTTTTACAATGGTGTGACTGTATGTTGGTACACTTACCAAGGTTCTTGTCCGAGAAAAAGACATTTGCCTGTGCCTTCAGAATAAAGCCAGGATGACCAATCAGATTTTCGGAAAAACACGTCTTTGTGTGGATCTGATATCATCTAATTTTATCATGCAAACAGTGGGCCAAGTGGCCAGATGAAGCATAGCTGCAGCCCAAGTGTTAGGCTGACAGCCATTCCTTGGGACAACCAAGGTGCCGCATGGTATGATCCCAGACAGTGCGATTTCTGTGAAGAGCCTTGCGCATGAAATACATCATTTGGCGTTCTCCCCGTGGAATTTTGAATAATCGAATTTATTGGATAAATGGTTTCGTGCTGAGGGTCGGCAAGAGGGTTGGAAAGCCTGGCCACTACTTGGCACATCTTGGCACCATGTTCCGTGCAATCTCTTGTTCTGTTCACGAACCAAGGATTTGGGTGATGAGCTCAAATGTGAAGTGAGGGGTTGGAACCACAAGGCAGGATTGCTCAGAGCATCCATGCTGCTTGAGTACAAAGCCCGAGATTCTCCTCGTACACTACACTGAAGCAATTGTTCACATGTTTTCAGAATCGTGTTGCTTTTCAAGTTGCGAGCCAATTAAGCCCACACAGCCTTAGCTGACATTCATGTGGAAGACACACAGCGATAGGAGATGAAGTGGTCTCGTCACTTGGCAACCGAACCATTGTCATTGTTTCGTGAGCTGTGGCACCCTCCCTGATTACAATTTCAGGTTTTAGTTGGTTCAGTCATGTCTCATGCTCTCAAGTTTCAGCACTTTGGTTGCGGGCTTTACCACCAGGTCATCATGCTCCGCCTGCTGACCTACTGACATCATCTGACATCTATATTTGGTGGGTCTGGTAGTTCCTCAAACAACAAGCAGTTTGTTTGCGAGACGAACGGCATGGGATCCCCATTTGAGGTGTTCCTATCTATCCTCGTGATTTGCTCGGTGAGCTCTACCGCGGTGCTCCTTGGCAGCTTTCAAGAGATCAAGTTGAGATATTTGAGAATACTCTTGGTGTAGCGCAGCAATCGGGTTGTGAAATATTTGAATAGATAGAGCGCCCTTGCTAGAATGTATGTGTAGTAGCAACATCAGAATGGACGCTGGACAAAAGACAATTTCTTGACTCCCACGTCAGCAAATGTCAGCAATGACTGGTGGTAAATCAGCACACGCAGCCACAGATCAGGAACAGCGCCTGAGTCGAACAAGCATCTTCACATGGTTGGACCTGCAGCTATCAAATACCATCAATTTGCATCACATTCCTTCAAAGTAACAGCACGTCGTGTGAAGGTATATCTGGATCAGTCAGGGCTGGTGCTGTTGCGAGCCTTGGTTCACCAAGGAATGGAAAGACGTCTGGATGCGACCGTGTGATGCTTATGATGATCGATCATGATTTCATTGGACACTGAACCTTTTTTGGCACTTTGCCAGTAGCTACTGACCTTCCTTTCAGCGTTTTCTGCCGCGGGCACTCACACACACAATTTCTTCGCGGATCACGTTGGCCATTTTCTCATTTTCGACATGAAAGGAATCACTATGGCACCAATTGGCACCATGGAATCATGAACACTTTGGTTGACTTCATGGGATCACCATGGATCACCTTTTTTCCAACGTGTGTCAGCAGTCACAGGACATTTGCTTCGGTCCGGCTGAAGAAAGCTGGATTTCAAGGAAAGATCAAGAAATTGCCTGGGAACCTGGATCGGTGTGGAAGTTTCCCCCTACCATGCTTCAACATCTTCAACATCTTCAACATCTTCAACATCTTCAACCCTTTTTGGGTATTGGGATCAACATGTTGTGTTGTTTACAGTATCATTATCAACTTTGACGATTAACAATCCTGAAGACACTCTGAACACATCCTGGAGTTGTTGAAAGTGGGCTTTACAAGATCCATCAGACATCAACCACCGGAACTAGCAAACCAAATCGCAGGCAGCAAAAGCTATCAGATCTTATAAGATCGTTTTGTAGATCCACTGCTTTGGCGTTAGCAAAGATGCTCAAGATTCCCACATTGACACATCCTCATCCTCCAAAACCACAGACAAGGCCCATGGAGCTGGTGACCACTGGGCCAGGCAATGAGGCCTTGATGTGCCTCAGATGGAATTGCCAGGTGCCAGGCCAGTTTCCATTCCCTTGGACCCAACCATTGGATGACTTTGGAGTGTGTGGTCCATCCTAAGGTCTTAAGGTTGGGATTGGGGTATCTGAGCACAATGCTTACATATGCTGGAAATGGCTGGAACTTTGGGTTGTCATGGACGATCCTGCTTCATTCTGCAATAGCTCAATATTTGATAACCATAATAGGTTATAACAAATAATAACTATAATAACAGCACATTATAACAATAACAATAGAAATATATGAAATAATGATAATAATATAATAATTCAATGTTTGTGTGTTAACATTCGCACATATTTAGGCCTTGCGCAGGAACCATGATCTCATAAGGTGTTGGTGGAACTCGGTAGTTGGAACTTGTTCCCAGCTGAAACAAGCTCTGTTGTTCCTGTGCGTGCGTGTGTGTGCGTGTGTGTGTGTGAATACAAGAAGGTGTGTATAAGTAGCCTCTGCAGTAATTATGTGTGGCAATAATGCTGGTAATTAATCATGCTTCAAACGAGCCTATATATTATTCTGTTTCTTGTGCTTCTTTGCAATGTGGTTGCCCTCCCATTGAAGCTTAGAGTCATGTTGCTTCGGACACAATTGAACGCCACAGCCGCCGCTGCATAAACCAAGGGGCAAAGGTATTGCGCCACCACCCTTCAAAATTGCCGAGATTGCAGGCGAGACGCAACATATCTCACCAACATTACAAATCATTGCTGGCAGTACACTGTTTTTTTTTTTTTTTTCGCTTGGGATAAGCAATGATCATCGTACAATATCATCAATCATACAATCATGATCAATCATGTATATAGCGATATAATAAGATGTAGTAAGCATGTACAGCTTATCGTTGCACGCAGCTATGTATGAGTACTTTGGTGCTGCACGTTACCGTCTTTGCTGCCCCTGATTTGGCTAGGCCTATGGCTACCATGGCCATCGCGAGGACTCCAATCATGCAGATCATCTGCAGATCCTTGAAGATCCTTGTGGATTGGCACCAGTCTTCCAACATCTTCCAACCATTCATTTTATGAACATTTTCCTGTAGCTTTCCCCAGGCTTTGAATCGTATCCCAGAAAATCTTTGAAGCACGCCCCAGGATGGCGGAAAGGCCGCGAAGAGCGCGGCGACTTCCTTTAGCAGTTGCAAAAAGAGTGGGTAAAGACCGTGAAGACATAGATTTCTTTCTGAAACATCACGCTCTCACGCTTGGAGAATTCTGAAATATGTTGGGACGCGGTTTTGACAGCTATGCTGGCCCAACTTAGTTGAGGATGTCACTGGCAATGGCCCCGGTGTTCTAAGTTACTGTGAACAGGACTAAAGCTGACGGCAAGTATAGTAATTAATTACCGTGGGAATTTCTAGGGATAGATTGTCGCTGTTTCGATTTGCCTTAGATCTCAAATTTGAACGTGTCAAACAGATACATACAGTAATTACGTATTCATATCTTGTGTTTGAAATCCGCCATTTGCATGCATTTGCATGAGCGGTCCATCATGCCACAGACTTGGACACACGGGGGCAACTGTGCTGGGCCCAAGGTGAATGAGATCAGTCTGCCCAGTCTGTGGCTTGAGCTGGGTTGCCCAGAGATAAGCAATAGAGATATGTAACTGATATGTAGAGCTGGGTTGCCCATTTGTAGAGCTAATTAGTGGGTCAGAAAAGTTGCTGCGGCTGGACTTGGATGGTAAGTGGTCACGCATTTTCTGGATGCTAGGAAGTGATGTTATGATACGATGTTTAATATGATCCATGTATCGTCCTTGCTCCAAGTCCCTCAGAATTGCCAAAAGCATTTTGCCACTTGCAAGCATTTTGCGCGTTTTTGTAGCCTGTGATGTTTGTGGTCACGCATTTTACATTTGCCGGTTTGACGTGAATACACTGTGGACAAGCAGTTCAGCAGAGTCTTTCAAGAGAGTGATCGCAGCAAATTATATAAATAGAATCACTAGTCTTAACTCGGGCTGCAGGCGTTCAGTGCAGAGTCTGGTGGTGTACCTCAGGCTGTGCGGGGTGCAAGGGATGTGTGTTCAATACCCGAAGCAGAATCCCGGTAATGCGTTCGAAACCAAGATCAAGTGCCTTGAATACAGTGAATGCCAGTTGTTTTTGGGTAGTGCAGTTTGCCAGTGGTAGCGCATCCACAAAGCTGTTGCCAGGTCCTCCTCTGGGAACCTTGGCTTATTCCAAACTTCAAAGTGGGAAGGGACTTATTGGGTATGCAATAGATTCGATTGCCATAGTGAGTCATAGTGTATGCATTCGTTCAGGAATCTCCCTATGGCAAAACATTATTGCTTCTATTTCAGAGGATTTTCCCTTGATGCTGCATTTGGAAAGCAACGTTTAAATAAACTCGCAGTGTGAGAAAGTCACTTCCTGCCTCCCATGTCAATTGTTTGCCCCTACATCACATCGCATGGACAATAATATAGACACCAGCTGTAGTTCATCATAATATGGCTATCGGCTATCAAAAGCTTAGTACCCTGGTCTAAAATATGGTTGAAATTTCGAGGTTAGTTTTAAATAGAATTTTAATATCACCCTTGGAGTTTCCTCTGGGAAATGGTGACCCTGGGCCCCACGTTTCTAGGGTTTGTATGGGTTTGTGGGTTTTCAATGTTTGAATCTTGCATTCTATAGAAGAGTACTGGTTGCTATTTGACCTCATCTGAGGGACGCTGGAGTTTCCATTCTATAGAGATTCAGGGTTCTCAACAACGATCACTTCAGAATTTCGATTTCCCATTCTATAGACACCAGTTGTGTTTTTTGAAAAAACAAAACCATTCAATGCTTCATTACACAGGATCCTGTTGCAGATTCGCTTTTCAGACTGCAGCGTTAGGCACGTCAAAACAGCGACAGGAGGCTTCCGAAACAAATTTTGTTTTCGGAGGTTTCCGGCCTGCAGCTGGGAACACCTCAGAAAAGCGGTAGTGCTGCAGTTTGAGCTGCCCATGCTTCCAAACAATGGGTTGGGAAGAGTCAAGATGGGGTGAGTGGGGTGCAAAAGCCTTCAAAACGAAGCATGGGGAGGGGTTTGGGCTATGCTTCCAAGCACCTTGAAGTGATTTGGATTGATTTGGTCATGAATGCCATTCTAAGGCTTGCTGTGCATACGGAAAGGTTGCTGCCTACAAAATGGCATTACACAGGTGGAACAAAGGTTGGCCTTCTATAAAATGGCATTACACCGGTGGAAACAAAGATTGGCCCTCTATAAAATGGCACTACACAGGATCCTGATGCAGATTCGCATTTCAGACTGCAGCATGAGGCACGTCAAAACAGCGACAGGAGGCTTCCGAAACATTTTGTTTTCGGAGGTTTCCGGCCTGCAGCTGGGAACACCTCAGAAAAGCGGTAGTGCTGCAGTTTGAGCTGCCCATGCTTCCAAACAATGAGTTGGGAAGAGTCAAGATGGGGTGAGTGTGGTGCAAAAGCCTTCAAAATGAAGCATGGGGAGGGGTTTGGGCTATGCTTCCAAGCACCTTGAAGTGATTTGGATTGATTTGGTCATGAATGCCATTCTATAGGCTTGCTGTGCATACGGAAAGGTTGCTGCCTATAAAATGGCATTACACAGGTGGAAACAAAGGTTGGCCTTCGATAAATGGCACTACACAGGATCCTGCTGCAGATTCGCATTTCAGAATGCAGCGTGAGGCACGTCAAAGCAGCGACAGGAAGCTTCCGAAACATTTTGTTTTCGGAGGTTTCCGGCCTGCAGCTGGGAACATCGCCGAAAAGCGGTAGTGCTGCAGTTTGAGCTGCCCATGCTTCCTAGCAATGGGTTGTGAACATCTACCCTATGGGTACGGGAGAAAGGGGCAGTTGAACAAACCCAAAAACTCTATAGAATGGAACTTTGAAAGTTTTCAAGGTCGACAGGTCGACCAGAATATTCCGAAAATCTCTATAGAATGGTACTCTCAGAGTGCCCACAAAAACCAATGATTTTCACATAAATGTACAACTTCTGTGTACCATTTTATAGACCAAAAACAGGGGGGAAATTGAAATTAAGCATTTTTCAAGTCAAACACCGGTTCTTCCATTTTATAGACATGTCTCTGTTTGTGAGACCCTCGGAGGCCCCATTCTATAGAGACGGGGTTCCATTCTATAGAGATCTGCTGGCCCAGGCCCTCCATTCTATAGAGGTGGGGTTCCATTCTATCCCACTTCTAGGCCCCCCCCCGGACCTCTATAGAATCGTGACGCCCACCCTTTTTACTTAATACAAAGGGGGATATGTTAATAATATGTTTTAATTCATCTATGGCCCATCACTCATAGACTTACTACGTTTGGGGTTACATGTGTTGTGCCAAGCCAAGGCACCATGACATGCTTCGTCAGGAGGCACGGGAGACGTCCAGAACCAAAGTGATTCAAGGCTGATGAATAGAATACTGTATTTTCTCATTTGGGGATGGGTCAAAACCGGTTCAAAGCCGATTCAGAAACTAACGGCGATTCAGAAACTGCGATTCAGAAACTACGATTCAGAAACTATTTCCACCGATTCAGAAACTATTGCGATTCAGAAACCAACGCGCTTCAGAAAC
>Ga0126342_10013285_pt1 | contig 14611 bp, 14 predicted proteins | sample Cyp1metagenome_FD_92528 | JGI IMG/M metagenome (GOLD analysis project Ga0126342, IMG submission 92528) | Coral microbial communities from Lord Howe Island, Old Settlement Bay, Australia - Cyphastrea 1 metagenome | ecosystem: Host-associated > Invertebrates > Cnidaria > Coral ... | reverse complement strand
TTGCATATCCTTTGGATTGGACATGAGATACATTGATACCTCATGTTAGGGAAAACTTGCATCTCTGAGATGTCAACGTGGGCAGCCTGTCCGCCACCATCCTGTGGCTGTGTGTCATATGACCACATTGTTGCTCTAAAGTCTCTAGAAACGAGTGAGACTCATCTTGAAACTTTGTGCCCAGAGAGGAAAACGAATGAAATCGAACAAACGACCAGTGTGGGCACTCTGACACTCATGCTGCATGCTGATCAAGTACGGCCATCAAGGCGGAAAGGGGGGCAGAGCCCGCAAGTGATGTATTTGGCCCACCTTTGATGAGGACGCTCCGCCTGCATTTTCGCCTGAAAATTCATTGCACAGGCATGCAGCAGGGATCTGCATGGTCCAAATTCAGAGCTGAGAGACTGATCTTCCATTTGTGTCCATTAACCAGATCAGAAGGGATGCTTTAGAAGGTGTGTTGACATGTTTTGAAAAAACATTGTTTCTGAAGAACAAAGTTATGAACGCGTCATAAACAAGATGACCTGCGAAGCTTGAGTGCGAGACTGAAATCATTCAGCTCATCTTCGTCTTCTTCCTGCTCATCCAACAGCACGGTGCCATGTTCACTCTGCATTGCTCCGCCAGAAAACTCCAACCATGCCATGACAAATGAACCAACTAGCCGACGCGCCTCATCAGCGGATTGGAAGGAAGCTTCTGAAACGGCATCCTCCGAGCGTGTCACTTCAACCGCAGAAAGAACGCTACAGAATTTAATTGAAAATTCTAAGCCATGGTATGCCCAGTACTGATCTCTCACAGTAAAGAACGGAGGGGTTGGCATAGGTTGACGATGGGTTCGTTCTCATCACCTTTTGGAACATGCGAATTCAACGTCCTCAGCCTCAGAAGGCATCTCTAAAGAGCTGCCTAAGAAGTCGTGTTCTGACTGTGTCGACAGGAAAAGGTAGTCTGGCAGAGTCTGGTAATGGTAGAGTCTGGTAGAGAGGAACCACCAAAAGACCCACAACATCAAGCAGAAACCACACCGAAACCACACCGAAACAACCATTTTATATCCAGCATGTCCCGGGAGCACGGTGCAAACGTCGATCGTTCCTTTCGCTTTTACTGTTGTCATCTGTTGTCCATTGCGTTTCGCTGATTTCGGATGCTCTCAGTTCCCAGCATCTGGTGCAGGAGACAACTCTGGAAGCATCCGCAGCCCGGGCCCAAGCGTAGCACACCGCTTTTGGGCCCGTCTGCAGAAATCGCAAAGGCCCTGGGATCTGGGTATCAAAAACCAACAAGAAAAAGACTAGCACCGCTGAAACATGGAAAGAACTGAAACAAGCTGCAAAGCAAACAAATCAATCACATGCACACTTTGTGGTGGCGGGTTCGGCTCAGCAAACGTGAAATCAAATCATTTTTTCAGATGGCTTATCAAGATTCTATGAGACTTCTCATTTCTATCATGATCGTCTTTTCGTCCTGATTGATTAAACCACAGGTCATAACCTTTAAGACACGTCGATGACGTGAGCACAGGGCGATCTTTTGGAACCATGGCCGAAGTGACGAAGTGAGAAGAGAAATCGCGTTTCTACAGGCTGCCCTGGCGACATTCTGATCACTTTGCTGATCGTATGCTGATCGTGGAGTCCGTGGAGTATTCGCTTTCAAACCGCACCAGTGGCAGAGCAAACCCTCACGAACGCTCAGTCAAGCCCTTCAGCTGCCTCGGTGATTGCAACAGAAGTTCAAAATTCATGTGTGTTACATTTTGATACATTTTGCATGTCATACAAGTGTTTGGTTCAGTTCTGGAAGATGATGCTTCTTTCTGTATTCTACGTATCCCGCAGCACAAATCAACGGCATGTGGTTCCAAGTGAAACATTCCCATTTACCAAAAGTATCTCTACAAGTGGCTTTTTGTCGGGAGCTTGGAGGAGGCGACCTGGTCGCAAATCTTTTCACCAATCTTCACAAGGTCACAAAGGGAAAAAAAAAATAATACCAGCATTATCCAGCATTGAAAGATGAGAAATGTATAGAAATGTTGAAAGATGTTGAAAGATGTTGAAAGGATGCAAAAATGTGCAAAAATCTGTACCTCAGAGTTGGATTCAGACCTCCTTCATCACTGCGGCGAACCCTCCCAGGTATTGGAAAGGGTTGTAGGGCACAAAGCTCTTCCACATTCCGAATGCCTGCACTCCGAATGTTTCAGGTGGGCAGTCAATATGCACTAGTTCCATCTAGTTCCGGTAAATGCCACCACTTGCATCTGTCCAAGCCTGTTTTACCTCATCCCAGTCAACAATAGGAGCTTCATCCTTACCCCACTTGTCCTTGGACACAAAGGCAGTAAGGAACCAAACGCAAACGATTTCCGGACAAACTTCATCGCATTTACTGCAGAAATGGCTGTGATTTGCAGTATACTGTTGCCATCTTTTGGCTAGCTTTCTGGATCTGTTTACCAAATCAAACTCCGCGAAAGGCTTTGGATCAAACAAGCTGGGGATCAGTCAGACGGAGATCAGACTTTGAACAGAAAAGAAACACCGAGATGTTTCTTTCCTCTTTCCTTCCTATTCTTTCCCTATTCTTTTTATTCAAGGACTAGGGAGCGACGACACAAGGACTGCAGTGACATCAGGACTAGGCTGCTGGCACATTTGCCAGGCCAGGTCACACCCCAGGCATAGCTGTTGCCTGCCGTTGCAGTCGCTACAAAACGGTCGAATATCACTTTTGCTGCTGCCATGTGCCCATACCAACCATTTTCATCGACCTCCTTCGTATTTGGTCGCAACCTCCTGCAGCAACGAATTCATGTTACAAACATGCGAAACTGCAGATGTTCAGTTCATGTCAATCTATTTCGAAACAAAAACGATCTGTCCTTGACAGGAGAGATTATGGCCATCGCCGCTTTGTCATTCTTCTGGCCTTGGGACTGCTCAGGGTCTCAAAGTCAACTTGCCAACCGTGTCGAGCTATCCTCGAGCTATCCTCGAGCTGCCGTGCCTGACCCAACTGACCCAACACTCTTAAAGTGACAGTTTTAACTGTTTTAACTACTGACCCGCTTGGGGCTACCGAGAATGCGGCTCGTATTCAAACCCAGATCCACAGCAGGCTTGACCTTGGGCGTCATAGTCCTGGTCACAGACTTGATGGCCTCATTTCCGAAGCATGCTCCATAGAGAAGCATGGCTTCATTTCGGTGCTAAAAAGTTGTGGAAATCTGTGGATGTCATTCTCTGTTCATTGTCGATGTTTCAATCTAGAGTACAGACTCGAGATGATGTCAGTCCCCTTGATTAGGATGTTCCCTCTGCTCAGAGTGTTGCCATGGCGAGTAAACTTTTCTTTCATCTGCTGTATCTACTCTATTTCGTCAGCATGTCTTGTCAGAGCCCTTGCAACTATGCTTTTTCTGAAGCTTGGACCTGCATTCCTCGAGACCTGGGGCCAAGTGCGGTTCCGTGCAGCAATTGCCATTGGTATCATTCGTACTTTGTAAATTCAGTGACATGCCTGTCAGTGACATGCCTGACATGCAAGCACATCAAGCACATCAAGCACGTGCCATGCTTCACATAGCTTCACCAAAACAAACCGAGTTTTGCACGCCATGTTTGCAAAAAAAGTCAGCAAAGCCTAAGCAAAGCCAAATGTTGGGCTGGCTGACAGGAAAAGGTGTTGCGCCACACTGTTGCGATTGGTGCTCTGTCCAAGAAAAGAAATTCCAGGTCTCAACCCTTTTGCCCTTTATAGACCTATAGACCATCAAAACACAAACTTCAATAGTTCAATCTGGAGAAGCTGCCCTGGGCACATTGTCTTCTGATGTCTCCTGCATGATTAATGAAAACTCAGTGCATGACCCGCGGCACCAGGAGTGGTTGAGGCTTGCACAGCTTGTGCCGGAAACAGCGGCGAGGTCACTTTGTCAACTCAAAATCAAAAACACCAGACTCATCCGGACCCATCCAGACTATTCCAGACTCACAAGTTAAGGATTGGTGTGGATAGTACTAAACCATACTAAACCGACCTGGTTCTCCTCTGTACGGTTGTCCAATTTCCGTCATGGCTCTGAAAGGTTGTTCCGTGAATCCAGAGGCTGCACGTCGATTCTGCAAACAGCAAAGCCAAACCATAGAAGTGAACGGAAACAGAGATGGACGGGCTGTCTTGAATGTTTTGCCGCTTTGAACTTACCCCTTTCATCCTTGCCCCTTTTTTGCGCTTTTTGGAATCAATTGTGTACCAGTTTGCTTCTCCCGGTAGGATCCTTGTTGCCTGCACAGCGGTGGAACAATGATATTCAGCGCCCGCATCTCCAGCCTGAACTCATACGTAACGCGAACATAGGTTAAACATGGTTAAACCTTAAGCCTTAAGCATCTTGAAAACATTTGAAAACTCTGCTCATCATGGTCGAAGCCGATGGGTCTGGATTTATTTCCAAACTTTGGGACCCTGCCCGCACCTGTGCTCTTCACGATCTCAGCTTTGTTCAAAGGTCTGCAGTGATCTCTACTCCAAGTCGTCCCAGCTCGGTTTGAAAACCCTCACCTGTCTGAACAACCTCAGAGATGCACCGGCTGCTATGGCTGCTGACATTTTTGGGGGGTGACACTGGTTTAATGAATTTTTGGGCTGCAAAATGCTGCATTTGGCTGCAAGAGCTTTCAAATTTTCGACGAGCAGCTCGGCACCAAGTTGTTCGGCTGCCAGATTCGCAAAACGTATGTTCTCGGCGATGGTGGAAACCCAGTGTGCACAGGCGACTTCTGATTCGCTGGCATCGAAGAAAAAGGAACGAAATGCATTTCCAGTGAAAGACGAAGGATCATGCCAACCTTGGGGTTCTGCGGGCGAAATTATGAAGGCAGCAGGGTTTCGTTCGTCCCTCCGTACCGACGCCTTATGCATCAGAAAATTGATGCAACCCTTGGCTTGTCCCTTTTTTCCTGAGGCAGTTTGTTCGTCGAACCAAAGGAAGTGACCATCTTGGACCACACAAACCCGTGGCTGCCGGTCCCAGCTGATGACCCGCAGCATAGCTCTGAGGCTATTGGGACTTGCTTTGCGTAACAAGCCTTTGCAGCTCGGGGGTAGAGTGTCAAAGGACCACTCCACCGTTCTTGTCACCGTGGTTCCATGGGATTTCCACGGCAAAGCCTCGGGTTGCCCACCTCAGTCTGAGCATATGCTGAGCAAGTTCTGAGCACTTCTTACTTCATAGGACCTTCTGAACTTCGTTGGCTTCTTTTAGCCAAGCGCCTTTTTTTCTGTACAGAACTGTCCGCCCTTCCTCTCGGCAGAGCTGCTTAGTCACAACCTGAAGGCAATCAATGGCAAACTGAAGCCATCTGAAGCAACAAACATGTCCCGAGAAGCCGTGAAACTTTGCTGACATAAGAAATGCATGCCATCTGCCACAGACAGAGCAACGCTACACCAAGGGGCGACATCTTTGAGCAGCCCAGCACCACCAACCACAGACTTGGACCGGCTGATTTCCAGCTCTCTTGTTTCTTGGACTGTGTCACAGACTTCATTTCCAAAGGCCTGACATAGACAACTGCACCCGCCTCCAACCAGTCTTGGTTATTAAAATAAAACCAAAGTGTTCAGCATTCTGGCTTGGCTGCTTTTGGCAAATTACTGTTTCACTGGTTGATTGTAGTTTAAAACAACCCTGCAGTCAACATTGCAGATTGGTATTTTGTGTCAGCCCAGGATTCATCCCCATTTTACCAGTAGGTCCCCCAAATAGTATGAGCTATATGAGCTAGTGAGCTTTGCAACTACCATATTGATAAACTGTTTGGGTGTTAATTCTAGGTCGACCTTCTGGGTTTAGCAATTTAGGGTCTGTAAAAATGTCTGATGTTCAGCGCTGCAAACAATCACGGAACAAGGTAGGCTTGCGTTGCAACTTGATGGCCCCATCTCTACAAGTTGCAAAGATGTTTAAACAAATCCCTAAAAACAACATAAAACAACCACGATAAACTGCATGTCATGTGTTGGCTTGTTGCCTCCAAAGCCAATAATCTAGCCATGTATTGAGGCAGAACATCCGTTTTGGCTGCAAGGGTTGAAATACCGGCTCAAAGCCTTTAGATATCTCTCGATCAAAGACGAACACAAAAGGGGAAAAAAAAACATGAGGATAGCTTCCAATGTTTTTGTAATCTTACGCTTTTCCTTGTGACCCATATGCACACTATTTGATCTCCGTCTACCACATGCACTCATAGCTAAGCTGCCCACTAGCTACTAGCTAATGTGACTGGCTGTTCCAGTCTTTCTCCATGTCAAAGTAGGGATTACTCGGAGTCGCCCCTAAGTTTTGAAAGTTGTAAGTTTGCATACGCTGCATTTACAACCTCAAACAACGTGAAGACTGGACCGGTGTGGCCCAATCAAACGGATAGCATTTACCAAGTGCTTCAGTTTTTTGCCCAGCTGTTGTCACTCACACCTGTCTCACCCAAAGTCTTTCACTTTACATACTCCAACATACTCCAACTATCTCAAACTAAATCCTGAAGTCCAAATTTAACCGAGCCTCCTAGGATGTGTGGTGTGGATCATATGCACCATCCTCAAGATCCCCAAAAGTAAACTTGATTCATTTTATACTTTCATATACTTTCATACTTTATACCTGCTGAAAGTGCTCCATTTCAGGAGAAACCTGGCGTCGCTTCCCTTCTCAAACTCCTGCCCTATCAAGTATTTAAATGGCGCGCAGCAAAAACTGACAAACGCATCCATTCCCCTCTTTTCTGTTGGTACAGCTTCCACGCACCCAAGCCAGGACTCTTGCTCAACCCCATGCACCAACAGATTGAAGCTACAATACCAGTCTCGAAAAAATCCTACTGCAATGCAAGTATGCCCAAAATGATGAGCTGATTCTCAAATGATGTGATAAATGTTGGGGGGGGCATCCACCTCCTTGCTCGCAATCTTGGTGTCTGAACTCCACTCTCTAGGTGTGACGTGTGCATTTACCGCTGTCAAAGGGACACATCCCAAGAAAGAATGGAGGACATCAACAGTGTAAATGGAAAAACACTTCTGCAGGGCCTTTGCCAAACGCCACAAACTGATCTCAAATCGCTGTGAAAAAAACAGTTTTTCTGCAAGCTTGCCCCTAGCAGCCCTAGCATCTCGCCGTTTGTTTCGCTTGGCACACCTCGTTTTTGGCCTCAACCCACTGCCACGAGTCTCGAAGCTTCATTTCGAGCTGTTGTCTCGCCTCAGTGGATTTTGGGAATCTCGCATGCTCCACTGCTGCTTGCATCTTGGGTCGAATCCTCCCCCATTGTTGTTGAATATACTCCAATATATGAATATAATATATATATATATATATATATTATATTTATGATATTATATTACATATGATACATTGTAATACTATGTGACTATGTATGTAGGTGTAGTCAACAACAATGTCGCTTTCTCGTCGTCTTGTGCGCAGAGTTTGCAAACGAAAAGATGCCACAGGATCTCCGCTGAGACCTGAAGTCAGCCAAGTCAGCCAAGGCAGCCAAAGAGCCTCATCTTTGAGCCCGGAGTGACGAATATGGGCACAAGACTCATCAAACCGCTGCAGCAGAGCTGGGGTGGGATTCCTGCCAAGCTTTGCCAAATGCTGTCAACATCCAATGATATGCATGATTCGTTTGCTTTGATGCCAAATGTTGATTCACACCTCCCTCTGTGTCAAAAGTTTGTCATTTATACATAACTTTGCTGAAGTCATTCCGCGAGATTAATTGCTTTACTACCTTTACTCTCCTGGTCAGAAGGATGGTGGTCGTGAGGGTCAACACTCACATTGATTTGGAAAAGGCGTTAGGGCTTGAGAGGAGGCCAAGTTAGTGACATCAGAGAAAGATAGGTCAAAGATGTCAAAGCAAACGTGATGACAAGTTATATAGTGACACCTGTCTCTCACCTGTGTCTCTTCAAGTCTCTTCATCTGCTTTACAATGTTGCCCGTGTTGCCCGTGTTGCCCGTGTTGCCCGTGTTGCCCGTGTTGCCCGTGTTGCCCGTGTTGCAAGTCCTCTTTGCCAAGGCAGGGTCGTAGTCCTCCAGCTCGGGCATCTGTTCTCGGCCCAGCTCCATCAGGTCATGGATCAACGGCATCAGAAAACCTGTCAGTCGACAGTCGACGGCAAGGCCATGCAAGGCCATGCAAGGCTCAACTGACTCACCGAGTCACCGAGTCACTGAGTCACCGTATATATATATATATAATTAAACCATTTCAGTATTGAAACCCATGGCTTTGGGGATCCCCCATTTTAGGAAACCCCACATGTCACAGTCACAAGCATTGGCCTTCGTAAATGACGTACCTTGGATATTGAGCTTCACGGCAAGCCGTTGCAAATTCAACGGAATGCAAAGTCATTGCAAGTCACAGTCCAGTCGCGCCACACTTGCGTTTTCCTTTCAGCTGCAAAAATGCGTCTACTTTCTACGGCTTTCTGCAGCTTTCTGCAGCTCTGGCACCTGTTCATGGAAGGGACACTGATTTCTTCGGACTTCTTCATCTCCGCGACGATGAGCTCCATGACTCCTGCCAGCTGCCTGCGCAAAGCTTGAAGTAGTTTTGGGCTCAGAAGTACTTGGTGCTCCAATACCAAGCTTCCAATAAAGGCAAAGCCTGTCAGAAGATATGTGAATGCGCCTTCCAGCCACTGGCATGCCGCCCATCTGCAGGTTTTTTCTACGATTCACAAGGTGTTCTCTCAAGGACTTGAGGTTGTCGTCGAAAGCGGGCATGCCCATTAGAGGAACCTTCAGTCGGTGCTAGTCACTGCTAGTCCGTCACTTGCATGTTAGTGGATGCTGCAAAAGAGGCAAGAGGAGGAGACGACACTGGTGGAAGGCAAATGCTCCAGTGCTCACTCTGAACAAGGCACTTTGGCTGACCTACCACCTATATAATGCTACTGAGCTGCTGTGAAAAAGCTCCTCTCTGGGAAGCATTCCCTGACGGTGTCTCGAAGCTCCTGTCATGCTCAACAGTTGTTTGTTTGTTCGTTTTAATCTGCTTCCACGTGTGGCAGCTGTCGATGCTTTCAGAATAAAATACAAATCTCAAGATCCGCAAAGATCTGCCTGACGACCAGCATCATCAAACTTTTGCTCCAAAATCTTCTCAAGGGCTGAACCCTCGTAGCGAAGCGTGTTTTTGTTCACCACAAACACGAGCTCCTTCCAGACAGCACAATCATGTCAATGCACCTTGTCAACACAAACTGAACAATGTCTGAACTGAACACAGATTATCATGCATCATTGATGCTGCATCATTGTTGATTGATGTTGATTGTATCTGGTCTTGAGTCTTCATTGATGATCCACATTGGAGTGCTATTCAAGACGTGTCTAAATCTCCTGCTTTGGGAGCTGAGAACCTTCTTCTAGTCGCACCAGTGAGCGTGCAGCCAAAGACATGCCCAGAGTCTGCAGGGCCTCAAGGAGCACGGCAGGAGCATTGGAATAGCGGCTTAGGGAACATTCCAACATACATCAACATACATATCGTACATTCATCGATCACAGCGAAAAAGTACACATCAGAGCCAGAGCCTGCTCAGTAGCCATGCCGTTGGCCACAAAAACCACCTGACAGGAAAAGAAGCCAACCTGTGATGACCGACGCAGAAAAGCAAGGACTGATGCGAAATGTGAAATTGTCATTTGGAGCCTGGCTCCCGAGCAACAAACCGAAGACGTTGACCAAAGTTCGGATTGCAGCCTTTGCTGAAACACATGCTTCTATCACAAGTTGTTCTTTACAAAAGCCTTGATGTTGACTGCAAAACTTGTCCAAATGAATCAAAGCGGATTCAATACACTCGTATACAATCTACTTCTAGATCTTCTAGGTTTTGAAAATGGTGTTTGTCTTTCTTCAATATGCATCAGGTGCTGAAACTTCAGAAAATGAGTCGAGACCAGGCCACCAGAGCATTGTTGCCACCCTCACAATCCATCACCAACAGGTGCTCATCTGGGCCAGCCTATCAAGTGAAACGCGTGTTGCAAAAATGTTGCAAAACCATTCAAACTCATACAGTCTTTAAGTCTCTGTGAGTTTTCAGTCTGTGCAATCAAAATCACGGAGGACAGGCTACAGGTCATGTGTCATCGTGTGTCCTATGTGTCATTCATCTCTTGAAACGCTCCAGTGCGCACTTGCGAGATTCCAACCTGCGTTGAGATTCGGTTCAGAGGCACTGCCACTATGTCGATCCCTTCGGTAACTGACTCAGCGGAGTCGCTGGAAACAAAGGCGTCCTTGAAGACGTGAGAATGACATGGAAAGCTAAGGCCATCAACATCAAAGTTCAGCCAGAAGGCACAGGTGATACAAAGCGATACAAAGTACCAAGGTTTGAAATTCTTCTACGCCCGCACGGCGCACTGTTCCTTTTAAGTCCGTCCTCTGCTTCAACCAAGCAAGAAGCAAGGTATGATTTTCCACTTCGTCCATCTCCAACAAAAATAACAGGACAAATGTGTCCTGCATCAGGATGAGGCAGATGATTCCATGGAACGCAGGATCTGTTTGAAAACTCCACAGTGAAACCATTCCGTGCGAGGCCGTGCGATGCAGGTGCTTTGCAGCGTTTGACGTGGACGGATCACAGGTTACGGCGGTTACGGCAAATCAAGTGGCGACCTGCGTTCAGTCCTGATAATTCTCGCACAAGCTCAAGGCCCTTTCCGTGCACACGTCACAATGACCGCAATGTCTCTTTGGTCTTTGAATTGATGCAAAGTTTGAATTGATGTAAAGTTGACAAAGAGAGACCGCATAACAACGTACTAAAATGTACAAATGCTACATTGAACAAGTTGGAAAAAGGTCCAAATTTCGGAGAAACGGAAACTGCATCGCTTCAACACTTCTCCACCTCTGGTGCAAGCATAGCTTCATTATCAGCAAACCTGAGAATAGGCATTGTGTCTTTGTGTGTTTGTGTGCACTGCTGTCAACATCAGGGCTGATGAAAGGAAGAAATGTTGCGTTTTGGTAAACACAAAGGAGGAAATCCCATGCATGAACGGAAAAACAATCGCGAACACCAGCCACAATGCTTATGTTAAAGCTGTTAAAGGACTCAAAGTGCTAATTCGTCTAATTCGTCTTAATCAAATATCAAGCCGAGAGAAGAGCACAATTGCACCATTTGCACTGACGCCAAGTGACTTGAGCAAAGGTTTCGCCTTTAGCGAAGCCATCAGCAAGTTGCTTTGCAAAGAATGTGGTCTGTAGCGCTCGTTCTTTCATGAGATCAAACTGAGTAACACAGTAACACGAGATCACACTCAATTATATATATATGTGTGAGTTATGAGATGTTATGAGTTATGAGATGTAAGTCTTGTTTGTAAAAACATGTTCAAAATTGGTTTGCGTAATTCCTTGAAATCATTTGTCCAGTAGGTGAAATATGGAAAGGGATGTAAAAGGTGGTTCGCAGCTGATGTGCTTGTATCATCTTGTATCAATACACCTACGGAGAAGGAAGAAAGATTGCTGGAAGCCACTGGAAGCTGTTCATTTGAGCCAGGGGGAATGTTCAATTGAACATGTGCCAAGTGTGTCTTTCAAAGTGTTTCGATGTCATATCAGTCACATCCTGAAGTCCTGAAGTCCAGTGTGTCTCTGTCTCTTCAAACCGATCACTCATAGATCTGCTTGATTTCAGAGTCTCAGGGCACCTTTCCCTTTTGAAAACCACACAGGAAAGCTTGGCGTGTCGAGTCATAGCACAGAGTTATCTGGCCATGCTGAAGCCAAATAATGATGTGCACGTGTGGAAGAGTGGTGAGGACTAGTCAATAAGCAAAAGTTTCTCAGCAGTGGCGCATGTGGTTGCAAGATGTTGCAAGTGCATGTCTGATTCTTATCTAGTCTGATAAATTCTTATCTGAATAATTCTGTACATCGCATTGATGTCCTCGCCTCAAAGCGCTGTGATTCAGCGGTCTCACCGGTCTCACCGGTCTCACATGTACTGCACTGGGCCCACGCAGCGGCCATCCTTCAGCAACCTCCTGACCTTCAAAGGATCCATCTCCTCTCCACGATTGATGATCCACTCCTGAGCAGCACACAGCATGCACACAGCACACAGCACACAGCATGCACATGCACCACGTCTCACCATGCACCATGAAATACGAAGCATTTGGCGTCTCCAATGAAAGATTTCCCTTGTCTTCGGTAGTTTCCCATATCCCTTGATCTGGTGAACGACCACATGTCAGTCATGTCAGGTGCTTGAGCTGAGGTGCTCCGTAAACCTCTTGAGCGCCATGGCCGTCTGACTTCAAGGTGGTAATCATGCGAGTTGGTGGAGTTGCCTGGAAAAAAGGCAAATGGAAGTCGGCAGATACAAAATTGTAATGCTCAGAAAGGAATGAAAGGAATGAAGGGAATGAAGGGAATGAAGGGAATGAAGAGTGAATGTCACTTAAGGAAAAAGAGGCTGTGCTGCAGTGCTGCCCTTCCGGAGACCTCGCAGTACTTCTCCACAGCCACATTGGTGGAAACAAATGTGACCTTGACCATCCATTTTGAATGACACGTCTGCGAAGAAAGTGCTTCAGCACCAGCTTACAAACTCTCTGCCTGCCTCATCCACGATTTGTAGCCCCTCTTTGTCACCGAGTTCTATGAACATCTCTCTTGACTTATCGGAGCACTCCTTGCCCTGCCAAGATTTGCATGTGAATGAAAGCATGTCTTCAATTCAAACCCATAAGATTGCAGTACTTCTCTCTAGGCGACCTGTCCTATGCACATCGGTCAGCAAATCGGGCCTCATCAGCCAAAGCTTGAGCTTCTGCTGTCGGAAGGGTGTTCTCCTTGCAGCGGTAAACGTGCGGCCGTGGATGTGGATGGACATCTTAAGGAAAACCAAAGGAATCACGGAATCAAGTCTAATCATGTCTAATCAAGTCTGATCAAGTCTGATCAAGTCGACTTTCCAGCAGGTGGCAACAGGACAACAGCTGTAGCATTCCGCTGATCTTGATACATCTCGATGCATGTGGACGAATCCTGATGCCTCAGTGCAATTATTCGACGCTGCCCGGCGCCTCGGTATTGAGTTTGCTAAGTGCGGCTTCTGCCTGATAAGCAAGAGCCTCTGCTTCACCTCGCGTGTCCTGCAAAGGGCCAATCATTTGCATCTCCCATATAGAAATCATTGGAAATCATTGGAATCGTTTAAGAATTCAGAGCATCAGAATTTCGTGAGCATGCTCTGGACACCTTCGTTTCGTCAACCGTCATGGCCCAGCTGAAAGTCTGTCCTTCATGTCTCGGTAGTTCATCACCGCCTTTTGAAGCCGAAGCAGTTGTGGGAAACATGCTACGAGAAGGTGCCAACAGAAGCAAGTGGAAGCAACTGATTTTTGCATATCCTTCCCTCAGCAGCTTCTGTAAGCTCGCACGCGCTGCTTTTTTCGTTTTTCTCACTTTTCTACCCACATCAAGTGCAATGACATCGCCTCTTTTGCGCACTTGATGCTCTTGTCGAAGTTCAGATTCAGGGACTCCACTCGGCAGTATGTCTGCAGCACCGCTGTCTGACAGGCAAGATTGTTGCAAGCTGGGCCGAGCCGACCCAAATGAAAAGACTAGAGAAGCATGACAAATTATGTTTGGAATCTAGAGGGTCATCCAGGCCTCAAAAAAGGCGTAAACTTTGATGGAATTGGTCAGAACGAGACTGCTGGTACTCTCTCCCTCTCTCCCTCTCTTTCTCTCTCTGTGCACCTCTGCCCGGCGCCAACCAGCAGCCCGAAAGAGCTCCAGAGCCTTGAATCAACGGCAGTGTCTGCGTAGAGAATATTCTGACTGCGTTTCATCTGCTTTCATTGTTTTTCCTTTCTTTCCATCTCTCTTCATCTTTCATCTCTGTCCCTCTGAGTGGTTAGACTACATGCTGCATGCCACCATGAGTCTGTCTGTAGTTGCCTCCTTCTCATGTGCCATGTGCAAGCGAGAGGCCTCTGCACAAAACTGTGCTGCCCTGTCGAGCCCTTCCTTCAATTCAGGAAGCAGAAGCAATAACAGTGTGCTTGTAAACACAAAACAAATGTTCAAAGTGTGCGAATCAAATAGAATCAAAACCAATCGAAAAGGCCTTCAATTGGAAGTGGATGGTCGCTGCTGTATGAAGCGCGATGGCAACGTGCTCGGGCCTCCCAACTCTCAATTTCTGTGGCAAGATCTTTCGGATCGTGTCCAAGGACTGGATCTTGAGCGACCCAAATGGCATGAACGTAGCATTTCTGCAGAAAGCATTTCTGAAAAGTGAAAATATTATATTTATATGTAAATATATATATGTAGTATTTATATAATATATATATATATACAGAAAATATATGAATATATATATATGATGTATATATGTATGTGTGTGTGTGTTATGTTGTTTGGACGTTCAGCCTTCCACCTTCTTCTTTCCAGTCTTCAGCTGCGTCCTGCGGCACAAGACTTTCTAGGTTCAACAAAATCCAGGGGAACAGTCTCTCCGG
>Ga0126342_10013284_pt1 | contig 14611 bp, 15 predicted proteins | sample Cyp1metagenome_FD_92528 | JGI IMG/M metagenome (GOLD analysis project Ga0126342, IMG submission 92528) | Coral microbial communities from Lord Howe Island, Old Settlement Bay, Australia - Cyphastrea 1 metagenome | ecosystem: Host-associated > Invertebrates > Cnidaria > Coral ... | reverse complement strand
TTGCTTCTTCTTTCTTGTTTTCTTGCTTCTTGCCCTTGCTGCTTGTAATGACTTCTTGGCCCTTGCTGCTGGTAATTCCTCCTCTGACGCGCTCCCCCTGCTGCAAGCGGGGTCGGCGGATAAGGGGAATCATCCCAATATTGCCGACCTATTCAGGTTAGGGAATTATTACAATTTGCCCAGATTGATACCAAAAAAAATGTATGACCGGGCTATTTTTTTCATGGGTCATGATTGGACCTGGCTCATTTATCAATGGCCATGAAATAAGTCAATGAGATACAAAAGGATACATCAGATACAATGGCTGATTATGGATCCCATGAAATCCCATAAATGAGCAGGTATATACACTTATTATATCTAATAGAATGGGATTATCTGGGAATCAGTTGATCCAATATTGGCGATGATTCGATGATCATAATGATCTCACCATAATCATATCCAATAATGATCATTATGATCCAATTATCATATCCAATTATGATCCAATTGATAATGATATCATCCCATTATCATATCCAATGATCCCTGATGATCCCTGGGAATCACAACGGACCTGAGGGGATGAGCAAGGCCGACAGTATGCAGTCGGGCGCTTAAAGGGTCGAACCCAGCGGTTGTTTCTGGTTTCAGAATCTTTCAGATACCTGGCCTGGTAAACGTTTACAAAACGATGGAAAGATCCACCATGTTGAATGGGAAAATCCACTATTTCGATGGTCATTTTCTATAGCAAACTGTTAGTTTACCAGAGGGTATCAGATGGCGAAATATCACAGAATCGAATTTGCAAAGATTGGCGGTGCCATTGGAAGTATGGTTGAGCTGGCCTAGAGTTCACCCACAGGAAGAGGCCGATTGATACGGATTGTGGCTGTGGCGAGGCTATAGAAAGTGAGATGACTGTACAAGTCAACGATTTGTAAATCAAGAGTTACATGTTTCTATACATAACTTATGCCTATTATGGATTTTATATTATATTATATTATATTATATTATATATATTATATTATATTATATTAATATATTATATTATTATATTATATTACGTATATTATATTTATATTATATAATATTAGATGTATATTAATTATATTTATATTTATATTATATTATGTTACATTATAATACATTATATTTGCATATACCTATAGGATCCTATAGCTTTATTATGACATATCATAGCTATAAATCAACACACATAACTTGGCGCTGCCCTTCTCCAGTGCTGGCGCTAGGTGGTGCGCCATGTGAACGGCCGCGCCTTCCTGAGTCCCCAGCAGCGCCTCTTGCGTGGCTGGGGCGCCACGCTGTGCTTCACGGCGTAAGAAACGTTGGGTGAAAAACGGGGGATTTGCCCTCTGGTAAACTAACAGTTCGCTATGGAAAATCATCATTTTTCATGGGTAAATCAATGAACTTTCTATGGCCATGGTTTCAACATGGTTCAACCCATTTTTCAAATCCCATGAGGAGATTTATGAACAGCCGCCAAGGGGCCATAAATTTGTGTTTTCTTTGGAGTGAAAACCAGGGGAAACCAATTTGGATATTGGATGATTATGAAACCATAGAATATTGGATGATTATCAGTTTAAAAAATTCCAGCATTTGGCAAGTTGGCAAGTTTTGAGAGTCACAAATCAGTTCATTTGAGTCATATTTTTGTTTGGGATACTTATGACTATTGATACCAATCACTAGGATGGATGATTTAAAGATTTAAAAGTGTTTAGTATCCCAGAAGAAAATCGGAACATACCGAGTTGCTGGTTCAGCAGTCGGCCGAGCAGGAGAGCAAGCGACAATAGAAAAGTTGCTAAGATTGTCCAAGAAATCGGCCATCAATTAGTTTATGATTCGTATCAAGACTACTAAAGGGTATCAAAAGACAAACCCCAAAATTTGAAAGGAAACCCAAGGAGGCAGTGATGTTGGTTGGCCATTGTGTATAGGTAATATCTACACTGATCATCACGGTGGTTTGCAGCTACGATACTTCACAACAACATCGCCAAAAATGGTGTTTCTTTAAGTAAGGGGAAGCACTCCCATGAGGCCAGATGGACATGAGTTGGTCCAACTACTGGAAAAGCCTTCACTTTTTGGTGTTTCTGAGTTGTGAATGAAGATGACTTTGACCTTAAAATGTCACCTCCAAAATTGGATGAATTTTGCCGCATCCGCAGCTGTTGATTTTCTCAGACATGTCAGCACCAGAAGTGGTGTCAGGGGAGGCATCTTGCGAATGGGCAACCGGATCATTGGCTGATGTGGATGCTGAAAATGGGATACACCCCGAAGTTACCGTTTCTGGTTGGTGGTTTGGAACATGAATTTTATGACTTTCCATTTCTTGGGAATTTCATAATCCCAACTGACTCAACTGACTTTCATATTTTTCAGAGGGGTAGGTCAACCACCAACCAGTATAATTCATATGGAAAAAGTTGATGGGTAATGGATACCATGGGGTACCATGGGAAAACCCGAAAATTTGATCCCCCAAAATTGATGGAAAAGTCCGCGAATCATTTTGGTCACCAACTATATTTCCTTCATCTTCCTTCAACATTTTTTGCTGGTCCCCAAAAAACATGAGATTGATGGGTATTGTAAGAATGAACTGTAATGAACTGTACATATCCTTCCACTATCCTTCCACTTGAGCCAGCTTGGGCAGCTTGGGCCGAAGTCGCAGGTTTGCCCCAGGCGTTTTGGCCTGAACTATGACCCACCGGCGATTATCCTGGAGTATTTGGAGGATCCCTTGGGCGCCACTTTTTCATAGTCGTTTCAAGTCGTTTCCTTTATTTAAAACTGTAGGTCACATGTAGGTGATATGTTTTTGGACATTGGTCTTGGTGTTTGAAACCTCAAACATTCAGATTTGGTCGCGGAGAATTCCCCTTGGATTCCCCTTGGATTCCGCAACCAGGTGAGCACCGGAAAGCTCTTTCACCGAAAGGCGGGCACCGGCTGGTGCAAGTGGAATTCATTTGGAAACCCGATAAATCATCCTCGAAATCACTATAGTTATATCATGTTATATCGGCTTTCTGATATCATTGACGAATCAACTTAAGACCAGTAGACTCAGTAGATATTTGCTACTGAATGATCACTTGACCTTCCTTGAGACATATTGAGACTGTCAACTGATCTCCTTGTCCACCGCTGAAGGTGGCATTGAAGAGGCTTCGGAGTAGCACCGATCCTGCGCGCGTCGCGGAAAAGTGGAAGGGCCCAGAGGGCCAGAGGGGAGCGGGTCGTCAATGGGCGACTCGGAAGTGTTTGCGTGCTTACATTTGGTATGTGGTGATTCATGGTAAGAATATATGTAAGAATATTTAATTATAATGACTAATCATGATAGTAATACTGATGATGATGATGATATTACATCATGATGGATCAGAAGTGTGGGTTGCCATTGGAAAAACTGACAGCGACCTGAGGTTGCGCCAGGTCAACCGTCCCCTGCTCACCGAGGAGAGACTCGAAATCAGCAGTGCGTCCCTTGCTGTTTTTTTTGGCACACGAATCGGATCCATGGTTTATAATCCATCATATTATATATATATATTTACATATATATATATATCCCATATTTCATCCCATGAATCTAAGTGGGGATATTCCATACCATAAATTCATATAAATATAACCAATTACATGTAACCAACTGTCCTGGAACATTTTGCTTCGCAGGACAGCGGCGTTGCCTTCGAACAGATCGTTTCGCTGGTGGGTCCAGGGGGGGTCCAAATCCAGCTGGCGTGGTTTGTCAACATGCAATCAAAATGCTGGTAATTTAACATAGCTGTTGAAAACAGTCGAAATAGTGAATTTTCCCATCACAAATGGTGATTTTTCCAGTTCGTTTTTTGTTAACGTTTACAAGGCCGGGTCGGTAGGGGCTCAAACACCACAAGAATTAGTCAAAGATGTCGGAATCATAGTCCTTTTCATTGGGTGGTTGACGGAAAAAATGGGGCTCAGATCACGTCCCATTTTCCGCAACCGTCATTTTACATTTGTTTTTCCTCCAAGAAACATGACTGGCATGAATCATCTTGCCTACCAAATGCATGTTCAGCCTGGTTCAGCCACAGCATACATCACGAATGGAATGCTGTTGTCATCCCGTGCCCTTTATCTCCACGCGAAGAGATGCTTTGGGACAATACATCACACTGGAGATGCTCAAAAATCCTCATTGAGATCAGAAAACCAGTGGTTTGGGGACAGGGGCGTTCAGGGATTATTTTGGTACACGTCCTGTGACGGATATTTGGGATTGAAAGGAACAATAGGAACATGGGTGTGTCTGGAAATACAAAAACAACTTCTGAGCGAGAGTTTTAATTGTCAGACTAGGCGACCCATCCCCATCCTGTTGGGCACACCCAAATCATATATTCTTGCGTCGATATCTACACCGATGATATCCCATTATATCACCATGTGTGTTCGTTTAGTTCGTTTTGTCCCAATTTACGCCACATTTTTTAGGCCAAGACAAACCTATTACCAATCATGAAAGCCAGGTCAAAAAGTTGCAAGATTCCATGCCCGAACCTCATGAGGTGTTAGGAGATGATGATTTGCCCGTGCCAGATTAGGGTACCGGAGGGTGCATGGAGTCATACCAGGATTGCGTGCTCACATTGGTCGCACTGGAAGTATGGGTTTTTTCCAGTGATGATATACCGTCAACTACATCATCCAGGTGTTTCCAACATTTTCCAACGCTCACTCCACGGTGACCACGGTGATTGGTACCCCACGTGTTGAGTGAAAGACACCGAGGCACCAGAAAAGCAGCACGGCGTCGGCGGAAACGAAAGTGTTGGGTGTCCCAGCAGAGCCATAGTCATGGCTTCGACCAGCAGTGATGGCATGTTGAACACGGTGTGGGTCAGTTTCTAGTCATAAATGCATTATATGTACCTTCAACATCCGCTTACTGTAGTGATGTAATCAGTGTCAGCTGTTTACAAAACGAGACGTTGATTTGATCCATGACTGAATGACCTGATTGAACATGCTGAATGATTGCATCATCTTCAATTCTCAGTTCTTGAGGAGATTGGTTTGATCAGTCATCATGCAGCGGTGTGGGATCAAAGCTTCTGAGCTTGTTCACACAGTCTACGTCAGCAGATGCTGTTGTGAGTAGTTCCCCAAACTCCTCTGTAGAGTTTTGTGTGGAGGTTGCACTGTTTCAATAGATTCTATAACAACTTGCTATTGACATCCAAAACATATTAGGCATGACAGAAGCGGCACAGGCTTCCTCGCTTGGCTCAGGGTGCCATAGGTCACCATAGGTCCATAGTTTGGTGCAGGAAATCCCTCGGAAATCCTGGATAAACATGGGGCATTCCTATGAAGTTTGCCAGAAACCAAGTCCAGGACTCAGCGTAAACGCCCGTTGCCGCCGTTGCCGCCATGGCAGATGAGGATCATCCCAGTCCGCCGTTCACGACGGAGCGCTCGGTCACCGCAGACCGCTTCCTGCGGACGGACGGAAAAGCCTTGACGATGCGGCCACCCCCGGCACCGGCGGCGCAAAGGCTGAAGGTACCTCAGTTGAGGATAAGGATGAGGATGATGATCATCATGATGATGCTGTTGATGATGATGATGGTGGTGGTGGTGATAGTGGTGGTGATGATGAGGATGGTGATGATGGTGGTGATTATGATTATGATGATGATGATGGTGGTGGTGGTGATGGTGATGGTGATGGTGGTGGTGATGATGATGATGATAATAGTATATAATAGTGATGGTGGTGATGATGGTGGTCGTGGTGGTGATGGCGGTGGTGGTGATGATGGTGATGGTGATGGTGATGGTGATGGTGGTGATGATGCTGCTGGTGGTGGTGATGGTGGTGGTGATGATGCTGATGGTGATGAAGGTGGTGGTGGTGATGATGATGGTGGTGGTGGTGATGGTGATGATGATGGTGATGGTGATGATGATGGTGTTGGTGATGGTGGTGATGATGATGATGATATTTCTCAATGCGGAATCCTCCATCTCAAAGTTTAGCATTGCGTTGAGCTGCATTCTATGTACCGTGTGTGCCAAGCTACTGGAGTTCTCATGACTCTGGACTTCAAGTTCTGTATGTGGTGGAACACCTTTATTTCCAAACTTCAAGATGTCGCCCTCAGAGATCCAAGTCGGGTTTGTCTTAAAAAAGGATCCTTTCTAAATTTTCTTAGTTGATCAATATGATCCTATATGATTCTTATATTCAACTGGCTATGAATTGGTGGCGTTCCCGGTTTCCAGTCATGTCAATATCTCTATATATATTAAATATATAGATAGATAGATAGATAGATAGGTAGGTAGGTAGGTAGGTAGGTATATATATATATATTTATTTATTTTGATTTAAACATAGATATAAATACACACATGCATGCATATATCCCAACTTTGCCTACAAATCCCATTGTATCCATAATCGTCAACAATCATCTCAGATTTCGATGTTTTCCAGGTTTGGAGCGCAGAAGAGATCTGGAGCGCTGCCAGAGATAGGGACCGCAGCCCGCGGAAACGTCGGGAGCTGCCAGAGGCTTTCCGCAGCCATTGGCATCGCGCAGCCAACGAGGCGTTGATGCAGGTGGCGGCGCAACCGGGGAATGGTTTCATCGAAGAGCCTTGGTGGCGGAAAACGATGGGGACACCAATGTGTCAGGTTGTGGATGGTATTAATGGTACTGTAAGATACTGTAACCCCTTTTCAGTAGGAGGACTTGACTTTGGATCTTTTTGGGGGTTGCTATGCATGTTGGGAACATTTAGGATCTGTGTACGGGGCTGAGCACTGTCATTATTGAAAGATGTTAAAAGGGTTGGTCTATCTTGGGTCAATCGTGTGTTTAAAATGATTCAATCAACAAAACGATAGGATTAGTTGGGGAATTTTTTGAACCCTAGGTCCAAAGTGCCTCAAATAATTGAAGGTCCCAGGTGAGCCCTTGATTTTTTGCTGCTGACAAGCGCTAGGGTTAAGTCATATCAGCTCGTTAAACGTCGTATCGGGAGGCCGTGCGCCTGGAAAAAGTTCAATTTTGGCATCACCACAACTTTCAACAAGTGTGACATTTCATTGTTTTGTAGCCGTGCGTCTGGAAAAAAAACAATTTTTGTATTGCACTGATTTTTAAAACTTATATTTGATCATTTCAAGGGGGCAAACGCTGGTTGCTTGGACATATCTCGATCCTTCACCAGCGATCCTTCACCTGGCACCTCCCCAGATCCAATACCTTGAAACCTTGCAGTTCTATTCCAGTTGATCTATCTACATCTACTTATCTCCTATTTGTCGATATCTATAAGATACATGATAAGCTATCATGTAAGATATACATTGACAATATTTAATGTTACATATTGATATTTGATGATATTTGTTATCATGTCCTATCTATATTTTATAGAAGATCTCACGCCCGCAGGAGCTGAACCTCAGCCCGGAGGCCCTGGATCTGCTCCAGGACTGGATGGAGCAGCTGCTGCGGCAGACCTTGGCCAAGGCCGCGCGCCTCACACGGCACGCCGGCCCTGGCGGCAACGGCAACGGCGGCAACGGCAACGGGGAGATCCGGGCGCAGGAGGTGCGGATGGCGCTGGAACTGCAGGGATTTGCCAACTTGGGATGTTGAGACTGCGATTTATGGATTTTGGGTGAAAATTGGAGAACATCCCGCCATTGATCATCCAGATTCATCCACTGGGTTCCAGGATTCCAGGATTCCACTCATCCACCCATTTGTTGAGAATATTGTTGAGGAACTGGTTGAACTGCTTGATGGATGGTGGATGGGTTGCCTTTAAGTCGGCGGATGATAGTCCCGGCAGATCCTGGTTCATCTGGCTCGGCTTTGCTGGAGCGTTTCAGCCAAAGATGCTGCATGATACGAGCGTGCCCAAAGAGATCTGCCCAAAGTTTAGATCAGAAAAGAATGGAGCTGCGCTTGTGAGTCTGTGAGTGTATTTCACTGATTTTGGGGTGTGGCCGGGTGTGGCTGGTTTCGGTGGATGAACTCGGATGAAGCGTTCCATCTTTTAGTTTTCGGTTCAGTGACCTCATGTGGCTGGACGCTGAAACGCAGCATTGATTCCTCAGGTGGGATCCCAAAGTGGATCCCTACAAATTGTCATGTCAAAAGCGCCGGTATTCCAGTTGTTCCTAGCAGCAAATCAAACTTTCGGTTTGATGGGTCTTACAGGATTGAGATATGGACTGATTTCCAGGATTGGACAGGCAGCTTTCGGAACTTCAGCTTTCCATGGCCATCTACGTGACCTTTGGCGATGGCTTTGAGCAACCAGAGGATGAGGCCTGCAGCAGCTTTGAGCGATGCCTTCCGCAGAACACCAGCCTGCGTGAAGTCAAGGAGATTCTGGCGGCATGGGCGGGTTGCTTGGCGGAAACGCGAGTCGCGGAGTCGCGGAAAGCGTGTCATCCAATGTCATCCAATGTCTGCATGAATCCAATCTAAGAATCTAAGCTTCAGTTGCTTGATTTCTATGATGAAACTCCTGGAGCCCCAACAAGTGTCCCAACATGGGCAGGACACTGTTCGAAAGAATCTCAATCAGACCACCAAACCACAGACAGATTCATCAGATTGGCCTGTGATTTCAAGATTTTCAAGCATTGAGCACCAAGTCTTAGTAACTTAGGGAAAGTTTCGCATACTTTCGTACTACCTCGGCCTAATCCTTGGTCCATCCTTGGTCCATGCCACGACCGACAGTCATCTTTTTTATGGCCTCATGGAGATCTCTCCTATTAGGAACTGGGTTTTGTCATTTGGTCAAATGATCAACCGATATCAATCCCGTAGTTTTATCATATTTTATGATATTTTATCCACAGAATCCAGCCTCAAAAAAGACAACATGAGTTTGTCTGAAAATGGGCTAGGAAAAGGCCCCTTTTCCAACGGATTCTCATCAATTTCCTCATGTTTCCAGGCTTTGGGAGTCGGGTTGAGTCCTTTGAAGCCTGGATTCGCGACGATCGGTTGGGGGTTTGCGATGGGAAAGCCATGATGGTTGACGATGGTTGACTTTCTGAAGGAATTGGAGGTTGATGGAAGGATGATTTAATATCCATTTAATGTGATCAAATATATTCAAATATGATTTATATATATCGTTGTCCGTCGTCGTGTGTTGAGGTGTGCGGAAGGCTTGTCACATGGGATTGTTGGAAAATTGGGTGCCCCATGGTTGCCCATGGTTAATCGAAATGTTCCCGGGATGAAAATTGCCAATGTGTAGCCCATTTTCTCAGGACACCCAGTTTTTGCAAACGATGTCTGCAAATGCAAGGTTCCCCACGCCATGAATCATGGTTGAAGTGTCTCATAGCTAATTTTAGGGAAACCCACAGAGATGTTCCAAGCCATTGTTCTGTGCTAGCCATTGCATTTTCGGGGTTGTGATCCTAAGTTCATTGTATTCTTCTTAAATGTGATGTTGATCTCCTGTGTTTGTTCATTATCATGCCACTTCTATTCTTTTCTCAAGTCGAATCGAATACTTGATAGAACTTGTACTGTGGCAACACCAACACTGTTGCCCCCATCTTTGAAGGTCGAAGCGGTTCGAACCGTTTAAGTTTACCAGCTATCCCATGCTATCCTAACAGTTTGACTTGGTGCCTTGGTGCGTTGCGTTCAATTCATTGCATCCCTGGAAGAAATCGAATGATCCAAATGACAAAAAATTGAATGCTTACATATAGATTTCTTTGGTCAATTAATGTCCCTATTGTACTTGCCGAAAAAAATGGTGTGTATACTCTATACCCCATTCCCAGATACACCCAAAGATCGTATACTTGCTTAGCTACATCCCATTACATCCCATGATACACAAGTACTACAAAATACTACCATGATATCATTATATATATATATATATATCCCCATAAATGACATGAAATTCCTATAATTTGTATGGGGATATCAGCTACCATCATGGGGTTATCAGCTAATCTATGGTTGCTCAACCAATCCAAATCCAGGAGTTAGCCGCTCCCTTCAGCAGCGCGGGGCACTGGCGTGACAGCTTCGGGCGCCGCTCACGGCCGCTGCCATCGGCTTCCGCGGAGATGACGCTGCAAGAAGTGGTCACTGGGGCAAAATTTGAGCAGTTTAAGGTTGATGAGTGGCTTTTAATGGGCAAAACTTGAGCAGTTTATGGTTGATTAATGTTGATTGGTGGGTTTTAACCTGTCTTAACATTTTTTTTTGGCATGAAACATGGGGATGTAATTAATGATGTAGTTGATAAATGATGGACCGATGATCATCGTTCGGGGATGAGAATAGGGTACCCTCTGGTAAACGTTTACATAACTATGGAAAATCACCATGTTTTATGGGAAAACTCACTATTTCGACTGGGCAATTTTCAATAGCTGTGTAACAAATTACCAGAGGGTAATGATATGGTTTTTAAAGAGTCTTTTATTTTCAAACTGACCACTTCCACTCTCCAGATCAAAAGGGGGCTCTTCTATGGCCATGCCTAGACTATGGCGTTTGACACTGGAGGATTGTGGTTAATGAAAAACAATGAAAACAAATATGTGATATAATATATACATATATCTACATATATATATATATACATATGCATTATGATATATGAAATATGTTTGACGTCTTATGATGTTGATTTTAACAATGAATTTAATGACTTATTCAGCTTCTTGCCACTGACATGAGGTGCAGCTGATGTTGGCAGACGGCGGCTATGCTGGGGTTTCCAGCTTGCATAAGGGACCTGGTGTATCAAAAAATGGATGGCAGACCCTCAAATTATAACCATTTCAATAGGAAAATGAGAGTTATTGTGTCCAAGGAATTTGGGGGAGACCCTAGGCTCTTTTTTTAGATAAACCCCTTGAAGGGTAAAGCGTTTAGGAGGCAGAGTTGTTCCCTTCCGTTGGACTTTTGTATGCCTTAATTTGTCAGGTGAGGGTCTCTAGATGTCTCTAGATTTTAGCAGCCTCGGATCCCAACGGTGAGTTCCGCCAGATAGAATGTCAGAATAGATGCCAGATAGAATGTCAGATAGAATGTCAGAAGAAATATGCCATAACTTCCAGATGGTATGTCAGAAACTGTGTCAGAATAGTGTTGGAGTCTCCATTCGAGACTGGTCTGTTGAACAGCACTTGGGGTTTTCAAGATAAGTAGACCTATATCATCCCAGTGGAACCATTGCAGATTGAAGATCTGATTGGTGGTGTGCTTTTTTGTTTTAAGAGCTCAACCACCAAGCAGTATTGTATAATCTCGTGTCTTAATGATGATTGGCACATATCCTCGAGTGTGCTCAATATCTACCGAGAAACAGGATGTGATATAATATAATTAATATATACAATATACATACGAAAACATAATCAATGGGTATTCAGTACCAGTCTATATATCATATAATATATATATATATATATATATTATTTACGTATATAGTGTGATTTCTGCGATAGCCATGAAGAGCCATTGATGGTTTGTTTGTATATCTCCCAAACATATGGCGACCTCGCAGGTGGACGCCACACATCTGGCACTCTTCGCTCAGTCTCCCAGCTGCCCCAGCTGCGCTGGGCCCAGCGCTGGCGGTGCGAGCTTTGGGCGAACGGCCAGCTGCCTCAAGCAGTTCGGGGGTCGATGCAGCCTGGGGCCTTAGGGATGGATGGAGTCCCACAGATTTTTTTTGGGGCGGTTTTTCAGTCTGAATCTTTGGATCTGAAAAAATCAGGGAGGGAAGTACCCGATAAAAAAGGAATTATGATTGACAATGGGCGTTTTCCCATGAAATGCTCTCTTTTTTGGACCCAAATGGGCGGGATAAACATTGGAGAGCTCGGGATGTTGGGAGATTTGTTTGGTACCGGCACGATAAACATTCATGTCGTGACTGGGGGGGCTGAATGGAGTTTCCAAGGATGATCCAAAGTCGCGGCATTGCGGTGATTTGCTTGGAAACACTTTTCGTAAACTTCAGAGGATGCATCCTGTGACTGCCTACTCAAGAGGGTTCCTGTGCAGAGTGAATGAGAAAAGGACTATAATATACTCCAACTAGATATATGAAATTAGATATAGATATGTATAGTTAATAGACTCTATCTATATAATTTTATAATATGTTTATAAATGTAGTAGTCATCCATATAGATAGAATGCTATAGATACGCATGGGATATCGCACTTTACTGGATCCCATGACAGGCTTCGGAGACGGTGGAGGCCATGTGATCTATCAGGTAGGAGCCAGAGCTCAATGCGGAAACTGTGCCTTGGCCACTGGGATCCACTGGGCATGGTTTGGGGATATCATCTGGCAATAGGAATGATCTAGGAATATCATGGAATATTGGGATATAAGATCATATTCCATAGAATATTCCACAAATATCTAGGAACATGATGGAATATGATGGAATATGATGATGATGGTTTGGGATTTATCCGGCATCAAACATCGTTGTTCCATAGATCTTTTGGATTCTTTTGACCAATCACAAGGGGCAACGTGATGAGGATTTTTCATGGGGATATCATTGGATATCAACAATCGGGTATGTGGCTTGTTCAAAAATGCGACATGGAAACCGGGAGCAGGAAGGCATGAGGGTCAACATGGACAACAACTGAAACTATAAATTACAATATGTTAAAAGTGAATCCGCAAAATGCCGTCAATTGTTTCTGGTGGTGGAAGAGTGTGACTTGTAACTTTGGCTGTACTTTGGCTTGCCGTTGTGCTGTTAGTCGATGCAGAACTCTCACTGTGCGCTTCAGGAACATGATGACAGCTGCATGAGAAATGACGTTTGTTTTACAACTGCGTTACATATACAACAGTTGACACAAAGTTAATGCACTTCTAAAGCCAAGGCGCACTCTCCAACGGACACTTTTTGCACATCAATGGGTCACAGTTTCTCAACAGGGGTTAGTAAGTGTCCGGTTTGGGGATTTTCGAACATCACTTTCAAATATCTGTTGAATACGGGTTTTGTCACTTCTAGCATCAAATTGTAGAGGTCATCCCAAAAATTGCGTAGATGCGGATATCCACAATACTGGATGGTCACACTGAAACCATTTGAAATCATCCAATATTGGGGAGTTAATCGCCAGAACTGGATCCCAAGAATGAATAATGAAGGGGACGAGTACTAAACCAGAGCTTCACTGGGGGGAAGTATTCAGCATCAGGGGGAAGGTATCACCCAACTTTGGCCCTTCGTGCCCAGGTTGGCTGCTTGAGGCACCGTCGGCTGCCGATTGATCAGGGCAGAAACCCTGTGAAGGATCCAGCCTCTACTCATTTGGTTTACCGGAAATGTATGGAAATGTTGAAACCGGCCACTTTCATTTATGTCAGATTGGAAAAACCACGATAAGATACATATATATATATAATTATAATTACAATATATTTATATTCTGATTGGTGGTTTGGAACATTTTTTATTTTTCCATATGTCAGGAAGAATCATCCCAACTGACGAAGTCCATCATTTTTCAGAGGGGTTAGCAGCAACCACCAACCAGTCTTGGATATATGGTAAGACCATGAAAGTCCACAGGATCCCATTTCTGGCCACTTTCAAATGGCCAAGTTCCGTCCGCCGGTTTGGCACTGGTGAAGACCGCTGGGTGCCAGACCGCTGGTGACGGCAAGACGTTGAAGTGCGGTGAAATGATGGGGATCCGGCGGTCAATGTGGAAGACCTCAAAAGGAGTGCCATTGTTGTTGACTAAAAATATGCAAAATAGAAAAATGACGATTTTACAACAAAAAAAACTATCAACCATCAAATCATTGGATACCTACGGGGTACTTTTTTGTCTAGATTTCCGCTTCTTACTCCCAACATCACATGTTTTTCCGGTTGAGCTGGTCAGGGTGAATACATGGGAAACCAAGGCCTGACGAGATTGATTATCACGAGGCCGGTACTGGAGCTGCGGCACTGCATCAGTTTTCCACAAACATCCAACTGAGCTGTGTTCAAAACATCTGGTTGATGATGGTGGATTATAAAGATATGATAATTTACATATGATATATATTATATAGATAATTATAGATATATGTACTACATTTCCATCTACCCTTTCTATCAATTGGAGGATCATCTTCAACCAGCTCACGCCAGGCCAATCTGAACAAGCTTAGCGACAACGAGCTTGCGAGACACAAGGCCGAGATACTGTTGTAAGGATAGCGATTCCAGTTACCCTCTGGTTATGTCAAAATAGCTATGGAAAGATCCACCATTTTATAGCTGGGAAAATCCACTATTTCTATGGCCATTTTCAATAGCTATGTTAGTTTACCAGAGGGTATGAATTGTGATTTGTAGGCCTAAGTGAATACCTGGTGAATGGAGTATGGTTCAATATTAGATATATTAACCGCCCGCACCGCATCGTAACTGCCAATGATGTCGGCCATTGAGACCAAAAACATCCGAAAGTACTGATTGTCGGAAAAAAAAACGCGAAGAATTTGATAGCCATGT
>Ga0126342_10013283_pt1 | contig 14611 bp, 14 predicted proteins | sample Cyp1metagenome_FD_92528 | JGI IMG/M metagenome (GOLD analysis project Ga0126342, IMG submission 92528) | Coral microbial communities from Lord Howe Island, Old Settlement Bay, Australia - Cyphastrea 1 metagenome | ecosystem: Host-associated > Invertebrates > Cnidaria > Coral ... | reverse complement strand
AGGGTAGGGTAGGGTAGGGTAGGGTAGGGTAGGGTAGGGTAGGGTAGGTATGTATGAATGTATGTAATGTATGTAATGTATGTAATGTATGTAATGTATGTAATGTATGTAATGTATGTAATGTATGTAATGTATGTAATGTAATGTAATGTAATGCAATGCAATGCAACGCAACGCAACGCAACGCAACGCAATGCAATGCAATGCAATGCAATGCATGGATGTATGTATGTATGTATGTATCTCTCTCGGTTGCCTGCACTGGTTGCAACATAGGCATGATATACATTCTGTTTGTTGAAAGTAGTCATGTAAGATCGCTAGTTATAATACAATGGTCCATAGGTGTAAATCCCTGGGTTTCTGGGGTGTGTTTAGTAAGGGGATGGGATTACTGTAATACGCGTTTGAAATTCAGCAAAATTCAAAAGAATGTTCCAAGGTACTCGTGTGAGATATTTTGAGATGATTTGTGATCAGTTGCTAAGAATTGTGATCTTGGATTACCAGATGTAGTTTTACATATGACCAAGTAGGGAATCCCATGAATGAATGCGGACTGAAGGGGAAATGTTCATCCCAGGAATGAATCCGGACTTTCGGACTTTCCCATATCTTCTTTGTAATCCCACTGGCCCACTGGTTGTTGCCCCTTTCCCTCGATGCGAAGTTGGTCTGTCCATGTCTCTCTCTCTCTTTATCTTTAGTCCAAGGTTCTTCCTACCTTGAGCACACGCGTGCGTCAAAGATTTCAACTGCATAGATGGGCGTGTCCATTTAGCGACACCCATATCGGAACGCGCGCAAATGTGAGAGTCTTCTGGCTGGCTGTTTTTTTTAAGGCATTTTCAGGCACACTCAATGATGCGACCTCACCCATTCTGACGGGATTGCTATGGAAAGCCTGTGGCAAAGGTCCTGCGAATGGAATTTTCATCAAATTAGGCAAGTTTGGTCCCATATTCGAGTGCCATCTAGTGACCAAGTGGAGTAAATTTTGATCGATGGACAGCCGAAATCAATTCCCAAATGGCTGGCTCAACAGAAGAAGCATACTCCCAGCACTCCCAACAACCGCCAATGTTTCCACCAGTCTTGTTGTCTCACCCATTGTTTCTAGGATATAATATGACTCATCATTTTTGGCTGGATGTTTGTGTGTGTGCGTGTGGCATTCATCTGTGCCAGAAACTTGGAGGTTCCCCTAACTTACAACATTTTTTAACCGGAATATGCTGGAATATGCTGGAATGATGAGGCGGTAGATCCTGATGTATTCCCATCATGTTCAATCAAACACATTTTTTTCACACGAGATCACCATAAAATACTTGGTAAGCATCTACTATATCCACCCAGCCGTTGCGGCGTCAAAAATCTCGGGTGCCCATGACCGCCCTCACATCTGGCAGAATCCGCGCGGCGCCGGTCAGCCATGCCCGCTACCGCTTGAATTAGATGCCAAACCCAGGTCATTTCGCTTCAAAAGCGACCATATGGAGCATATTTGGTGATGTTCCATATGGTACTGCATGACTTAAACAAAAATACAACAATATGATTCATGATGATTAATGGCAATGTACCGCAATCATTTATTTAAAGAAAATACAACAATACATCGTAATACATCATGGCATATTGGTCTATGACACCCGCAGGTGGATCCAAAAATGGCAACAATTGGAAAATCGGAATATTTTTTGGGGGGGGAGTCACACGATTCCAAACCCAACGTTTCTGTTCTCTTTTAGAATAACATTGCTCAAACGGGGTCAAGTGCAATCCGGGCTGTGAACAGCCTGTCTGTGGTTTCGATCCCTGAGCTTGCCATCAGGGTGAAGTGCCGAATAATGCCGAATAAACGGTTGAGATTCGACATAGATTCTGCTGGATTCAACAGATTACCCAGGGGCTTGCGAAGTGATAGCCATAGCTATACTTCGCAACCAAATCCGTACAGCCATCGAAGATCATCGAAGGTGTTCCAAACTGATGGCCAACATTGGCCAACTCCCTTTGAACCCAGCAGCAACAACCAGCATTTCGGGAGCACATCGGCGCCGCAAGTCGTGGGTCCGGAATTCGCGGCTGCCCATGCAGGTTTTTTTTGAGTCAGTCGAGCCTTGTGTTCGACACAAAATGCATTAATACTCAGTCATTTGTGAACCGTGGCCACCACTCTGTGGCTCAGAAACTCCGTAGCAAAGCCTCCTGCAGATTGCGCAGGACAAAGGGCTGCAATCTTCAAAGGGCAACCGAAAGTGGCAGTGTAGTTTGGACATGTGCAAGTTCACTATATCTGTCATATTCATACCCTCCACTTAAAAAAACAATGCTATCGAAAATGCCATCTGTAGATGATTGATATACGTATTAAACATTGCCATTTTGCTAAATCAATTAGATTAAAAAAGGGTACCTTGCCATTGGTATTGAGCTGCCCCTCGGTTGCCCCACTCGCCAACCATTCGTTTTTTGTGAATCAGTTAAAACCATTCCGTAGGGCTGTGCACAATTTCATAAAACACAACAAATGCTATCTATGGGGTGATGGTGACTATTATCTTTATGAGTGAGTTTACTTCAACATATTACAACATATGTTGAGCCCACTAAAGTTATATATATAATATAGATGTTATAGTCCAGAAAAGCACTGGAGTACCCATCCATGTTTGTGGAAATATCATACTCATAGATGACAATCATACTACCCATCATATCGTGAATCCCACATTGTGGATCCTCATAACAAAAAACAAAAAGTTGTAGCCATTATTGTGGATCCCCATTATCCCTTGTGTTATATATGTATATACAACGCATGATCAACGCATGTATGATTAAACCCTTTAAAAGACTAGAAATGTCATTTGCCCTATATAAGTTGGTGACATGTTCCTCTATTTCTTGAGGTTTGCTGAAGTATATCATTGTATATCCATGTTTTTCATGGATCCTATCTGCCTTTTTAAACGCCTTAAGGGATGATCATCCATTGAATCACGTCATGTCTGCAGTTCCATGTAGTTGAGGGACATCCGTGGGTATCCTCTAGAATTTTCAAGAGCATATAATGATCTCTAGAATTTTCCTGGTATGTTTCTTAAATCCGGCATTGCGCAGCTACTATTTCTGGCATTGATCCAGCCAATCTCAAAAAACCCTGGGGTAAACCCTAGGAAAATGATCTACAAATGGCATACCCTTCCTGGTTATTTGTTACATAGCTATTGAACATGGTGATTTTTTTCGTGGATTTACCCACTGAAAATGGTGATTTTCCATAGCTATGTTAGTTTAGCCAGAGGGTATGTCCACACATCTTTTTGCATGTTTAACTGTTTTAGCATCATTTCTGGAAGGGAAAAAAAAAATGGATAAATATCCCAATTCCCCCATAAAATATCCCGATACAATGGATTATATCCCATTACATCCCATGATTATTGTATATATAGATATCCCATCATTATTCAAATAAATTAATACCCCAAACTAACATCTTAGATGTGGATGAACATCGAAAAAAATCACCGTAAAATCCACATAAATTCTAGAAACATCTAGGCTTTCCCCAAGCATTTCTAGATGATTTTAGGATATGTTCAGACTTTCCCCATGACTTTTTCACGTCATTTCCTATCCCCAACCCCAGCGGCTTCCCCGCTGCCGCCTTGGAGCCGATGGTTGGGATCCCCAATACCGAGCGCCAGTTCGAGTTCGGCCGGAGCTCGCCTGCGCTATTGGCCCCATATGGCCCCATATGACATAATATATGGATTACATATGTATACATGTATATGTTTATATATATATATATATGTGTGTGTGTGTGTCTGTGTGCCTATGTGTGTGCATGATGCTGAATTAACCTCTGGTGATCCAACATGTTTTTTGAATAGTGATGATCCGTGTTTTTCAGTTCTGATTGGCAAACATCCGTGGGAACGTTTTTGTTGGATATTTATGTGTTTGTTTCACTGTGTAACTTAAAGGTTGTTGCATAATCATGTCTCTCTCTCTCTATATTATTATATTGCAAGTTCGTATGCTAGTCATCTATGGTTACTTGGTTATCTTGGTTACTGATTGCCATTGGGTTTACTAATCCCATCCAATCAATGGGAGTGTTTCGATGTGTTTCGGGGTTATTGTGTGCTCAATGGGGGTTAATCACATCCCTGATTATATCAAAGTCCCCTTTGAAATTGGCTCCGAAAATGAATAATCCAGTACTAAACCAGATGTTTTTGATCGGATGGTTTTTCTACGTTAGGGGGGAAGAACTGATGGCAATTAACTCTTTAATTTTCAGAACGGCCCCTCATGGGGGAGTGATTTTTGGACTAAACATGCTAAAAATACTGGTCTTTACAGTGTCTTGTGACGAGAGTAGGCTTAAAACCGTTATTATAGAGCAAAAAATAGAGCTCGCCTCCAAAGGCTATCATATCATATGCTGTCATAAATCACTGGCATCTACAGACTCTTGTGACAGGATTCAACTTTTCCTGTGAAGCTTGCAAAGAACTACAAGCAATCAACACATAACAGAAAACATCTGTGCCTGTTAAGGTTTGGTGCATCTAGTGGTCTGTTTTTTTTGGTGCCTGCCAATGTTTTTGTATATCTCATGTCAAGATCATGATGAAAAAAGCGTTTTGCTAGGGTTTCAGACCCTCCAAGTGCATAAAACGTCAGTATTTATAGTGTTTCATGATGATATTTAATGAAAATTCATTCCCCCACGGGGTGCCACTCTCTTAATTTTTCGGGGGCTGCTACTAATTATATATATAATAGTGAATAGTGTGGGTTGTATATAATTATACATATATACGAGTACATATATGTGTGCCTGAAACTTAGCCTCAGATGAAAGAGATATACTTTGGTCTAAAGTCTAAAGAATGCCACATATAGATTCCCCTAGGTTTCCAAATGGCGAACTGGGTCAGTTCACCCTGGAACCGTCCACACCTTAGTGAAAACAGCTGTTGTTTCAAGCCAGCTGTGCCCCTTGGTTGGAATTATCCTAAGAATTTTTTTGTTTTCGAAGCACCCGTTGGGTTAACTTCAATTCCCGATATATGAGCATTAAAAAAATAATAATATATTATTTGAATTTATATGATGTGGTTAAATCTCGTGAAATAAACATTTTTTGATGGTTCTATAAACTCCTCAAATCACGAAATTCACCTTGTAACAGGACACAAAACCCGGCGCCTGTTGTCACCTTTTGGCGTGGCCGCAGCTCGCTTTTCGCCTCAAATCCTGCGAACTCGGCAAATCTGGCACGGAAGATGATTTGTGTTTGGAAATTGGATGAGTTGGCAAGTGTTGAGTGATGTTCCCATGTGAGTTTCTTGGTGTTCTATTCAGAAATTTGCCCCAAGCAAACTGTGATCTCTATGGGGTGCCGGCCGGCTAGGGCTGCACGGGGATTCAGTCCTCCTGATGATGAGGTGTAGTCCGTCCTTTGGCTGAAGGAACCAGCTCTGGATATCTTTGGATTCCTTCTCCAAATGGGGGGGAAAAAACAAACAAGAAAACTGCTTCCTATGACAGTGGTATGGGGATAGGCCTCAGGTGCCTCCAGTGCCGTGCGGCCAGGCGTATCTTGAATACCCTGAAAGGGGAAGAAAGCATTTACCTTACCCAACCATACCCAACCAAGGTTCACTAAGCGTTACTGGATGTTACTGGGCAACACAACTTGTACCAGGGCACGTCGTGACTCGTCCAGGTAGACAGTCGTGACGGATCAGAGTTTTACCTCAGTCGTGAGGGACCATCCCAAATTCGTCGACATGTTCATCCCCAGATTACTGTAGATCATACGGAAACTCATAGCAAATGAAGCCTCAGTTTCTATAGATGATGTTCCCAGAGATCTTTTCATTTGGGTGACATCCCAGTGTGCTGGTGAAACCTTCATCCCCTTGGGGCTTTGGGCCCAGTCAAATCATGTCCTGCTCCAATTCATCAATTCCATGTTTTTTTTTCCAGGTCAAATCATGTCAAAACCATCAACATGTTAAAACACGTGGAGGATTGGATTGGCTTATATAGAAATCCCACTATATATATATATGAATCTATCTATATCTATATATCTATATATCTCTATATCTCTATATCTCTATATCTCTATCTATCTATCTATCTATCTATCTCTATCTATCTCTATCTATCTATCTATCTATCTCTATCTATCTATCTCTATCTATCTATCTATCTATCCATCCATCCATCTATATCTATCTATCTAATATATCCCACTAATCCAATCCACTTTCTTAAATCCATGGAATTTGATGTGAAAAACAATGGATGCCACGGGAGAACATCATTTTCCATGGTCCAACCAGCACCGGGTCACGTCCACGGTTTCGCGAGCTCTTGGCCAAGATGTGTTGACCGCGGTGCCGGGCGGCATGGCCCAGCTTTTCCATGGCCTGGTGGAAATCGGGGAAGGTGAGGCTGGAAAAATATGGAAAAATGCTCACTTCACCCATGAAAATGTGGATGTTCTTAAGATGTTCAAGGTTGAATGGGAAAAATCTGGTGATTTTCACCAAAATCGTGGAAATTATGGGAGCTGATGAGGTTTTAATTTGTTAAAACCTCACCCGAGTTGGTGATTTCTAAGGGACAATTATCAACATGGAAATTGGGAAGCTTCAAAAAAATAACATGAAAAAAGGGTGACTTAAATTGAACCAATAAAAATAATGATATGATGTAGGCAACCAGTCAACCAACAACTGGTAAATAATATGAACTGATTTGATGCAAAATCGGCGGGAACCTATGATTTTACCACCAAATTGGATGGGAATTCCTTCAAATTTTCCCGTCAACCAATTCTGGGGTCGTTCACCCACCAGAGCATTGAAACTTCATACAACTGGTCTTTTTCCTGGCTCTGAAACTGTGACCTCACATCTGGATGCACGGCAAAGATGGAGATGCAACCCGTTTGGAAATCGATCTAAACTTTAAAAGGTTTTCCTGGGGTCAAAAGAAATGATTGATGAATTAGGAGGCTTCCCTCCGAGGGTCATTCTTGATGATGCCATTTGCTACTTTCAATGGTCGAAAACGTGCCCCAGTGATCAACAGCCCAAGGGTCAATAAAAAGCCGGGGTTCACATTAAACACACAGTCTTCAACAACCATCCAAAGGCCATCAAACTTGCGAACATCTTGTGATGCTCTGTCACCACCTGATGGCAGTGGGGGTCATTTCAATCGAAAATTACCGTGAGATATCGTGGGTTTTTTCCCTTTGATCTTCCTCAGCAGGGTCTACATTCATCCAAGGCTTGAAACTGTCATTCCCCTGTCAGACGTGGTCGTCCTTTTCTCATCGCTGACATGGGTGGTTTGGGTCGACACCGGGATCTGCCGGTGATGTTCACCGCGTCAGGCACCTTCAGGCGCCTTCCCCACGATAAAAGCAGTGAAGAAATCGAAATCCGCTCGGTCTCTGCCAGTCATGACCTCTCTCTATTTCTTTTCCGTCAAGCTGTGACCAGCTACAGCTGTGACAAAGGGCTTCAAATAGGGGATACACATGACATCACCCAAGAAATGATAGAAAAAAAGAATCATCATGGCTGAGAAATCCACAATCTAAATGGAGCTTGCTGCTTCGCCAAAATCGCTGAATCGAGCCGTGAACTCAAGCTGCAACAAGCTGAGGCTAGTCATCAAATGCAAACTCCTGGAGTTTGGGAGGTCAATAACGGTGAATTGTGAGCTCAATGGCATTGCAAAAACTTGATCTCCAGCACAATAGATAATCATAGATAGAAAACAATAATGGTAACAATAATGATAATTACTAGACACTATAAATCTATATCGTATGTCATGTATTATTGTAATGTAACATAATGTGATGTTATGCCATCGAATGTAACAGAATGCAATCGAATGTAACGGAATGGAATGGAATGTAATGTAAGTGTGCGTGTATCTATGCATCTATATATGTGTTTTCGACTGTGCCCTCCACATCATATAGATGCATGTAAATTTATGGATCACAAGGGCTGCTAAAGTGGGGGAAACATGCAACTCTTAGAATCACTTCTCCAAGCTGCAACCAGTTGGGATCGCTGGGGGAATCCCAGATCTTGCCAATAAAATCATCGAATCAGTCGCCCGTTGAAAATCATCAATTTACCCAGGTCAATCTCCCCATCATATTCCCATCATATGATATGAAATGTCACTTGTTTTGTGACTTCATGGTAAACTCACCCCTTTCCATGGTAAACCTACCATTCCTTATGGGAAACCCATCATGTTTCATGGTAAACCCACCATTTTTCATAGTAAACCTACCAATTTCCTGGTAAACTGGTACACCTTTTATTTTTGATGGTAAACCCACCAGCTTTCACCATGAAATCTCCTTCAGGAAAATGTCGAAGTCAGCAGGTTTGGAATCCTCCGCGAGTCCCGGAAAGATCTGCTGTCGTCGTGCTTCTTTCTTATCAAAGACCTGGACGAAAAAAATCATTGGTAAAGCAATGTCACAAACCATATGGATTGATGGTGTCCACTACCCATTTATGGTAAAATGATGTAAAATGGTGGATGGTTTACTATTGCTTTACTAACATTAGTGATTAGTGGGATATGGTGTGATGCAGCTACAAAATAATCTACGGTTGAAAATCCAGGGTTTCTCCCATAGAATACAGGGGGCTCCTGCGAATTGTCCCTAAAAACAATTGAATGAGTACTGAGATATTATATGGGATAGTATAAAATTTTACTGGCCTCTATATATATATATTCTTTGGGGGTTACCCTATGGTTATTTGACGTAGCTATGGAAGCCATGGCCCATTTATATGATTTATGATGAGTCGCCCATTTATACATGATTTATGCTGATTTCCCAGCCAGCCATGTTTGAAGGCCGGAAGGTATACACTTGTTGAGTTGAGTATGTCAATCATGTATATCAATTCTTGTGTACGATCCACGTTTATATACATACCCCTCTATATATATATATATACGGCTTGTATTGCATACAATTAAATAAATGTTTGTGTGTATTATATATATGTGTGTGTGCGCGCATGTGTCAACATGCGCATGATGGCCCCAGAAAACAATTGGCCATAAACCAGGCCTCAGGTCAGTGATTGGAGATTAATTGGACCCTTATTTGCAGCTGAATGGATCTGAGCAGATTGAGACCGTGGAGGGAAATATAGAACAAGGAAACATGACTTGGATATGTGTTTGAAGAGTCCTGGCACTTATCAAATCTTCAAAAAATATGTTGCGGATTATTGCGGAATTACCCTCTGGTCATCTCAAATAGCTATGAAAAACGGCCATTATATATATATATATATATATCCTAAATGTCAATGATTTACCTACCAAAATGGTGGGTATAGCCTATATAAGCTATGTTAGGCACCTTCCAGGTGGAAGAATTCTGGTCGCACCTTCCAGACCAAGCAGCAAAAGGGATGTGATCCAACAATCGATCGATGCGTCGCACATTGGTTTCCAAGACATTCCTGGGAAAGGGGAAAATTCCTGGAAAAAACAAAAAAAATTGAGAACCAGGGCCCTGGCCATGACCGATTTCGATTCGGCCCATAGTCACTACACTTTCAACCAGTGAGCCCATAGTACTGTACAGAATCCGTGAACGGAAAGAAGTTTACAAGAAACCATCAATTTTGATAGGAAAAACTGGGAAAGAATGTACAAAAAACATGGAGATTGCCTTTCATCAATCCAGATCAGCTAAAGATCCCCTGGTGGTTGGGTGGCTTGAAATCTCTGTCCAATTCTGGGCATCCTCAACAATCCAAACCACCAGCTCACGGCTAGCTGAGAACAAACAAAATCAACACACCAGATTCAAATGAAAACCAACAAGTTGATAGAATTTTGAGGAAACCCTGACTTTGGAGATTTTGGAACTTATAGTGTTTTGACACAGCATGTGGCACCTACTTTCATCATTTGCCCAGGTTCACTTCGCCATACCTTGTCATGATGGCACACTTCTCCTGCCGGATGCGCTTCGGCTACGACAGTGAAAGCCCAACTTTCCCAACCAAGAAACGACAGCGCAGCAAGATGACCTCAAATGTCTCAATGATTTTTATAAAGAAATATGGAAGATGAAATAAGGTTCGAAACATATGAAATATGATGAAATATGTAAGCTGAAATAAACGATGTAATGAGATGTAATAAGTAATCACCCGCCGGCGTCCTATTCACGACTATATTACATCCTCAATTAGCCCAAAAACATGTCCTGCATCCTATTTCGGGGTTCTAGCATTACAGACGACATTAATATGGATATCCCTTCAACCTTTAAACATCTTTAAACCACCAATTGTTAATCCAATTCAATTGCTAATCATCAGTGAGATAATATTCCACGTTAAAAAAAATAAGCCGATACACCCAACAAAAAATCGAACAACACCAGAGACTTCATATTGGATTCCATCCTTAAATTCTATGGAAAACAGGTCGGTTTCCCTCCCCTTCCGAGCCCAACCGCATCCAACCGCTATGGTCCTTGGTTGGCAGCCGCTGCAGCAGCTCCGGCTCCGCCATGATCCGCGCATCGCTTTGCCGCCGCTCCTCCGGGCAGCGCTGCAGCAGCTCCTCGCAGAGCTGGCGCAGCGTGCGCAGCGCCCGACGTTCCACGGAGGGGCTGAAAGCCTTGGTGGTTCGTTCAAGGGCGGAGAGATGTGGAGAGCCATGGGACCCAATCTCAATGGTTAAAAAAGGTTGGGGAATTCTTACAGCAAATTTAGATAAATTTAGTGGTTTGATATGGTTTGATCGAGATGTAAACATGTGTTTAAGCAACAAAATTAGGGGTTCATGATTCTTATTGGGGATATGGCCACAGATAGCAGTTATTAAGCCAGCTACTCTCCGGCTGGCTCACCCCCTGTGCGTCAGATATTGTCAGATTGTCTTTATCCAGGTCTGGTGTTGGGAATAGGCATATAAGATCCGAGCAATCAGTAGATGGGCATGACATGTCACAACCATCAAACCATGTCGGTGATGATTTGGGTATGAATACGATTCAGAATCATTCCCGAACAACAATTGTTAGGCAACTTTGGGGATGATTCCAACATTCTAACCATCATTTCTGGAAGGCAAACGGGTGCAGCTCACACTTGGGGCACCAAGTGTAACTGGCAAATTTCAAACGGCTGGACAGATCTGTAATGATCTCAAACTATCTAATTTTGGGGGATCTGGGGATATATAGTAACCCCCAAAAAGGATCGAAAAAAAATCATCACTAGCCTCCGGTAATCAAACGTGGCTAGGAAATCCCCAATATGGCTTTGAATGGGAAAATCATCTAATAGATGGAGCATTCTCCAGCTGATTACCGCTTCAGGAGGATGTTTTTTTGGACTGGTGGAATGCGGATCTCAGGCCGGAAACATCACTCCACCCCTATCTTTGAGCAAATGGATCCCCAGCATCTTCAGAAAACCATCGAATTCGTGACTTTTCCAACCTCAGTTTTAAGATGTGTTCAACAAAAATCCAACAAATTATATTACACCTTATATTAAACATTATAATTCCGGTATTTACCAGAAAAATCCAGAAATCAACCAACCACCAGGGATCTTCGCCAAGGAAGCGTTCTTCATCCCCAAATCGCTGAAGGATTGCAACAGATTTGCATCGCGCCGGTTCAGATCCCGGGGGGTCAGTAGCAACAGCCGCATCAACAGCATGGTCTCTTGGGGCCAGTAGCCTCGCGGTTCCAACATGTGCAAAGGGACCGGCTGTGAGCCTAAAAGCGAAACAATCAGGGTAGCTTATATGTTTAATCTTGTTTAACAGGTGCATAAATTCCATTCATAGCTTTTGACATGTTTAAACATCATTTTTTCAAAAATAAATATGTTTAAAGCATTTTAAAGCTATAATTGTTACATAACCATACATAATTTAATAACCTATGCCATCCTATGCTTTATCATCCTGTATAACAAGCACCAAATCAAAGCTCCCTAGCCATCCGACCCATCGCCTCGCGGCAGACACAGACTTTGCATCTCATCCACATCGGCGCCTTGCGCCTTCAGCCAGGTCTTCTTCGCCTGCGCCAAGTCACTTTTGGCCCAGAGATCCACCAGCGAAATCTCCACGAAGTTGTGGACCTAATTTTAGGGGCGGAGGCGGATGGATGGCGAAGATGGGAGAAGATTGGGAACATTCGAACTGGCATCTACAGGGAATGGGCGAAGAATGGCGAAGATCAGTTTTGCTTCACTGAACTTATTTCAACTATGTTCATTCTTTTTTACTATAGGATGTTAGCCACATTGGCTTCCCAGAAGCACCCAATCAATTGGTGATGTGGCCATGCACCGTTGAGAATTCATACGTGGCCATGATGTACCCGCTGGTTCATCCAACCCTTTTGGTGGATTTTGGTGGTCTCAAGGCATGTACCAATGTACCCAAAGGTCGGTAAAGCACCATTTTACCACTGTAAGATATCTAAAAAGTATTATAAAAGTATACTGTCTTGATCTGTTTTGGTGTACTTCAACCTACTCTTTGACAAACCATGGCAAGCCAAAATCGTGATCACTGAAGTGGTTCTCGGATAGATGTTGACTCCTTTTCAATTGGGTGCCCATTTGGCCATTACAGGTTTGGCATTGTCACAGTGCAAATTCATGGAATGTTTCTAAAACAGGTGACTTTTGGGGTAGCAGGAGTTAGAACCACAAATGGAAGATGCTCATGCCAGCACAAGGCAATAGCAAAAAGCATCCACCAGTTTAGACTAAACTCCCAGTGGATCAGCCTGCCATCGCAAAAATTGATCTGACCGTCTTTTTTGCGAGTCACGTTCCGAGTCAAAGAGAAGCCATAGAGCAGCAACAATTCATCGTTGGATCTGCGGCCATAGGAGTCGAAGATCTGTTCATCGCCCTGGTAGGGCCGGTCCGTTTTCAACAGCACCGCGGGGCCGTTGCCATCGCGGGTTGCAGCGACGTAGGCTTTGGAATCGGGATCGTGATTCATAAAATCGATCCAAGGGACAAGCGCAATGACCTCGTCCTCCAAGCCAGGGTGTTCTAACCCAAGTATAGCAATTAAATCCCCCCCCCAAAAAAAAATGAAGACTATGGATTTTAGATGATTTTAGTAGGTTGTTTCTATCTTTTGGGGCAAGAAGGCAAGGCCGGGTCTTTGTTCAAACCTTGTTCAGACAGGTTCTGGAGAGAAGTGTTGAGACGAACCACGACCAACTATTTTTCAAGCATTAGGTTTGGGATGTCGTGTCTCTATTTTTCTTGGTCGACATCTTACACATCAGTGGCTTGTCTCCCCAAGTCAGACATGATTTTCGCCCGAAAGAAAGTGTACTGCGCCATGGTCTTTGTTGTCCTTGCCATCAAGGCGTAAGCGAAAAGATCGACTCAGCAACACCGCATAGGCCCAGAGAAAGCGAGGAAGTGTAAAGACCTGGAAAGCACTCCAGGCCGTGACTCAAGGCCCCACCGGCACCCAAAAAATAATTGTCACATGGTGCTGCTGTTTGTAGGCGGCAGCTGCCCGTCCTGTATTCCATAGATGTACAGTTTTGGGATGTGTTGGGTCCAACATGGGGGGATGGTTGGGACATGTGCAAAAATGATGTACAGACAAGAGGCATCTTGGGGGAATCGCTCTGGGTTTTGTGCGAAGACTTTCTGGGTGATGCTCTGGTACTCCTCTGAGATCTTTTCGCGTAAAAATTTGGACATGTTTTTGATGAGGCTGCCTGACAGGGTTCATAGCGGTCAAGGATCCATGAGTTTGCATAACTATCATAAGCCCAAAAATGTATAAACATGTCCCCTTTGGATCCTTCTCGGGGGACAAGGTGCGACCTTTGTTGTTGGCTGGTTGCAAAGCCACTCGTACTCCAGAATATAGAAGTTCTCCGGAAACATCACCCAGGGGATGTTCACCTTTCTCCCTCTCAAAGTCCCAACACATGTAACGAGGGGCAACCCCTCCTGGAACCCAATAGTTGTCAACATTCTGAGGTCAAAAGCATCTTCCAACCCCCATTCGATTATATAAGAAGTATATGTATGCACAAGTCGCTTGGAAAGAAAGATTGGTATGGGTCAGAATGGTCAATCCCCAAATGGATCCAAATTGTAAGTTTAACTTAACACTAAACCATGACCAAAAAATCTTTGTGGGTCCATTGCTTTCCCCTCCGGCAATCAAATATGGTTTGCGGGCAAATTCCCCATTCATCTTTCATGTCCCATTCAAACCTCCATTTCGTTCGATCATTCCCCATTCATGTTTCATTTCCGGAGGCTATTGGCTATTATATACCCGTAATACCGCACAAGGCGGTGGCGGAAGTTTCAAAAATAGGAAACCTATAGGAGAGGTTGGTTGTTGTGAATCGCGGATGGCAGAGCGAAGCCACTGATGGACCGAAAGGTGGTTGAGGTCTCCTCTCTTTCTCTCTCTTTCTCTCTCTTTCTCTCTCTTTCTCTCTCTTTCTCTCTCTTTCTCTCTCTTTCTCTCT
>Ga0126342_10013282_pt1 | contig 14613 bp, 11 predicted proteins | sample Cyp1metagenome_FD_92528 | JGI IMG/M metagenome (GOLD analysis project Ga0126342, IMG submission 92528) | Coral microbial communities from Lord Howe Island, Old Settlement Bay, Australia - Cyphastrea 1 metagenome | ecosystem: Host-associated > Invertebrates > Cnidaria > Coral ... | reverse complement strand
TTTCCTATCTTTTCGCGCATCTACATCTTCTTTCTTCTGATCTTTTCTCTTCTGACTCTTCTCACCTCTGCTTTTCAACTGTCCATATTGTCGGAAGTATAGCTTCTAAACTTCCTTCGATAACAATCTAATCTATTTCTATATACACAGTTAATTTACTATTTGGTGTATATATATATATATATATATAAATATCATGAATCTCCAAATAGTAAATTGATTATGGTTGACCATTCTTTTTACCACATTCTGTCACTGTATAAGGGACCTTAGATAGTGTGGAGCCTGGCTGAAAAAATGTGGAACCATGTGGAACCATGTGGAACCATTTGGTACGACCAGTACCCAGAAACTCGGATCATGTATCCCACAAGAAATACCCTTTTTCCGGAGCTTAGAAAATGGACAAATATATGGGAAAATCATCTACAAAAGGAGAAAAACAGTAAATTTCTTGGATATTTTATGTGGTGTTTACCCCTGTAGCCGGTAATTTCAACAGTTTACTTCAATACGTTTGAGAAAACGCTAGCTTGAACGACCCATTCTCCTTAAATTCAGGGATGAGGCCCCCAACATTCTATGGCACAAAAAGATCCATCCTGATTTAGCTCACGCAGATGAGCAATTCTATACGGTATAACCAATAGAAAAAGCATATCAGCATAACATGGTATAATTATGGAATATTATATCTAAATTTGGTAAAACATGGTATAACTAAACTTGTAACTAATAATAAGCCTAGCATATTAGCTCCCATCCCTACCAGTACTGAAGTTCATAGGTATTCCAAAATCCTGGCCACAATACCGAATGATTCATCCTCTGGTAGAAGCCACTTTAAAGAAAATGAGCCATGGTGCATCTTTAACAGGGAGGCTCCATCGATCTCCATCGATCCGGTACAGTAAATTGCTTTGTCTATGTTTGTCCAAACATGGGGCATACCGGCTATAGGCCTATAGGACTATAGGCCTATAGGATCCTATAGGAGTATACTTTCCAAATGGTAGCCTTGCTGATGACGCCGAAGATTGTGCTCCGCTGCTCATCTCCAGCTCTCGGGATTCTTCCCCACCTGAACTGCAGCAGGGGTTGTTGATGCCAAAAACTTTCAATGGGGACAATCTGCAGGTATTTCATGACGAGGTCTCTGATCAACTACAGTACGGGGTCTTGAACATGTTCCCTGAAACCAATGAAATTATATTTACAATTATTTACATATATTTAATTACCAGTTAAACAATTGAGGTCTCAAACATTTTCCCTTAAACCAATGAAATTTGAGCAATTGCAAATGCAACAAATTAGAATTGCGCGAGAAGGGTCTAATGGGGATTCTGGTAAAATTTCATCAATTTCATATGGGAACCCCACACGCAACCGGATGACATGATATTTTTGGAAAGTAATCAGTTGTCAATAGGATGAACTATCACGAACCACAAGGCTGAGAATTGGGTGACAATTTAGGGATGACTGGCCCAACTCCTTTGGAGCCTTTGAATTTAAAAATCTTGTCTAAAAACTAATGTCGACGCTTCAATTTTGTTTAATTACTGGATGTCCAATTTTGGAATCCCCGTGATGGTGGTGATTTCAATTTTTCTGATATGACTGACCACGATTTCAGGGAACACTGATCTCTGGTGCAAGGTGTTGACACTACGGACCCCCATCCGGTTGACGAAGCCGTTCCAATACCCATGGTAAATTTCGCCAACAATGGTTTGACTTAAATGGTTCAGAAATGTGTTTAGCAAAATTTACGAAGACCCTTTCAGCATCCATGGCATCCATGGTAGACGAGGCGAATTCCCCAACAGGGATCATGAAGAAAATGACATCCTGATCACAGCATGCCACTTAGATGCACGACACTTTGGGCAATCGATTCCCTTTTTGAAAAATGTACCATTCATTATGTTGTTGTTGTTGTAGTTGTAGTTGTAGCTGTAGTTGTAGTTGTAGTTGTAGTTGTTGTAGTTGTAGTTGTAGTTGTAGTAGTTGTAGTTGTAGTTGTAGTTGTTGTTGTTGATGTTTTCTTTTAATAGTTTATAGATATCAACATTAATGATTTCATTAATGTCCCATATGCAATATCTATAATCTTGACATATCTTATAGCTTATTCATACCCATAGGATCCATGTATGCTATGTATGGTAACATTTACCATCAATATACCCCAAATGTTAGCATATATACCATACATGGATCCTATGGGATATAGATTCAGATATCAGATATGTCAACCTGGCGCCACAAACTACGCTCCGCAAACCGCCCAGCCGAAAAAACCACCAGGTCAAGGTCCCTTCTGAGTTCACCCACTACCAGTTGCCCCAGCTACCCTGCGACTCGCAGCTAACCCCATTTTTTTTGGAAACAAAAGGCCGTGAAAATCAGGAAAACAACATGTAGAATTCATGGCAATTTAAATCATGAATTACCTTGAATTACTACGTTTAGGTAAGCTAAACAACCTTCGAATTATTTCAGTCATGAAAAACATTTGTTTATGAAGTTATGGCCATGAAACAAATGAAACTCAGTTTGTGTTTATATCATTTCTGGCCATTCAAAAACTTGGGAAAACATAGTTCATAGAATTGATGCTCGTTGAAGTCGTGAAAGAATGGCCTGGAAAATATTATGCGCAACCTCAATAAATTGACTGTATGGAATCCAGAGAATCTATGGATAGCCTATAATAACAAAACCTGATAAAACCTTGTTTTCTACATCACTGGATTGTACTGGATTTTGAGGTACCCCACCCTTCTTTTTTTTACAGCATCACAGAACAGGTTTTTGCAAATGGGTGATGCTAAGGTTCATGGCCCAAAACAGGTGACATCTTACAAGGAAACAGGGAAGGGGGTGGAGCCGCTGAAGCCCACAATAGATGGTGATGTATCACCCCAAGAATCGGTGACTGAAAATAACTAGGATCACCTAAATCCAGTGGGAAGTACATCCAAGACCATCCAAGTAACTTGACATGAGGGCGCAGAGCATGCGATGAAACTAAACATTGTGGGTACGTAAAAACGTCAGCAATGATAGCAGGTTTGCAGCTTGTAAAATGGTCAATCCGCCATTTTTCGGATGGTCCAAGTCTTGTCATCTCCATCATATTTTCAAATATTTTTATCCTCATGCTACTCCCAAGATCTTCGCCAATCTTGAGTTTAACATCAACAACAACACCAGGATGCAGCCGAAAAAAAACGACGGTTGTTTGAGATTTTTGGAACCCAGATATTGGCCATTGGGGATCATTGGGGATCATGATCCCAAATATGGGTGATATCTTCGAATATCTTCGAACAAATGAACCCACCGAAGAATTTTGGACTTCGGCTTGTGTTTTTGACCTCTGCTTTGCCAAAACGAATTTCACCTCATATATTCTTGCAAACAATGGGCTGGCTGAAAAAAAAAACAACCAGATCCCCCAGAAAATGGAAGAATTCCTCTCCAATATTTTGATGATCTCGAGTTCTATGTTTTTTGTTCAGCCCCCATCGATTGGGGCCTATTTTGGTGGGTCTGGGACCAGGACGCAACCCTTGCAACTTCCATCATTTTTCGAGTCCCCACTTCCGAATAGATTACGAACAAAAAATGGGGGACTTCCCTACCATGGCTGTTCAAAACCATGTAGTCAAACATCATCAAACGCAACTTGCAAATTGTGATGATCCGAAAGATGATCCTCCGAGCCGACTTCTTACCTTGCAAGCCGTGTTTTCCCCCAAATGGGTGTATCTGAAAATGGGTTACACCTCCCCATTTGTGATATGTATATGTATATATATATATATATGATATGTACATTCTATACCAATTTGAAGTGGGAAAATGCACTCAACAAAAAAAACGGAAAAACTGTCGGCGATGGGTTTTTCCCGTAAATTCCGGTAAACGGTTTCCCCCGCATTTTTTTCCCAGGTGCCCAACTGACACCAAATCCCAGGGGCTTGCTGTTTTTCTTCTTCATGGGAAGTTCCTCCTTCTCCTTGTCCTTCTCCTTTTGCTCACTCACTGGCCTCACTAACTTGGACAGGACTGGATTACGTGTTTGGACGTGTTTAGACGTGTTTAGATCAGATTCGATCACATCGATAAGTAAACATGTTCGATACAGTAGAAAAAATGGATTAGAATAATAGATTTGAAAGATTCGATAGGCTATGGAATTTGTAAGAATTTGTAATTTTGAGACCTGTTGATGGAGATGGAATGGACGGATGGGCGAATCCATCGATGCATGGCATGGACAAAAAAATGGATGCACCTAATTACTCCTAGATGCACGTAGAACCGTACACATGTGATGGTTATGTCAAAGCAAAAACCGATGAACACGGTACATCTGTGAAATATTGTGAAGTCCCCTTTTGTTATGGCGATATGTTCATCGTACTATTGAATTTCCGTCTCGTTATGGCGAAACCACCGCGGTGTCTGAGGGACCCAACCAATAGGCTAAGATTTCAAGGAGGGTCAAACGCTTGCCCTCCTTCTCAGGCCTTGGGAAAACGTTGCTGATTCGCCATCTTCGAGGGCCCAGTTTTCATAAAAACACAGGCGTTTGACTTCTGGTTTCGTGAAAATGATGATATAAACGCTATGAGTCCATCTTATGAGTTGTCAATGATTTCTTTTGGGTTCCAAATTTTCAGAGAACCTCAGTTTCATTTGGTTAAAAGAAAATGCGCAACCATGGCCGAAGTCATAAGTTTGTAGAGGTCTGTGTCAAAAAATGGTTTAAAAACTACGTAGAGTAGTATTGATTCTAAACATATTTTTAACCAAGATAATCTTGCAAACTTAATGAGCAGCGTCCACGCGTAATGAAAAGTTTCTGCCGAAACACGGCTTTTGTTTTGGCTGGCATGTCACACAACTCCTTCTAACCACATGAAGTCATGAAGGGAGGTTGTGGACATTTTTGGACTCTGCTCAATGATTGCTCAAATTCTCACCTGCTAAGATATACGCCCGTGACAGCTACTAAGGAAACGAAAAATGGAAGTGGGCACTCGGCCCAGCAAAAGCGCTCTGTATAACTTTTTTGCCTCGAGCACTTGATCCCAAAGGGGCTAGGGCATGTAGCTCAAGTTATGTAACTGTACATCAACGCACAGGCTGGGTTTGACCAGCCTTCCTTCAGTCTGACTTGACCCACTGTCTGTGCTCACTTCTGTCTGTGAGCTCCTTTCTCTCTTTGTAACTCTCTTGGCCGTGATTGCATGGTATGCTCGTTGCATCAAGTTGATGATGCCACACAGCGCCATCACGTGCACAAAGAGGAAGTACCAACAAAATCGTGTTCTGTCTTCCTCATTGGGTGTTTGTGCCTTTGTCAAGCACACCTGACATAGCAGACGTGCCACTATTACGCCCCTTCGGGTTAGCGGCATGATCTGCAGTGGTTCTCCAATCCTCATTCCAGTCAAGGACTTATTCGTGCCCAGGTCTGACCACTTGGTCGCTGCGGGTTCTTTCTCCACTCGTGGGCGATTGGACTTCACCATATCTTGGGGCCATAGGTCTTGTATATCCAGATGCTTGAGTGATCTGCTTGCTATGCCACGCACTGCTGTGGAGCCGGTTAGAACGCCAACTGTGTTCCTTTGAATCCAATGGATTTGTTGTGACATCAACCCTGCAGCTCCTCCACGACACAGCGTAGTACTCGGCTTCGCCATGAGAGAGCCACAGCGCTCTGTCGAGCGCATGAGCTCTCCAACAGGTGTTCTCCGTAGCGGTAGCGCTCAGCTGGAGCGCTCATTGATTGTCGGGTTAAACGATCTCCCAGTCACTGTCACCGTATACTGACAGCTCTGTCGGCTGCTCCTGCAAAACGAACTTCCAAACTTCAGTTGGGTACTTTGACAGATACCTGACCGGCCTTTTCAATCGAATCTGATGGAATCTTGTTGGGTTGGACATTCCCGCGCTGATTTCTGACATGGCATAGTGGATAGACGGCGATCTAAACTGAGATAGAGAGCCGTTCCTGCTATAGGCTGCTAAACTCTTTCGCCTTTAACTCTGCGGTGAGCGGATCATCCGCATGCTTGTCTCCCTTTCCACAGTTTTTGGCACTTGGTGTGTCTACACCCTTGCAGCCTTCAGCTTCATTGCTTCTATAAAGTTCTTGGCATATTTGGGATCTGCCTCATGTGTACCCTGCATCATGTCCATCACACCACTTGATGATGCGATGGAGGTGTTCACCGCAGCCAGTTTCTCCTCCGTCTTCCAGCGGCCCAATCTTCGGCAGTACTTTTGTGTCAAAATTCTCCACCAGACTCTACCATCAGCGCATCGGGTCTTGCCAAGTCACTGGCCCTCGCTTCCACAAGGAAGTCGTCACCATGGCATCATGCCACTCTGGCTGGTAGAATAGCCCGCAGGCATTCTTCACAGCTAGGAAGCCTTCTTTGGTGGCCACGGCAGACTCAACGCGTTGAGACCACTGTCTTGATGCTTCCCTTGTGCCATTCATTGCCTTGAGCTATTGCCACACATGCTCGCTGTCATATAGGTCGGCTCGAGGGATGACAGCCTATGCCGTCAATGCTTTTCGCGTGAAAGAATGCAACCAATATGTCGTATCTGGCTAAAAGCTTTCGAGTACGTTGTTTCAGGCGCGTAGTTGCAGCTGCGGAAAAAACCGTCCGATGACACTTTAACGGCGTTGTCCCCCTGTAGACATCATCTCCTTGATATGTTTCCTGTGCCACTCATCTGCTTCTCACACCCTTTGGGTCATTGGGAAGATGTTTCCATCCATCAGCCCACCGAGAGTTGACGATCTTCAAGCCCAGCCCACGTGCCTTCTGCCACGTGATGTCAACCTTCACATTGTGCTCCGTCATCTTGTCCAGCTCGCGTCCGCGACCAGCTTGGACCTTTTCTGGCGGTAGCTCTTCGCCTGTTCGCTCATCATAGGCTGGCATCTCATCCTGCTTGGAAAATGTTTCTGCTAAGGTTTCGCCGGCCACCCGGCATGTCGCACGGCCCACGCGTATTGAAGACTGCTCACTCATCCTGAACTCAAGATATCGCATTTCCATGGCATTTTACGATTGTTTTGACTTGCCTGGACTGGACACTTCCAAAATGGCTCGTTCAGCTGCACCATTGGACTGGCGGAGCTCCCTGGGTGCTGTTTGAATCTGGGCTTCTTTACTCCACCGTTCAGCAACGGCTTCAGCCAGCGCCTAGATGGATGGCTCAGCGTCGGTTTGCAAAACTACGTTTTGTCGCCCGCAAAACAAAACGAAAAATTCAACGACATTGTGAATAGCATGCTCATTCACTCCCTTGGCCACCACTGTTGAAAAGGTAGCGCCTGTGCGCTCATCAACAATGACCATGAACTGGCATGACTCCTTCCCCCTTTGTTTCTGGGTCTTCTGAAGCTTCAGTTCAACCACTGTCAGATCCTCTTGAGCCTTTGATTTGTCTAAAACCCGACCAAGAAACAAGTAGTCGATAGCTACCCTGGGGACTTCCACTTCACTACCCGGTTTCTGTTTGTAATGGGGGTCGTCCCTTAATTTACCTGCAACGCAATGCTCACACCAGCTTCTGGAGGGCAAATGAGTGAGCACGTGTCTGCCAAATTCCCCACGGCTGACCGTATCTGGGATCTTCTTTGCCCTTGTTGGTCTGGGCTCTTCAAGTCTTCTGAAGGGTGTTCAGCAGGCAACTTGGGGGGTTCTGGGCTACTGCTGAAGAAGCATGCGCAACGTTCTCAGCATGACCCTCGATCCACAAACCCATCACTACCATCCTCGCCTTCAAATGCTGAAGCTGGAACTGCATTTCTGGCAGGCCTGATGGCGGCAACTGGCTGAGCGGTGCTGCCCGCTAGCCCCGCGGAGCGACCCGCTGGATGAGTTGCTTCAACAGACAACCAGTAAACCCCTCGCTTCTTGATCAAGTTTTTTGCTGTTTCAACCAAGGCTTTCTTGATTTTGTCTGCATTCCTTCCCAAAATCATGCACTGCTGTTCGGGGCCTACCACTATCCATGTCCCCTTTTCTGCAGCCTTCCCTGAGAACTGAAAAGTTGACTTTGTCAGACTCTGCATAGTCGATGGAGAATTTCCCTGAACCAATTTAAATAACGCTACGTTTCTTTCTGCCAGTAGCCAAAGGTTGACCTGTGACTGTTACCATACCAGTATCTGGGGTTGGGTCGATCTCGGCAGCTTGTTTGTCAAACCCTTTGGAAACCAAATGACTACCAGCCCCGGTGTCCACCAAAATCTCCATCCCAGCTGACACCATTCCGGATATGAGGTCCGGACTTGCTCCGGTTCCTCGTCAGGGCTTGGCGCACCGGCATGAAAGCGGTTCTTCCCGCTCCCCTTGGAACTTTTGGAACCCTTCTCATCTGCTATGCGTTTTCTGCAATCAGCCTTGATATGCAAATTTTAAGGCAATATCTACATTCTTTGTCCTTGTGGGGGTTAGTGGAACCCAAACTTTGCTTCCCCTTGCCATCATTTGAGTTACCACCCTTGGCATTCTTCCCCAAGTCTTTGCCACGCTTGCCACTTGCTGGTTTACCACCTTTGGAACCTTTCCCCTTCCACAGGCACTGGCATTTGACTCAGGACTCGATTGGTTCTAGCCATTTCCAACAGCTCAGTTCGCATAGCTGAATAGGTGGTCAAACGGTAGCTGTTACGTATGATGTGGTTACGAACTTCAGTGTTTTGAACCCCATTTAGGATGATACCGGCCAAGATCTGATCATCAATGGTTTTCCCAAGCTCTTGTTCATATCTACGTATGTTCTTTTCAAATCTCTCTAATTCAGGTTCCAAGTCTGACCCTGAGAACTTTGTATTCAAAACGAAACTTAAAAAGACCCGACAAACCTGCTAGCTATACGCGGATGATACAGCCCCTCTAAACAATGCAGGCTTTCGGCCCGCTCACCAGGCCCGGCATTTTGCACCACGTCTAGGGGTCGGCCATGCAGGAGCATGACCAGCACAAAGTAAAGTTGGCAGCTTAGTGCCTTCTCTATTTCTCCCAGCAATCTGTTTGGCAGTGGGACCTTTTATCCAAGCTTTTAGAATAAAGCTCCAATCTGAGTACATATACGCATCTCCTTTAAAGATGTCGGGTTTGCCCAAAGCCCTTGTCTCGATGATTGGGGTGCTCGCACTTGATGAAGCAAGGGCGTTTGCTTCTAAGGTCTGTCCCAAAATCTATGCGGTAGGGACCATAACAGAAAGATCGGATACCGGATACCTGTGAAACTCTTCTCTGATTTGCCATCTCATCCAGGCGTCTTTGTTGTTCTGTCACCTGGGTTGTCAAAGTCTTGATAGCACTACTCACTAGTTAGTTGCCTCCTGCAGCGACTAACTCAGATCCAGTTGCTGTGGCTCCTCCGGATTTAGTGGAGCTGGGACCCTCTGCATGGGCCATCCCAGTCAGGTTCACTTCCTGGATCTACTTCATTCTTCTTTCCCTGGAACTCAGCCTTCTGTGATTCGATCTTTGGAAACGGTCGCGTCTCCTTCTTAGTCTTGATGACGTGATACCTTGTGATGAAGGCTGTTGGGACCACTCTCTGTTGGAGCCTCCTTCGTGCAAACTCTGCTGCGGGAGGATGATTCTGTTGTGTCCTCTCGTCTGCACTAGTCGGCATACTCTCTACGGAGTTCTTCTCCCATGGATCCTCGGGGGCGTCAGCCGTCTAATGTCACGGGTGATTTCGATCCTCTTGCGGACTTTCTGTTGGACCTTTCTTCGCTTGTTCTATAGCCCTTTTTCCTCTTGCGTATCTGTCTGTCACCTCCTTCTGCTTGTCCTGGGTCTTGCGGCTGACGGACTGGTGCTTCTTAGTTTCTGGTGCTTTTCTGGCCACAGATCTCAGCCTGATTGCACTGGAGCCACCACTGGCCGTATCTCCAATTGAACTGCGCCGGCCCAGCAGTTCGGGAAACCTTTCTTATGCCCTTTGTTCCGCTTCCTGGCGCTTGCAGATCCCTCTCTCGATCCTTTCTAGCTGCTTAGCAGCACTACACTTCCCGCGCTTGTTCGGCTTACCCTCGTTCTTGGGCGTCTTGGTGGTGTGGTTCAACCCGCAGCCACCTGGTGGTGTGGTGCTACCCACAACCACCGGCTGATGCGGTGCTACCCTACCATGCAAAAGCGCTCTAACTCGTTTTGCCCCGAGCACTTGATCCCTAAGGGGCTACGTCATGCAGATCAAGTTCATGTTCCTGAACATCGTGTCATGCATGGGGTCATGTATAGGCTGTTACACCTAACAAACATGAATCCTTTTTCTAGGATTTTTATGGATTTTCTAGGTAGTTACAAAATGCCACAAACCTCTTCCCTCTGCCCAACCATCTCCGTTTCTTGAAGCCAGAGTTCATGGAGATTTTTCTGGAGTTTAATGGTACAATCAGCATATTTGGAAATCATGTTTCATCATTCTGTCCGACAAAAACGTCAAAAGAGAGCTCCCTAGACCTTCCGTGTGTACCCTTAAATTGGTGTTGCACCCCATAATTTTAGTACTTTTTAGTACTTTTGCAATTTTGGCTGGGGGGCATTTGGAGTGTCTAGATCCAAACATTTCGTCTGGGGAGTAGTATTGAGCCACTGGCAGCACAGAGGACTCAGAGCACCCGGCTGCGACGCTAGTCTTGGGGCTGAGATTATACTAATTTGATGATTCATTCTACCAGTATTATCAGATGATCAGATATGATTGGTATTGATTCATATATTCTATATCCCCTTTTTTTGTGAGATTACGACCAATCGCCCAAGCCGCCAAGCCGTGAAGGGACCCGCAGTTTTCTCAATTTCCCCGTCAGGTGGCCCAGTTCATCCCAACTTTCAATGGATTGGTTTAAGGATAATTTGCAGGAAAGTCCCATATTTCATGGGAAAATCTATGGTTTCCGGTTTCGATTTTCCCGACTAAACCAATCCATTGAAACTTAGGATTGCTGAGAAAACTGAGGCTGCCAACATGCAATCATCTTTATTAAAGTTGTAGACTTCCTCACACCTCTGCATCGTCGCCGAAAAAATGGAGTGTGCCAAAAAAAGTGCCATGAGAGTTGAAAAAACTTTTTGGGCCCATAAACATATGGAACTAAAATGAACACATATAAATCCACCCATTTTTAGATGATTCTCCTTTTCTGAAACATCTATCTTTGTTGGGGATTTCCCAGCCAACAACGTTTGCTTCGATTGCCTTTTTGGGCCGCCGCCAATTTGGGCCGCCACAATCGGTTGGATACAAGCAGGCAACCAGCAGTGGACAACCATGGACAAATACATGATGAATGTGGCATCCGAAATCATAAACCATGCCTCCGGGTTTCACGGGCTTCATTATTGAAGGCCCCTCACTAAGAATTCTTTTTTTAGGGTACATTGAACATCATTGAACTATAGAAACCACGTGAAAACACCAATGATACAAATCGTTCATTGGATGGAGGGAAGACGTGGTTTCCCACTAAAAGCCTGGAAAAACATGCCAGGCTGATAAGGGTGGTCTTAAATGACCCAACATCACGCAAGACAGAGGAATCACTACCAACAACAATTGAAACATGTGATGGTTAAATGTTTAATGCTTAAAATCCCCTGTGGATGTGATATAATTTGGGATTGTCTGAACATAGGCTTCCCATTGTTTTTTGGGTTTGTAAGTCTATCATCCCTAATAGTTCAAACCGTGTTCTTGGGATATGGTCCAGATAGTTGGTACATAAATTGATGTTCATCCCCCACAATATGGTATAAAATGGTAAAAGTGAAGCTATTTCATAGGTTTGAGCCATCCCCATTTGAGCCATGACAAATACCCCTATCCCATCCTATTATACTGTATACTGGTCGGTTGGGTTGTCATAATCCACTGCCAATAAGTTAGTACAACCCCTTATAAGAATTTGTTCGCAATGGTTGATAGGTTTCCCTAATATGAGCTATCATCATCAAATAAATATACATATACATATATATATATATATATGTGATACAGGTAATATAAGTCCCTTTATAAACCCATCAATCAACGCATTTTTTGTGGTTCATTAAGCAAACCCACACGTCTCGATGACTGAGGACACAACAGTTTCAGCTTCTGTATTAACATATCTGCAGTTGCCTCCGCGTCCCCTACCTGAACGAGACACACAAAAAGGTGACACCTAACTTGACCAAAGATGCAGTCTACATCTAGAACTATGATGTTGATATATGGTATATATATGTATATATAACATAGTTATATGTGATGTCTGAGTAATATACATGAATATGCATGCATATATGTATAATGTCATATTATATAGACACATTATATCATACTGTAATATATAGATACATTATATTATATAGACATATTATATAGACATATTAGATTGCATATATATATATATATATATAATTATACATATTATCATATATGTAATTGTATATTATATACATCTCAGTATAGAATACTGTATGTGGTTTATAAAAACTATGTGTGAGTCCTCAGTACAGAATGCAAAGGTACAACAATTCAGAAAGGGGGAATAATCCGGCAAGAAATGCGGGTCACTTGGGAAATCAACGTTACCTAAGTTTTATATCATATAGTATTACACACATACTACATGTAAAAATTTCAAATACATATACATATATATGTAGATATATAATAATATATATATATATATGAATTAACTAGTATCCTTATATATATACACATGTATATACATGTGTTATACTCATGTTTCTGGATTTGCAGGTCACAGAAACTCTGCACAAAAACGGTCCAGACATATCCAGAGCACGTTCCAAGATGTTCCAAGTATCCGATTGCGTTCTCCTGATGATCTAAGTCTTAATAGCTGGTTAATATACTGTTTATATGGTTAATACCATGGTTATTATGATGGTTAATGATGGTTAATAATGATATTACTGGCTGGTTGGTGGTTGATCCCTAGCCCTCTGAAAAATGATGGACTGAGTTCGTCAGTTGGGATGAAAAAAATCCCTTCCCAATTAATGATGGGAAAGTATGGGAAAGTCATAAAACGTCTGACCCAGTCACCACCAACCAGATGATCATTCACCAATCTGAAATCAAGACATTTTGGGGCTGATCCCCCCCCAATCGAATCAAAGTGATATCGACCTGGATGGCCATGGCCGGTCTGATGGTGAAACCAAGACGGCTCCCAGGTTCCCGGACGACATCTTTCAAGTTGCCGACTTTTGCAAAGGGTGAATCAACTGGAATGGCCTGTGGCCGGGGGCAAGAACCACATGTTGGGCTGGTCTGAGAATGGGGTACCCCTAAATCAACTGCTTCATTACAGTTAATCAGTGTTAATCATGTGATGTTCCCTTCTATTTGGTGACAATTTGGGGTGCCATCTTTTTTTTTGGAACATCCAGTGAAGATCCAGCGAGGTTTTCCATGTCTTCAGAAAGGTGACCCTGATCACATTTTTCATGTCCCAAATTGTGACCCCACAAAATCCTAGGTAGATAAACCTCCAACAAGTCTCATACAGAGTTTAAACAGTATAGTTGGCGCCCACCTATTTGGCACCCGTCCCACAGACGGCCCGTGTAATGATAATGTTCTACTTGTTTGTTTTTTTTGGGTTTGGGTGGGGTGAGGTGGGGCAATAACGTTCCTCCCACTACGTTGAGACGAAAGAACAGATACGCAAGAACCAGCTGCTTGAACAGATAGAAAATTGATGAAAATTGTGCCAGAGTTTTGGTCCCTGACAAAAATCGGGCATGGGAGACCTTGGGGAAAAAAAGGATTGCATGTGGAACCGATGGTGCATCAAACCAAACAGTTCACTCGAAAATCTCTCCTCGAGGATCCGTTTCCTTCGCCGCTATCCAGATGATCGACTGTTCTTGGAGAAGTTTCAAAGATTTCCTAGCTTCAGGATGGCATGTTTCTGAAAAGGTTGATGGCCACGCGAAAGTGTCCTGGACAGTTCTGCAGTTGCGTCGAAAAAAAAACGGTTGTCTGCACGATTAACTTGTTGATTCCTAAGAAAACACTGTGAAGCGAGAGTCAAATCAATGATGCATTAAAAGCGAACATTGGTATTTGACAAAAACGCAACGCACACCTCACATTGTCAAACTCATTATGAGACAATAAAACTGATAATTCAGAAAAATCCCTGGGAAATAAAGGGATGGAACGAACGTGCGTTGAAGTTCAACAAGGGTCGTTGACACCACAATCACAATTCCACACAGCTATGGGACTTAGACCTGGATCAAAATCATCAAGCCACCTTGGCTTAAGTCATGGTAACAGGGTCCGACCCCTTTGGTCCCCAATGAGTTTAGATATGGTGTGTGGTTGTGCACATTTCCACGTATATATATATATATATATATAATATGTAGTTGGCTGGCGGCTTGTAGAACGCCGCCTGCTTTCGTGCGGTTTTCTGTCTCGGCTACCCTTTCCAACACGCTCGTGCTATGTCGTTGGGGCGGGGGGGGGGTGGGGGGGGGACATAACATCATGCGCATCCTGCGTCTCATCTGCACT
>Ga0126342_10013281_pt1 | contig 14614 bp, 10 predicted proteins | sample Cyp1metagenome_FD_92528 | JGI IMG/M metagenome (GOLD analysis project Ga0126342, IMG submission 92528) | Coral microbial communities from Lord Howe Island, Old Settlement Bay, Australia - Cyphastrea 1 metagenome | ecosystem: Host-associated > Invertebrates > Cnidaria > Coral ... | reverse complement strand
GGGGCCCAGGTTGGGGCCCAGGTTGGGGCCCAGGTTGGGGCCCAGGTTGGGGCCCAGGTTGGGGCCCAGGTTGGCCAGATTAGGATTCAACCCCTCAAAGGTGACCCCAGCAAGAGATGGTTGATGTTAAGCCCTTTTTGGGCCCGGGAACCTCACCTTTGGGGTTGGTTGAATCCCGATGATTGGTATGATTGGTGGTGTTATTCTTGTGAAAAACAAGATTGGGATGATTTTTCACAGTGAAACTCCACTCTACTACTTGCACACTATGTTTATGTTGGTTGAATCCCAGCATGTTATTGGTTGAATTCCATATTTTGCTTCTTACATAATGTTAAATCCCAGGTTGTGTTTTGGTTGAAATCCATATGTTCTTGGGTTAAATGCATTTAAATGCCATATATGGTTGAAGCATATGCCATATCCTCCGACGAAATCACCTGCACAGCCTTGGCTTCACGAGGCAGGACAGGCTTCACAACGCTGAGATGACTGGCAGTTCGGTCCTGGCCCTACGTTCTGGTCGATTGCCCGGGGTCAGCTTTAGGGTTACCCGGCCAGTGGATACCAACATGGCGAAGCCATGGCCCATCGAGGTTCGATGAATTACTGATTGACCTATTAATCTATATTAGCATGTTGTTGATTTTCCATATCTATGCCATAGCTATGTTACTCTGTTAGTTTACCTAGTGGGGTAATGGGGTTTTGAATCCCATGTGTTGGGTTCCACTGGGTTCCACCATCTTTATTTAGCGCATGGAATGACACGTTACTGGTAGCATCGCATGACACAGCGCCCTAAGGCCAACACGTTCATGACAGATCTGCAGATGTTGGCGCAAGACTTTGCTACTCGGAGCCACTAGGGATGAGGGGGGAGAATGGCTGGGTGAATTTATGGGGCAACCATCTGCTACCTCCCAGCATCAAGATACATCAATATCTGGTTGGTGGTTTGGAACATTTTTTATGACTTTCCATATATCGGGAATTTCATCATCCCAACTGACTCATATTTTTCAGGGGGGTTGAAACCACCAAATAGATATACATCAAGCACGTCTACATGCAAAACTGGGGGAGGCTCCAAACGGATGTCCTCAGGGGTCATCAGCTCCAAACGCTTGCCACATGAGGCCGCTCTCCGCAGTGAGGCCTGGATGGAGCTCATTTGCAGCAATCTTCAGTATTGTGGGTAAAACAATCATAAACCACCCATTTGGGAATGGTTTGTACCACCTATTTATGGTGATTTGGGGGATAGTTTACTATTGTTTTACCCACATTACATACTCTGATCGAACCTATCAGAAACTTCCAAAATGATTGTATGCACCTGCAGACCACATTGATCTTGCTTCATTCATGGTCTGTGCGAAATTCAGGTGTTATAGTGTTTAGTGCAGAGGCTCCAAGTGTGTTTTCCCAGGTGTCTCAAAAATTCGAACTCAAACCTCTTACAGTTCCTATCCTATCTATTTTATGTGTATAAATTGTGCCTAGGCCAAAGCTCCGACTGGTCAAGCATCAGCCACCACCATCTAAGATTTGGCGCATGATCGAAAGCCTTCTTTCCTGTACTTGTTTCTAAGCAGAACAGTAGTTGACCCCTCGCATCAAAAAGTTGGATGATAAAAAGATGCAACTTGATATAATTCCAGCGTCTTCCCGCTATCATGAACTATGATGAACTATGCAAATGTGGTACCTTATAAGATTCCTATACTAACCAACCTATCTATCACCAACTATCATCAACTATCACCAACTATCTATCATCAACTGTCACCACTAAAAAGATTTGGATCATCAAGTCCTATGTTTTCCTGGTATGTGCACTTGTGACCCTGCGAGTCTGCTCGGGCGGATGTGGAGCTTCGAGAACGTGTCACCAGGCATGAAATGGTGACCCTCATGGAGATTTTACCGATTTAGCTAAGAAAAATATGGAAACATGATGAACAAATGGTGTATAGAAGGAATTTGCTTTATAAGACAAATTATGGAAACATGGGGATATCGGGTGGAAATAATATATATATATATATACACTGTATATACATATTTTACAAATATATACAATATTAGATGTATGCCAATTCAATCTGATTGGTGGGTTCAAAGATGTCCCTATCTGCGGAAATGGATGATCCCAGCTGGGGAGCCAAAGAACCATCAAGATCTGACATCATCCAGTTTTCGGAGCAAAGAATTCAGATTGGCTATTGGCCATGTTCATGTAAAACCACGCAGTATTTGGTGGTCATTTGAGCTAGAAGGGGCGTGTGTGGTAGCAGATTAACTGGAAGAAATCATGGTTTACGGATCTGGGACCGGAGGAAATGTTGGTGGACAAAGGACCCTGGGATTTCGTTCTCAAGCATCCAACATGGTCGTTTTGAAGGTCATTAGAGGCACTCTTGGGACAGATTCCCCTGACAAACTGAATACAGTTCATTCATCCAGGATTGACAAAAAGAGATAGGAAGGAACATGACTACAACATGGAACTAAAATCTTAAAACACTGCAGAAAAATCTTAAAACACTGAGTGGATAGAAGGGAGTGAACTTACCACAACGAGGAATTACAATACTGTAGCGATGCAATCAGGGACAATGGGTTCTTGTCGTGGCGAAATTGTTGGATCAGAAAAGGGGACCCAACTGGACCCAACCAACTGCAATTAAAACGTGAAATGAATCAGCGAGAACGGCTGACACGGCCACAAGAAAAGATGGATTTTGTCACCAATGATAGAGGTTTCTTTCCAACACTGCCAAGGATTCCCAATCGTTTGGCTCAAGCATGAAACTGATTTCCGGAAATTCCATATGTAACATTATGTAACCTATCCATTTCTCCCATGAATATGTTCGCATTCTTGACTGCATTGGTGTTGGCAGATATATATGATTTGGTTACAACTTTGCAAGTAACCCAACGATGGAACCAGAGTGCTCTGGGCCCGGATGGCCTCGAGCAATGCGCTTTGTATGGTGACTTATTGCTGGAGGATGCACACAAGACTCCAATCGAGCTGCGACCTAGGCAGTCCTCGGCAAAGCTGATTGACACTTTCCCATTTGGCAACGCCTATGAAGTGGCAAAGAAAGCATGAGACATCCATGGTTTGTTGCCGGAACATGGTTCATGGAAAGTCCGCCCATGTTCATAGAGAATTACCCATGGGATTCCTCTAGATTGTTCCAAAGAAACGGAGCCAGGGATATGTCACTGCCAGAAGGTTGGCTACTTGGGGGTTCAGTTTGACTACGTGGCTCATTTATTCATTTATTCATTTACTCAAATTAACTTAAGTTTTGTATCCCCATCACAATCCTCATTGTTGATGTTAAATTCATATATATATATATCACTATATATTAATTATGTTCAAATCAAGTTGAATCTCAATATGTTCTTCTTACCTGAAGGCATTACATCCCATTAAATCCCATCAAGTCCCATTAAATCCCATGAATATCAATCCATCGTTCACCACGGTTCTATCCATGTCTTTTTTCACCCCACTTCCAGTCGTCGTGCCATGGCATCCACCCTGGCGAAGCGTGGCCTGGTGCGCTGGCGAAACGTCCTGCGGCCTGAGCTCTGCGCAGCGCTGAGGGCAGAGGCCGTGGCGATGCTCGAAGAGGTGAGGAATTTGGCCCGGTGATCGTGGCACATCGTGGCGGAGATAGAGGAGTTCCAGGGATTTTGTTCAAGGGATTTTGAGGGATTTTCAGGGTTTTTTCGAGGGATGTTGATGGATGTGTTCATCGTTCGTAGATGTTGGGGGATTTTGCCGGATTTTCACGGATTTTGACCAACCAAAATGGTGGTACACCCAACAACCAACCAACTGACCATTTTTTTCCCGATAATAAACCTCCAATTTTGGAGGTTATTATACGGCCTATATTATTTCTAGTGATATTTGGCATGGTTTCCTGGGTTTACCACAGTATACCAGGGGCATACCTTACCCAATGAACCTCAATTGAGAATGGTTTATCATTGGGTCTACCTCATTACTTGTGATCATAGCTGACAGGTGTTAATAAATCAGAGAAAAGATCCAGGAAACCGTTTTTTAATGCTAAATAGCATCCCCCAAGTCACAACCACAAGCACCGCACACCTAGTGGATATAACTCTCACCAAGGTTTACCCATCATCATTCAGGGATATTGTGGTAACCCCAACAATAAACCTTCTACTTCTATATCCTGTTGTAGTCATATAATCATATGGTCTTTTCCCAAAATCAGGTTACCCCCCAAATCATCCAAAATTAGACCATTTTAGTATTGAAACCCATGGTTCTGGGGGTACCCCTATCTTAGAAAACCTCCAGGGGATCCCAGAGTCTTGACATGTTCCGCGGGGGCTGGTCACGCTGCAAGCCCCAAGTCGCAGGTGTCACGGCCAAGTCTCAGCGCATTTTGGCACCAATTGCAACGATGGCTCCTGGACCCCGTGCGCGAACCCAAGGCAAAGTTCAGCGAAAGAGTGGCTGTGATGATAGCTGGCTGGTACCCTCTGATAATCAAACATTTCTGGTTGGGAAATCCACGAACTAAATGGAGCTTTATAGCTGGCAAGATCATCTAGAATCCATAAAAGGTTGATTTTCGATTGCCATGTTGAATTTCATCAAATTACCAGATGGTATATCCCATGATTATTCCATCAAATCTCCATTAAATCTGATTAAATCACATTAACATCCATTATATAAATCCCAATAAATTCCCTATAAATATATAAATCCATTATATATATATCATTAAATATTCCATTCAAAATTTCCATGAAATTCGATGGTTAAGCGCACCCGGAATCGCCAGGCACGTCACATCTTGCGTGCACCACTGACCTCGGCGGTCCAAGAGGCCCTGGGACCCTTGGCGCAGCGGGCGAATGAGCTGGAGCTCAATGGTGCGAGGCCCTGGAGGTTTTGGTGATCAGAAATCCAATGGTTAACTATGGTTGAATTCATGGGAAAATGATGGGAAATCCCAATGGTTAACTATGGTTCATGGTAGATATATGTAGATCATGTAGATATTTCACATGGTTCGTAGATATTTCATGGTAGATATTTCATGGAATGTAATTTACATGGGAATTTTCATGGGATAATTATAATGGGATGCAATGGGAATTTGAGGGTGATTCTGGTATACTTTAAAAAAAAGTGGGATATTTAATGGATTTAAGGGATATATAGAGGATCTAATTTAATCGGAATTAAACAGTCAGTAATTGGGATTGGATAATTACCCCCTGGCAAATTAACATAGACCCTGCAAGTCACCGCTTTTAAGTGGAAACACATCTTCCAACCCCTATTTGGCAGGGTCTATGTTAATTTACTGGAGGGTGGCATGGGTTGATAATGGTTTCGAACTGATGATTAGATGTGAATACTACACATATAGATGTACATATATAAATAGATATGATATAAATAGTAAATAGTGATGTAAATATGTTAAATAGCCAGGGTAATGCCACGCACCAAACTCACTTATAAGTCACAATATGTCACAATCTATCTGGTTATCACCCGGATGTTTTTTTTTGGATGTGATATCTCCTTGCCACAAAGATGGGATAGAACATGTGTTTCCATGTTTTTCCCAGCAACTTTGGCAAGTGATGTTCGGACACATGCAAGGGTATTTCCACTTGACTCGGTGAATCACTGGATTTTGAAGGGAACATCTTAACCGGAAACCATCGTTTTCCCCATCAAATATCGGGGGTTCCTGTAAAATGTCCCTTAATCCGATAAGTTAAGTTTGGTGAATAGCTTGGTTGATGGATTCATGTGTAGCCCCTTCGTTAATGGATTGGGGCACTCTCCCCCTTGAATTGGCGTCTCACCACACCAGCCAAGAAGTTGTAATTCGCGGGATGGTTATCCAAGTATGACAAGTATCATTTCCCCCGAGTAGCTAGAATATCCATGAATATCAGGTGGTATGGTGGATGAATATTTGAGAAAGCTCTCCCAATTTTTAGCCCAGGGTCCAAGTATGTCCAATGGACGTATCCAGAATCGGATGGAGCCTCGGAGCTGCGCATTTGTTCACTGTATGTTCAACCATATCTTGGATATGTAAACTGTAAACATATGTACCCTCTGGTAAACTAACATAGCTATGGAAAATCACCATTTTTTATGGGTAAATCCACTATTTCTATGGTCATTTTCAATAGCTATTTGTATGTTTACCAGAGGGTAGTGTGTATAGTGATAACCAAACCACTTTTCGGGGAGGGGATACATGGCTCAACCAATGCCTCCCTGGAGGCTGGTAGAGCTGAATTACACCATCAGCCAGCCGGGTGCCCCCGCTCAAGCACCGCATAGCGACATCTCACCACTCCAGTCGGTGCCACGTGTGCTGCTCAGGAAGTTGAAGTGCGTAGCTTGTGGGTTTGAGACGGTTTGAACGTTGAAGATGGAATCCCATGTTTTATTTATTCATCATTATTACCCTCTGGTAAACATACAAATAGCTATTGAAAATGGCCATAGAAATAGTGGATTTACCCATTAAACATGGAGATTTTCCATCGTTTTTTGTATGTTTACCAGAGGGTAATCTATGTTTATATATTTCTGTTGTTCTTGGAGGCGGACGATGATGTGTTTTTTCGAAAACGCCATGGTGGATCTCATTCGGCCGACATGTTGTTGGGTGATTTAGCCTCTGGTAAACATACAAAAAACATACAAAAAACTCATGGGAAAATCACCATGTTTAATGGGAGAACTCACTGTTTCTATGGCCATGTTCAATAGCTATTTGTATGTTTACCAGTGGTTAACCAGTGTCATGATTACAGCATCAAAAACGGCGACAAAACGTGGAGTTCAGCTGCCTTAGATCCAAGGTATTGTCACGTTTTGGGCTGCATTGCAAGACACGGACTTGGCTATGGGACCTACGGTGCAACTTGGCCATGACCTGGGACAAATCCATGGCTATGGAGGGCATATACCCTCTGGTAAACTAACATAGCTATTGAAAATGGCCATTTATAGTGAGTTTTCCCATTATTTAAAAATGGTGATTTTCCATAGTTACGTTAGTTTACCAGAGGGTAGCCTCCTGTTCGTTCCAACTCGTTCCAACATCATTCCTTCCATCATATTTGTTTGTCCGCGACCTGTTTTTTCCGGGTGACACCTACCAGTATTTGTTACTTGCACGCACCCCACTATATCCACGGATCAGGTTACGTAGGGGTGGTCACCCAGCAAAGGGTCCTATCGGGTCTCCATGAAAAAACTCCCCAACGAATGGGACCCCCAGACTCAACAGATGCAATACATTCCATCAGGATCTCAGGGTGATATTTATTCGGAGGGGATCATATTTCCATGAAGGTGACACCCCCCAAAAGAAGGGTCCTGGATCACTTCATCTCAACCAACCAATAGGAGGTTGGATTCAGTAAATCACATGAGTTGGTTCATTCAAATCGCCCCTTTACCATGGATGTCCTGTATGTTTTCCCGGAATCACGCTGTCCTATCTCATCTTGATCCACAAAAAGATCGCCATTTATCGTGATTTTTGGCATCACGATCTGGCAGTCAAGTATGGTTTGCTGGAAAATCCACCATTTAGAGTTGATTTTCCCAGAAACAGCCATTTAGATCCATTTAGTAGGCTTTTAACCATGATTTTCCCATGGTTTCCCCCATGTTTGCCTGATTTTCCCACATTTTATCGGGATTTCCCGGCCATGTGGCAGATGTTTCCCTGCGGTCTCCCAGCAATGCATCGGATGGCAGGATTTGGCCCAGCTCTCATCGGCTGGCCCGAGATTTCATCCGTCCCTTATCAGAAGATCGGACGAAGTCAATTTAGGCGAGTTCATGTTATATGTTGTTTATTTATTATAGGATTTTTTATTTACTTGTAGTATCTTGTAGTTGTTTATTTGTGTACTTCTTTTGGTTTCTAGTGTATAATGGTTACTGTAATACCACGAAAGGTCAAAAAGCAACACGGTTTATAAGCATTTTGCTGCTTAAGTGTCTGGGCAGACATCCACAGCCAGCTGAAAGTTGCTCCAAAAAGTGATAAACTACCATTGAAACTCATTGAAATCGAATCCTTGTCATCTCAACCAGATTCCGCAATTGTGTGTTTTTTTAGAAAACCTGAGGTATAGTAATCCGCAAAAGATAGAACCGAACGACCATGTATCAGTGAATCACTATTTTTATGTCATTTTACTTTTCTGTCTTTTTGGGGATTGCCATACAACATGTTTTTTGCTGCCAGGAAAGTTGCCTGAAGAGCTGCAAAAGCCCAGAGTCGTGCTCCTGAGTCGTTATTGATATCGATCCAACAGGATATGGCGGATATGGGTACCATGGAAATACAAAAGGCTGGTCATGTTCAGATATGTTTTCTATTTTATCAGCACAAATCTTTGGGATCAGGAAAAAATGTTGAGCCATAGCAAATATTGAGCCATACCAAAAAATATTGAGCCACAGCAATTTTGAGCCGTACCATATTTAGTGCTGTTCACTCTGGTTTTTCGTTTTTCACCATTTTTGTTATCCTTCTTGTGTCCCTGGGTTTCCTATGATCCCCATAGCGTAGCTATCTACTGCACTGGCTCGTCACATAGCTATTGAACATGATAGAAATCGTTGATTTACCCATTTTAATGGTGATTGTCCAGTTCGCAAACTGTAAACGTTTACCGGATATGCTCAGTAGTATGAAAACCTCCCCAGGATTGCACCAGGTACCTGAGTATATGTACGTCGAGGGACAGCTACAGGCATGGGGATGCTGGCGGATGGGATGTTCTTTTCCCACGGTTTGGTGGATCAGCAACAAAGGGGTAACCCATGGTTTCACCCCTGCATCAAATTGATCATCTCCTGGGGCTCCGGTCATCGTTGAGGCGGTATCCCGCAAGGGACAACCCATTCTGGAGGAGCAACTTGAAGAAGAGAGGCAGATCATGGCAGATCTGCAGGTCTTTTTTCGACCAAAAGTGCTGTGTTGTTACTCTGTGTATTCCTCAGATGATTCTGAATAAGCCTAAACGATTATCCCAAGGAGGTGTTGTGTGTCCTAAACATGACACATCTGGTTGGTGGTTTGGAACTGACTCATATTTTTATATTTTTTTCAGAGGGGTTGAAACCACCAACCAGCATCTATATTATGAAGCCACATCCATCTCAGAGGCAGCAGTCGGCGGAAGCGGCTGCTGCCCTGCTCAACGCGATCACGGCCTCGGGCCCCAAGGAGTTCATGGCCATGGCCACGGGCGACGTCGTTTCTCGTGCGGTGCTGGGCTTTCAGGAGGATTTCATCAAGAAAACTTGGGATATGATGAGAATAGCATGGGAATTTGAAACATCAACAAATAACAAGGGGTTACCATCAAAGATAGGGAGATTGAAGGAATAATTAGTAGGACGTATGATGGGAGTGTGAATATAATGATATTGATATATCTTAGAGGCAACTGAGTACTGTAACTAAGTAAGATTTTACCACAAATAGGAATATCTGCTCAACCATCAAACATGAACTGATCATTAAACTTAATTATGGGATTTGAATAGATGCAGTATGAATTAATCATGGTCAATCGACAAAATATATAGGGGGAATGTGCTGACCAACCAAGGAAGGTTGAACATGCGTGGAGCTAACTATAGAAAATGATAGAACATGTGGTTTCATAGTTTATGTGGGGTTCACAATGGCGATTGCGGTATGTGGGTCAAGTGATGTGCCACGGGCTTGCGGTATGTGGGTCAAGTGATGTTTGATGTCAAGGGACTTCTTGATGCTTTTGATTTGCACTCTGGGAGAAGAACCGCAGAAATGAGGTGAACCGACGGAAGGATATGTAAGCAACCAAAACAGTGATGCTTACTTTTGTGGAGGTTTCCTAAAATAAGGGTACCCCAAATCATCCAAGTCATTAGACCATTTTTGTATTGAAACCCATGGTTTTGATCCCCCATTTTAGGACCCATGATCACCCCAAGTGCACCTGAGTACCATGGTGATATCACGCTGCTGTTCTGGTTGATCCGATCTACAGTCGCGTCAGAGATGGCTTATTGAAGATGGAAAGACTTCTATTCACCTGGTTCAGTTCTATGGGTAAACCTTGGTGCTTCCTTTCAGTTCCATGGGCAATGTTTTGCCGGTTGGAGGCTCTGAACATTGCCTGGTGACTATAGATACTATAGGCAATTTGTGATTAAACCCTTTCAAAAGGTCATGGTGAGTTGCTGAAACAAGAGGAAAGTCAAGAGAACACACATTTGAATTTGTGACTCCTTAGCAGCTACTGCCCTGGTGAGGTTGCGATGGACTGCAGAGTATTCCATCAAGGTGGAGCAAATATTTCTTCCAAGACGCGTGTTTTGTTCAACGCGTCCTTTCAGGTGGATGAATCTTGGTGCAAAAATGTGGTCGAGAACGGCTGGTGCTTTTTTGATGCAAAAATGAGTGCAAAAAGGCAGAAGTGATGCAGAAGTGCTATGTTGAAGATTCAATCATGGCCACATTGTTTTGCCTTCCCCAGGACGTCGAACGAAGTGAGAGTACTGATTCCTTGCATGAGTTGAGCCCAAAGATTAATGGCTTCACATATCATTGCTTGCCGGAAGTGGCGCAAGCAGCTTATCGAACTCATGACCTGATTCGGTTGGCCACAAAAACATAGCCACTGATCTCGAGACAAAAAGCTGCAGGAAGTTCCAAAATCCAAAGTTTTATTATCATGTCATCTAGTGCTAGATTGTAAGATTGGGCCAGGGGTATGCCAAATTTCTGAAGGTGACCCTTTGGTAATTTAACATAGCTATGGAAAATCACCATTGTTGATAGGTACGTCATCCGTAAATGGGCCATGGCTTCCAGTTTGCTATGTTGAATTGCCAGAGGATACAAAATGCTGATCCCTTGGAACTTGAACAGCCTCAGGTTGATGGGCTCATGGCCCTCAAGTCTTGTCCTCCATTTTAATACTGCCAGACATGGCTGAAGTTTGGGGTACCAATGTACCACATAATTGATTGTAAACTATTGTAAAAATGTGGTCTATGGTATTATATAATTAGATCATCCAATTTCTGATCCAAGTTGAGGGGTTACTTATTTTGAGCCTGAAGGCCACATGGGGATGGGTGTAGACGTCTTCAATACAAAAACTTGATGCAAACAGAATGGTACCATGGTTTTTTAGCATACTCACCATGGATTTTTCTGTACCTGCCATATTCATTCTGCTTTGAGCCTGTTGTTCCTTTCCATCCTGGTTGAAACGGTGAATGACTTTCCGGGCTGACTAGTGACTTTCGTTGAAACAGCCAGCTTCATTCAGACCAGCATAGAAGTTGACGTACTGGCTGGTGGTTTCATGTTGAAAAGAATCCCACCGAGCAGGAGACCTCAATTTCCCCTTAGCTTCGCTCCATTTGAACGCGTTCAGGGGCGAACGGGAGTTGAAGGCAGAGATCCGTGCAGCACAGCGGTTGCTGTTGGAGGTGAGGACAGGGCGGCGGATTTCAGCATGAAATAGGGATTAATAGTGATGCATAGTGATGAATAAGGTTAGTATGGGGGTAACTATCCCAAATTAGCCGAACTTTTCAGGTTAGTGAAATTTGATTGATCATTTACCCAGACAGAGTACAGAACCACCCAGATTGACATGAGTACAGGATCTTCGAATGAGCAACTGACAATTTATGAACATGGTAAATTTCAGTGGTTTACCTTTAACCTGCAGGGGATGCAGATCCTTGTAGGCACTATGTACATGAACCAGCATAGATAGTGTTGTCAGCAGAATGTTCTTGAACCAAGCATACGGATTTAATCAACACAATGATCACAATGCGGATATTTATTAAAAGATGTATCCTCTGGTAAACTATATAACAAACATAGCTATTCAAAATGGCCATTTATAGTGGATTTACCCATGAAACATGGTGATTTTCCATAGTTATGTTAATTTACCAGAGGGTAGAACTTGGAAAAAGTCGTGCTGTCGGTTTGACCAGATCTCACGACCTCATCTCCTCCACGACGGGCTCGTCTCGACGCCAAGGTGGCGGAAAGTGCACGTCACATCTCGCCTGAACGACTCACGGCATCGCAGATGGCTGTGAAAGCTGCGGCTCCGAAGGTGCGCTAAGTGCTGTCTTCCAAGATTGTCCTTGGATGCACAGATATAATAAGATATATATATATATAGAGAGAGAGATAGGTAAGCATGGAAACATCAGGGAAGATCTATGAAGTAGCAACATTGGAAATCTGAAATGTTAAGAGCATTCTTTTTGAAACACATGTTGCCTTCGCCCTGAAACGTGCAATGACTGAATGACTGGAGTGGAAACTGATGTCATTTGTTTCATGATATCTGTATACGGATCTGGGTGGTCATGTCCTAGCTCTGCTTTTTTCAGCATAAGTTGGAGACCAATTAACATATAAATATTACTGATTGGTGGTTTGGAACATGAATTTTATGACTTTCCATATATTGGGAATTTCATCCCAACTGACGAATTCATGTTTTTCAGAGGGGTAGGTCAACCACCAACCAGCAACAGCTGAGATGATCCCCAACTGGCCCGGCGTTCGTCCGCCCGCAGGCGGACGCACCGGTGGGCCCCGGGCCTCCGTTGCCTGCGCTGCCAGGTTTCGGAACTGGAGGTTCGGGCTGGGATGGTGACATTTCATGACATTTCCATCATGATCCATCATGTGTTCTGAATGTTTTTGTTGTAGGTTTGCCTGAAAATAGGCTACCCCTGGAGAATCATGATTATGCCTTAAAAATGGACACACCAAGAAGTCTTTGCAGGGGTCCCCGAAAGGCGAATTGTTAACAAATCACATGATGAAAATAGTTTTTGTGACTAAATATGCGCCCTTTTTCAAGACCCCTCTACATACCCCCAGTTGTTTAACGAACATTCCAAGTTTTATATAACACTTTACAACCATCCAACACAATCTGAAATGTTAAGACCCAGGGAACGGTAGAAACTGGCGATGCTGCTGGGAGAACAACTGGATTTTAGCCATCATACGGACTTAACGGACGGCTTCTTCAGAAAGGAACCAACAAGACAGGTGAGGTGAACCTAAAACTTCCTAAAACCACAAATGAAAACAACAGGCGACCTTGAAATTGAACTTCCATGGATGGATTCCATGTAGGTGAAGCCCACGTCAATGTATTTTCCTATATGCTGCTTCCCATACGTCACATATAATTTATACCCTGGCAATACATATGTCACATAGACCCTCACAATATTTCACAATATCTCACAATCCTCTAAATTCAACAAGTTGCTTACCAAAACTGGTCAAAGCTTTCAAATGCACATATAATAATAAATATATATATATACACACACATGTGTATGTTGCATTTGTCTGCAACCGTATTGAATTCAACAGGTGGGATGATGAGCCAAAGTATTCTCTTCCAGTAGCTCTGGTAAACGTTTACAGTTCGCGAACTGGAAAATCACATGTTTTAAAAAAACAATGTTCATAGCTAAATCAACTATTTCAATGGGCCATGGCTTCCAGTTCGCTACATCTTTTTACGATGGGCTCAAGCACCAGGATCCAGCAGCGTTTTGGAAGATGTTGGTACCTTGACGGCGCACGATGACATCGTGGAGCGGTGGAGTGTCGTCGTGGAAGCTCCCCCCCAAAAAAAACATGATCCCCACAACAAGACTGACCGATGATCATCGAAAATCATCACTGTATACTAAGATATTGGATGATATTGATGTATCCAGGTGATCTTGATGTCGTGACAAACTAATTTGGCCTTTTGAATGTTTCGAGCGTATCATTTGTGTTGTCAATGCTGATCCCCTGGTTATTGTTGTGGCTCACCGGTGTGGGGAGCAGTTGGTCGTTATGTTCTATGTCCAGACATATTTATATATTCTCAAGATTCAGACATGAGACAGCTCTGGTATGATTTGGTCATGAGGTTTCTATATATTACACTGCTTGCAATCAGCGTTGATTTAAATTAATCTGATACATGTACATATTTAGATCTATATACATGCACGCAGAAACATAGAACAATTATTTTTTCTTGGAGGACATGTACCAAAACAAATATTCTAAGTGGATACAATGTCTACTCATGTGCGACGTCATGCGACGTCATTGGTGGCAGGAGTGGAATGTCCCTGGCGTTCGCGCTCGTGCTCGCGTTTGGGGCTGAGTTTGTAGTGTGTAGGTAATATGCATCTGTATGATCTATATTAGATGTATATCTAATATGATCTAATATGACGTTTATAATGCCAACACCGGATTAATAACCCCCCCCCCCTAGAAGGTAGGAGGTACCTTCTGAAACACCCGTAAATAAACGGCCCTGAACCATAAAATTCTGAACCATAAAACTTTGGATGTGGCTTACGTCAATTAGATCTTAATAGAATTCCATTGGATTTGTTAAAATTTCATGGATCAGAAAGGTGGTTGATTAATCAGGGGCAAACCATGGTTATTATTAATGGGGGATATGGGCTCAT
>Ga0126342_10013280_pt1 | contig 14615 bp, 16 predicted proteins | sample Cyp1metagenome_FD_92528 | JGI IMG/M metagenome (GOLD analysis project Ga0126342, IMG submission 92528) | Coral microbial communities from Lord Howe Island, Old Settlement Bay, Australia - Cyphastrea 1 metagenome | ecosystem: Host-associated > Invertebrates > Cnidaria > Coral ... | reverse complement strand
TGAGCAAAGGTCCACCACGGACAACAATGAGTCCCATGAAGGTCGTCGGTGGCCCATGATAATAGTGTCACGTGTAGAAACAATCACAGGAATGGGATATTGCTGTTTCAAAACGCCACCCCAGACAGTGAAGGAGTGAAACTCATCACACAGTAAACCTTCAAGCAGAAAAGAAGTCCCGTCCCTTCCAATCATGAGGTGTGCTGAATGTTCAATGTCGAAAACCTTGATGGAACAGACGATGTCGATCTGGGAACCAGAAGCAGTCGTACCGATGGACATGGGGTAGCTCGAAGACATGGCAAGAAATGGGGGGAAACAGAACCACCCAGCGATCAGTTAAGAAACGGCCGCACTACTGGTAAGGGCTTGGGCTGTCACGGCTGTTCCAAACCACCAACCAGCAAATAACTTGGATGATTTCGGGGTACCCCGATGTTATGAAACCACCTGCTGCCACGCCTTCTGCACACGCCCTGATGGCAGCAGTGCAACATTGGGCATCGAGCTGCACCGATGTTGCCGCTGTGACCAGGAGCTCCAGGGCCAACTGCCAAACCTCCAAAGGCAAACGAATCGTCAAGTCGGATCAAACACAAAGAAGGACTGAAAGATCAAAATGTCATGGTTGTCCAAGAAGTTGTATGCTTAGTGCTTTATTTGTTTTTGCTAATGTGAACGATTGATTATAGAACAGCAATTTCCCTGTTTTATGGGACAGAAGACGCCTAGGTCGGCCTGGGTGAATCCAACATCAAACAAGACGAGGCCACAAGGGCAGAGAACCCTCCCAGGGCCTGTGCACAGCCAGAAATAACAGAGCTGTAACTCACCACATCCGGTTGCAGGCCACCCTGCAGCTGCCTTGGCCAGAGGCCCGGTGAAATCCACATCATGGTGAAATGCTACCAGCTTAGAATTGGGGTGCACCCACCATCCCCTGAAGTAGTGACAGCATTAGGAGATTGACCGCAGCCGCACACGGTGAAATGTCAAGGGCAGCCAAGGAGCATCTGATTGAGCAGTGCCAAGGCAGTTTGCCATTGCTCTGCTCGCACGCAACAGTCCAACAGAGCATTGCACGAGATCACGCTGTCGCAAAGACCTCGTGGATGTCAACTTTGAGACACCCTCTGAAGAACTTTGAAAAAAAATATGGAGCCAGCCACGAAAACGATCATCACATATCATCACTTTTCCAGGGCAAGAAGGGTGACTTTTGATGCGTATATTGAAACAAAGGCATCGGAACTTGACAACTTCAACTTTCCAAATGATCCAAGGCACCACCCAACTGCAGCGCCCAGTGCCACGTCGCACCCGCACCACGAACTGCGGACACGCTGAGACCATCGGGGCGTAAAGCGCAAAGCTGCCTGGGCTGGTGATATCACTGTGCCATCTCGCTGCAATGATTGGATGCCCAGGATGCCCAGGGGGCCCAGGATGCCCATCCCCAAGTTTTGACGAGACAATGCGAGGTTTTGAATGTTGCGAGGTAATCAGTGTTGTTATAGAAAAAATCAGCAATTCCGGAAGTGACGAAGCACTGATTAATGGATTAATGGATCTATCCCCGATAGTATGATCCCAAATCTGACTTTGGATAACTTGGGGACTTGGGGATGTAATCATGGCAACAATTTTGAAGCCGAGCAGCATCTCCGAGACCAACGTCAGAACTCGTTGCCACGAAAGATTGGAATTCATCGCAGTGTTGTGACCTCTGGCAACGTGCTTCACTGGCCATGTTGGCCCCAAATCAGAATGGAAAATGCTGAGCTCTTCGCCTCTTCATTTGAGTCTACAGTGGCACATGAACCATCCCAGCATCCCGGCCACGCTGTGCTAAGCAGCAGACTGATCGCAAGCAACTCGACCTGCAAAGCCTGGACGTCCTGCACCCAGTTGAGAACTGATTTCAAGAATAGTAGAAATCTGCAGTTAAGAAGTTCCTAAGGTTCAAGCCAGTCTGTGTGGAAATACGCAACGGGCCCTGGCCCTGGGAATTTTATATCGGCTGTTCCAATCACTGCGAGTGCTGCCAAGGAGCCGAAAGCCTCAGTTTGAAGCTCAAACTCTTGGACCGGGAATGGTCACTGGTCGACATGTTTTCTAAGGCGATTTGGACGCCATTTCGGGACACGCAAAAAATGGAAGAAACAGCAACTTTTAGGGAAGTCACGTGAGCAGGTCACTTGCTATTCTGTTCAAACATCCAAGATCATTGCAGAAATATAGCAACCTTCCTCTCCGATATGTGTCCTTGAAATCGAACATGCAACCGAGTGCAAATCTGCCAAGGAACAACCGGACTGCGCTTTGCCACCGGCCGCGGCACGCACCGCTGGCGGCACAGTGCATGGCAGGCCCAGGCTCCTCCATATCACGGGGATAGAACCCAAAATCTACTGTGCTGGGTATGCCAGTAAAATCGGCATACTAGAATAGGCATACTGGCAATATACAAGCGGTATAATCCGGTACTGTCAACCCCGTATGAATAAATCTCTGACCACTATTGTGGGGGCACCCCCAAATTCATCAACTAAGATTTAATCTCATTAACATTCCCCTTTGTAGTTGGTTCCAAACCACATCATAACGGTGATTAACATTGTTTTGTATATATATATATATTATGATGTTGAATGAGGTCCTGCCATGTCAGTGATGACAATGGGATTATAGTCATTATATGATCTTATTATCTATAGTCTCATCTAATGATAAATGGAATTATAGTCGGATCCCATCTTCATGGGGGATAATTCTATTATAATTCCATATGATTATTAGATCATTTTCTAATATGGATCCATTATAATACATTATAGAATGAGACTTGAGACTATAATGACTATAATTCCATTTCTGAGATCTCATCCTCTCCCCTACCGCAGCTCCAGACTCTTCTTCTTGGCGCCCGCGAGCAGCTCCAAGGCACTGCCCTAGCGGCAGTAGCGAAGCGACGAATGGAAAACACACTTGGAGGCCCATGACATTACTAAAATATACTAAGATAATCTAAGATATACTAAGTTTACTATTGAATATATATATATACATATTTTTTTGCATGCTATTGAATATTGAAAAAATGCCTTACAAACACACACATCCATGCATGTCTATGTATGTTAGCGACTCTTTCGCAAAGCAGTTGGAAAGAGAAAAATTGGAGACCCCTTGACATCAGTGCTTTCATAATCGGTGCTTCTGCGCTGACCTTGTTCTCTGATGCTGCAGAGAACTTCACACAATGGAAGGAAGGTGTCAGGAAACACCGCCTTCATATCACACATTCTCCTGTACGTAACAAGTAGCGAGTAGTGTTTTTGATGTTTTTTGATGATTTCTCATATATTTTTCCCACATGCAATGCGTCCCCGGACCGTAAACCGTAAACATGTTCCGAACTCGTCTGCCGAGAAACCCAGAGCTGCCGGCGAGCACAGGCCTTGAAATCCACCTGACTCAGTTGACTCTCTTTCCTGACTTTGGACTTTGTCGCGGCGTGTTACACACAATGACAACAATGAAAGAATGTAAGCATCCAAACACCAGGGTCATTAATCCGGCGATGACTGTTAAGGATGAAACATCATCTCAGCAAGCAACCCTGAGGAGAGACTTAGCTCATTGGAGTCTGTTTGCAAGGCAGCGGGTGGTAGCAGTTAGCACCTGCGGTTCCGCTGACCTGAAGTTCATGGATCCCAGAGGTCAGACGGGGTGAAATTCGGTGATATCAACAAGACTGAGAGCATCTGAGATCTGAGACCGATGCGGAATCCAACGGCATCCCCTGACAACGACTAAAGATACTAAGACTGCAACATGGTCGCTGCAGCGCTCCATGGCTCAGAACCATTGCGTTTTGGCTGCTTAGTGCGCCCGGTGCTCGGGTAACGACGGCCTTTGTGGCTGTCTACTCCAACAGGACGACTTTTGTTTCACCATGTTGTGCACATCCTGCGCTGTCTGTGGAGAAAAACTAGGATGTGTGGTGGTCAGCAAATGATCGAAAATGTTGATACATCATGATACATGAAAGTGAGCCCAGGGCTGAAGCCAAACCAAAACGAAGAATTACAATTCACTACTTCAGTCTTGTTCATACCAACTACTCTTAGCAAACAGTGGCTTCTTATAAAGTACAACTGAAATCTGAATCTCAAAATTGTGTTTCCGCCACAAAAAAAAAGTTTTCACGCTGTTTGGGCATCTTTTCATGTGCCAGTGATGCCACCGGCCGCCAGTAAACCTCCGCAACCGCTGGAACTCCTCGGGTCGCGCATGCCCACTTGGGTGTGTTCATCCAGAGGAAACTTGTAACAAAAAAAACGGTTTCGAAAGAAATCCCAGCATCCCCCTTAAAATGCGGTTGGACTTGTTTCCTCTTGTTTTCTATTTGTTCTTCTTAAATGTCCTGTGTATCCTGTTCTGCCAGTTTTGTTGCTAACACCGGCGTCTTGGAGGTTCAACCTATGATTGATTCTGCTGTTGTTTCCAAAAAAGAAGACGTTCAACTTTCATTTTTTGTTACTTCCCAAAAAATCAGTGTTGTTGTTGGTCGTTGGTTGCTGGTTGCTGGTTGTTCGTTGTTGGTTGTTGGTTGCTGGTTGCTGGTTTGTGGTCGTTGATTGTTGGTTGCTGGTTGGTGGTCGTTGATTGTTGGTTGCTACTTGGTGGTTGTTCGTTGCTGGTCGGTGGTTAGTGGTTGCTGGTTGGTGGTTGTTGGTTGTTGGTTGCTGGTTGTTGGTTGCTGGTTGGTATTGCTCTTCTTGCTTTTCTTGTTCTTCTTGCTCTTCTTGCTGTTCTTGCCCTTCTTGCTCATGCTCATGCTCATGCTCTTGTTCTTGTCGCCGTCACCGTCGAGAAGCAGAAACAAGGCAGCAATCAAAAAGAATCCACGGTAACAAACAAAAGAGCAGGGAAGCAGGGAAGCAGGAAAGCAAAGAAACACGGAAGCAAGAAAAACACTAAAGCAACAACATTGCACTGAGGCAGCAGAAAAAGCGGAAATAAAAGAGCAAAGCATGAAAACCGCAAAGCATAAAAAGGCAGAGAAGCAAAGGTATGAAGCAAAAATATCGATCCGCAAGGCAGAAAGGAAAAAACATGCAAAACAAATCAAAACAAAACAAATCATGAAAGTAGTCAACAAAAGCCGGGGAACATAAAACGAACACAGCAATTAAGAAGAACTGCGCAAACACAACACAGCAGAAAAACGGAAAAGTAGAGTGGCAAAACTCAAAGCATCAAGGCAGAAAAGAAGGATGCAGAAAAGAGAAATTCAAAACATGACCGGACGAACGAATGTCAAAAAACGAAACAACCAATTAGCTCTTAGCTCCATATGACAATTCCCGACCAAGATAATCCACGTTGAGGAAAACACTGGGGACAAGAGATCTCACCCATCACCTTTAGGCCGTCAAGCCACTGGGAAGTAAAGCTTCTCCAGCTGCGCCAGAGCTGATCGATCTTCCACAGACGGAGCGCAAGGATCCACACGTTTCGACTCGCCTTCACATGCAGCTGACCAAGCCCTGGAGAGAAAGCCACAAAGCCAATCAAAGCCAGGTTTGTCATCAAAAAGGATTGGGGTAATGTTGATCTGAGCACATGGAAACGTATTTTTGGAAGGTTCTTCTGGATCCCCCGTGTTCTATGGCGAGTCGACTCCACAGCTCCTCGGTTGCGATGCGGCAGCTGGCCCAGCTGGCCCAGGGAATGGACGCTGCCCAGCCCGCGGAGCAGCGCAGACATCTCATCCTCAGAGCTGCCGATCCCTGAAAGCCGCGTCCCAAGAAGCGAAACATCGTGGAAACTGACTTTGACCGAAAGCCTGAAGAATCCTAAGGTGATCCCCCAAGCCGCACTCAGCCAACAACCAAGGAATCTCAAGCGGTGGCCGTCTATAAGCCGAGCAACAGCATCTGTCAGCCTCAAGTGAATCTGCAAACCTTGTGGGGAAAACCCTTCCGCGCTTGGATTTTAAGCAAAAAAAGCCTTCCTCGAGGGTCAACTATCCATCAAATTTGAGACACTTCAAGTTTCAGCTAGATGGGCAACACACAAAGCACTTGCGCGAGCCAATCTGCAGCCGTATGCTTCAACTTCTTACGGAGGAATTTTGATGCAATGACTAGACGATATTGTCTCCCTGCACGCATTTTTTCCAGCGGCACTTCTGGTGGGGCCCTTGCTCTGTTGAATCGGCGTTGATTGGTGGTTGTCGACATGGGACTTGTAGTAGGTATGGTCCCATGGTGATGTAAAATGACTTGCACATAGATGGTTTTAAAACGTGTCCCACTAAAATTGTCAGTTTGGAAGTCTATTGAAATTTCAGACACATCCGCTTGCTGAAAGTAAGATAACTTGGGGATCAAAGTGGATAAATTCTGTGCCGTGTCTCGGTTCTGACACCGCTACAGCTCCCGATGCCGCGGGTCCCAACTCAAAGCATGCCCCTTGCGAAGTTCACCGTCGCTGGCCATGTTTTCCTGGCGTCTTGAAAGTGGGGGAAGCTCAATCCAACTAACTAAATCTAACTAAATCCAACTAACCAAGCTAATTGATTTTACACTTTTCTGGTTCTTAGGGGCCTAGGAGGCTTTGGGCAACTTCCTGACAATCTAGGAGGTTTCCGCTTTGGAAATGTTTGCAAAGAGTCTCAACCTTGACCGTTTGGAGAGTCACCTCATCCCATGTGGTCCAAAGCCCCGAGACAGTGCCATCGACCAAAAGAGCCTTGATCATGGGGCAATCGTACTGCGCAAACTCAGCATCGTTGCCGTCACCTAGCTCCTGCCAACAACAAGTGATTGGATAACCTTCAACATTTGAGGAGGGGTGATGCCGGAAAGGCTCCATGATAATTACAATTGTTTTAACCTGTCTGTGCGCGCTTAAAATGCACTTCAACCTTCTCAACAACTCAACAAAGAATGGCACCAACGGACATTGTCACACAGAAATCTTGGGAAAAAACTGTTAGTTTCGCGTTGTGTGCAAGTCTCAATCATTTCTCATGGATCTGCAGGCTCCTCCCACTGCCACGTCAACATCTCACACATCCTGGGATCCGGTGATTTGGGCAAACAACAGCCACATGGTCTTGCAAATCTGAACCTGCTTAGATATTTGCAACACATCTCCACACATCTCCAGACATGTTGGTCTTTCCTTTGTTCGTTGGTCTGAGCACTTTCGTCAGCCTTTTCAATTTTGAATTTGATCATTACTGTCATGCTGAAGCGTGTTTTCGCCGTTTTCGCATGTTTGTTCATGTGCCCCCCTGTGCAAAGGAGGACATGTCAAACACCTCCTTGCCTCCTTCAAAACAGGTTTGGTCGCCCAGCTGACTCATCCCCAGCTTCCATAAACAGCTGACTCATTCCCAGCTTCCATTCTTTTTTCAAACCCCCACAACAATATTTATTTAGCCCACACCAAAATCTGCCCGCCATCGGTGCCAGGGGTCACTTTGGGCATCTCTTTGGGCCACTTCCCGCACTTCGCTTCCTTCGTGGGCCGCTCAAAGGAGCTACACCGCTCCGAGCTGCCAAGCAACCTATGGAAGCTAAGCAGAGGCGGAACAGCGGTTGCTTGGCAGAAGACCCCGTGAGAAAATGGGCAAACAAAAGCCATAGCAGTTGGATGATCTTTCACATTTTCAAGAAGCTGAAGCGATTTGAACCTATAGCAAATTTGGAGAACCATCACAAGTAGCCTTGGGGAAGCCAAAACCACCAGCCTGAGGACTGTTTCGCGTTTTGTGATGAAGTGCCCGGTTCGAAAGTTGCTTTTCTCTAACAGCTCACCCCTTCCTTCAGAAATCTTTCTGATTTTTTGGGTCTTTAGGGACCACCTTCTTAGTTGATACATGCGTTGCCTTCCAATCTGGCTGTGGAAACGACCCGTTTCTTGAAACGCATCTGCCTCTGTGGCTGCTCTGCGGTTCAAGCATTGGCATAGGCTGGCAATTGGAAATCGTTTTGGCCACATTGCCATTAATTTTGTTTCCAATGCTACACATTTCTCGGTGCCACCTTTTCATCGTTGTCTTTCAGCAATACGCTCTGTGCTTCAGCACGTGCCTCCCAAAATATGCAACACGTTTTGCACAAGCTTGCATTCGTGCGCTAGTCTGGTTCCTTTCCAGCAGGCACAGTTGCCGCGTGTTTATGTGCACTTGTCGTTCTGGGCTTGAACATTGATTGGTCTACGAATCTGGGCCTTCCAAACATACCGCTTTCTTGCCGGAATGGCAGCGTTGGATTCATTCAGGTGTCCAACCCCCAGGTGACAAGAACCGAAATCCGGAAATCCAACCCTGAAGGAACAACAGTTGCTGGCCAAAAAGTTTCTCCAAGTTCCCTCAGGCCCAAAATGTGTTGAATTTTAAAGCATGTTGTTAGTTAATGCCAAGGTTCTTTTCACGGACATTCATCAAGCCTGCGGCAAGCACCAACCCGTCCACTGCATGCATCTTCCAAACGTGAATTTTGTCATCCGGCAATCTGTCAACATTGTCCCCACATTTCCAACCACCAACATCAATTTCTTCCTTCCAGACCGGAATGCCCAAAAATGTACTGAGAAACTTGAAGGTTTCTACTGTCCGAAACTGTGGCAAATTGCCAACACAAAACGGCCGCCGCCAAGGCCCTGCCTTTGATGCTCAGCTCACCACCAGAGCTTTTGATTTCGCCGGCCAAGGCCTTGACCTGGGGCACAGTGAAAAACACTTCTGGACAAGGGGAAATGAGGAGGTCAAAAACCAGATGAACATCAGGAAATATGAGGGATATATGCAACGTGTTTGGGATTGGAATCCGCAAGCGTAACTACGCTGATACGCCATCTCGCCAGTCGGCCGTTTCGCCGTTACGCCGATCGCCGTGTTTGACAATGAAAGACACCACCAACGGGACCCCAACGGGATACAACCAAAGAGAACGCGATTTGCCGGGGCTGCCGGTGCAAGGAATAGCTGAACCTCAAATAAACCGCAATCGGTGTATCGGTCTGACGGCGTATCAGTGCGAAAACGATTAGAAGACACCAATCCCAAACACTCTGGATACATGCATTAAGCCATTTAGGCGGATAAAAATGAAAAAGAAGTCAGGTAACACAGAAAATCATTAAAACTAGGGGAGGTACATAGCACCACTGACATTGGATGCAGAAGCTAAGAGAATCCTCAAGAGTTCAGGACTTGGGGAAAAAGATTACATATCAAATATTTGGGAGCACAAGTCCTGGATAGGAATTCCCAAAGTGATCACAATAACACGATCACCCCTGGAAGTGTAGATGACAGACTGGTGATACCCTGATGATACGATACAAACTCGACGCAGCACTCTGTCAGTGGGAGCAACCCACTGAGATCCCAAGGTTCCGTTGACAAATGCTTAAAGCGCTTCGCGGCAGTAAAGGTTCCCTGTATCAACACATGAATGGAACGAACTAGCCAGGGTCTTTTCGTTCAAGTTACAGGCACCAGATAGCGACGCCAAGACACGCAAGTCTTGTCAGACTCATTTGATGAGCATGGGACGTATGGCCTGGGGCAACCTAGGCTGCGATTCATCTTTCAATGGTTGCACTTCCCCCGCCATTTTCACCAATGTTTCGAATTTCACTTGAGCATCAGAGGAATTATTCCCTCGGGTCCAGCAGGTGATAATTCTCCTCTGGACAAAGGGGATACTTGGTTGGCGCAGCTCTTTTTTCCAGCTTAGGGTCTTAGTCGCCCAGCTGGTGACACATCATGCTTTGATGACAGCATAGTGCTCCAACAAACAACAATCATGCGGTTTTACCATGTTATTTCCCAGCTGCAGGTTCAACTTCCCAGCTTTCCATGTCGGTGATCCCCATGGGCATTGGGTCCAAGTGGTGGTCCAAGTGACAGCACATCCACACGTTCTCCAAGGCATTGGGCGCGATCATCTCAGCCGCTTCGCCTTCGCAAACCTTTTCCAACTGATCCAAGATGCAGCCACTCGCCTAGTGAAGTGGGACCATGGGCCCGGATTTGGGGGTCACTGTGATGTTTTTGACCCAACGATAGGGTAGATCCAAAGGATTCCTAAGGATTCCTAAGGTACAAAAGGGTAGACTGACTTTCCTCAGGTGGGCTCACTGAATTGGACTGATCCGCTCGAAGGATCCCCGACTCTGTCCCCACGTCTCCCCACCTGGTAGTAGGGGCATGAGCGCCGCTGCGCCCAGGCAGCTGCCACTTGGTGGCACAATACAAGGAACAGAAATCGCCCCATGATGCGAGCCAACAGCTGCAGAACACCCACCAATTCACCAGGGACGGGGATTGTTTTTTCCCCTTACAGTTGGGAGGATGCACTTTTTGTTGGGAGTCTTGATTTGCCATGCCATCCGCATGATTCCTGTAGTTGAGCCACTTGAAATTTCATAGATGTTCTCACTATTATGCTCCAACAGTTTGCCCAGAAAGGCATCCTCCAGCGTCACAGCCCAGCCACAAATCAAAGGGCTGCAGGATGAGCCGTTCCCAACCAACGGCTGCTGCCAATTTCCGCGCCAGCAAAGTGTAGTTCCCTTTCCTCGCTGCCCAGGTGGACTGCACTGTGGAATGAGGGCCCTCTGGGTATCAAATCTTATCGAAAGTGTCATCCCGAAAGCAATTAGTTCATGTATGAGCTCCACCCAATCAACAATCATAGGCATAGGGAATACTTGTCGCTATATCCACCTAAACACATAGTGACATAGTTGGCCATGCTTCCACAAGCGAAGTCCAAAGGGATCCGGATCCACATCCGTCCCCTGCACCACCGCCAGCAAGCTGCTGCCCCCAGGGCTCTCGGGACTGAGGCGGTTGAAGTGTGAAACGACCTCAGCTGCCGGTGTTTCAAAAAAGCCGCGCTGGCCATTGCTTCCCAGGCCACCCAAGCCCCGATGATAACGCCATGCCAAGCTGCATATCGCACTGGATCACGAAAACACAGCAGCACCTCAGCTGTCACTCTGTGATTGGTGTGTTGCGATGTACCCGGCATGGGAAGTGAATGAGATGTATTCTTACTGAATCAAGTCGCCAGACGCTGCCATTTACCAACTCAGAACTCAACAAAACATAACCAAACCAGGTTGCTCGTGCAGAATCTTTGTCCGCCAACAGCGCCTGAATCTTCCGCCGTGCGATGTCGTGGGTTGCATAGCGTGAATCCCAGACACCTTGGCTGTGACTGTCCAACAATGAAGTCATGACTGTCCCGCCACAAGATACGATACTGTAAAGCTCTTTTTTTCGGCATACAGAACTCCAAATACCATGCCAATCGCTCAATCTTTTGGGTTTCTCCACCGCCTCCAGGACAGACCAGGCCATGATTTCAAAGGTTAATGACAAACAAAAACCTCCGAATATACGTTTGAAAGCCTGGAGAGAGTTGAGCACGATTTTCTTCGGGGAAACTACACCAGCCTTTTTGGAAGCCACCGGACCCAACCAGGCAATGCCTATTCGTCGTGGTGGCGTTCCACAGCGCAGCACTTGCTGATTGAAGCGTTCCACAGTCTCTGCTGCCGGCCAAAAAGCGAAACTCATGAAGGCCGGCCTGACGGAAGATGAGGATCCCAGGATCCACCGCCTTCACTATGTAGCTCCAATCTCCGAGCACATCTCATGGAAATATTTCTTCATGGCATCTTCCATGTGGCCAAGTATTGCAGTTGTGTACTCACCTGCCATCAGGCCCTATTGTTTCATCCATTTGGACCTTTGTGTCTCATGATACGGCACTTGTATGTGCAGTGTCTTCAAATTAGGCGGATCTCAAAACCTTTCCCCAAAAATGAAACAGTCTTCCAAATAAGAAAATACAATACGCCCCATTTCTTAGCAGGAACCCTCTGCGCCGCGCCAATAGCTGGGCTCATCATCACAGCTGGGTGCTGCTGCCGGCGGCAAGGTAAAGTCACGAGCCCAGTCCTTGACAGATGAAAGTCATCCCGTTCTCACATCCAAATTGGAAACAAATGGTAGTGACTGGTAGTGGGTATGGTTGATCTTAGGGCTTGTCAAATCGACCTAAGGACATAAGGATGGTTCTGGGGATCTCAAAAAATCACGACTGTCACGACATTGCAAAGACGGAGTGCTTTCCACCAAAAAGGACAAACAATCTCGAGGTACAACAAACAACACCCGATATCTGCAGATTCAACCACACACGTCCAGGGTTCCCATCTCTTTGGATACTATAGTCAAATCAACCGACCAGCATCGGAAAGCTCGAATGGCATGATGTAGATGTCCTTGGGCGGCATTCCGTGGAAAGTGGCAGTGGCCAGGATTGCAGTTACTCCCCGGTTACCTTTGAATGTTGGTTCATTGTCCAATATGGCACAATGTGGTCCATCCCTTGGAGAGATGCCCAATCCTTTCACCAGCTCAGTGTCTGGCACACGGTGCAGGTAGTGCACCAAGCTGCTGCTACCGCCGCTCTCAAAGCCGGCTACCACGAAATCGGCTCGCCTTAGGAAGTTGAGCAGTGCCGCAGGGCAAAGGACGAATATTCGGAATATATCACAAGCGGCACGAAGCCAACGGCCGTTTTCGCAATGAGACAAGGAGCATCTCTTTCCAATGAGCCAAGCGATAAACGGGCTGCATTTGGTGCAGCTCTTCTGCTGCCATATCCACTTGCAGGGCTTCAAAGAAAGCTGGCAGTACCACCTGGCGCACCAAATCTTCCTGAGCATCGGACATGGTGGAACAAAAGATCAGCAACGCACTCTGAAGCAAAGAGAAATTCCGTTGCCTGGCTAGGGATCGTTGCCAAGATTTTCTGCATTTGCCATAAATCTGCGCCATTCCCACCCACAGAACCAAGGCGCACTGTCACAGCTAGCAGCCACGCAAATCAGCGCATGCCCGAAACGCCATGGGACGAAAGCCAAATCTTGGCATCCCAAAAGCCTCACAAGCACGGCCCCCAATGGCCCCCAATCCATCTAATGCCTCTCAAACAAGAATATGATGAATATGCCGCAAAAAGTTCATCGCTGCCCAATTCCACCACTCGAGTATTCCGCCGCATTGCAGCAAGGTTCGGCATCCTTGAAAATCTACTGGACACCTTCTCTTCATGTAAGTCGGTTGCATCTACTGTGTCCACCTATCGATCTGACACACTCATCACCTTGCATCACATCTATCACAGAGGGGTTATTCAAACCTAGCTTCACCTTCAGTTGAGTATCTGCAGGCATTCAAATTACAATGAAATATTCGAATACATGTTTCTTGGCACCCCATCCACCCTCGTTCCAGGGGGCTGTGCTTCGGAGACGTCAAAGACCTCCACACCTTCGCCGGGACGGCTGAGCACCGGGGCACCCGAAAGGCCGAAGGCCTCGGCACCCGACAGTGAAGACATGTACTGCAATGGACACCTGGAAATTACCTGGAATCGGCAAAAGCATTCCTTATCGATATATAACTTATCATTCCCTTTCTTCGACCGGATCTCTTGAAGCACCTGTTTGCAAGTGCATCTCCAAAACAGGTGGAATGTCTTGGGAAAACAACAGGCAGACTCATCGCACCTCAGGATGCTGCACGACGGCATCGGAGCATGTTTCAGCATCAAGCCTGAAGCGCCCCAGATGAGTTGGCCCGGGCTTCGGGGCTTAACTGCCGGTTAAAACTGTGAATTTAATGGAATAAATTATGAATACATGGCAACATGGATTCAGCAACCTTAGCCACACAAAATCAGGAATCTTCCGTGATTATCTGCTCGGTAGGATGAAGCTCACAGGGCAAAAGTTGACCTGATTCGAACCTCAGAATCATGGGTTTGCGGCAACAATGAACACAAATACGCACACAAAATTAGTACATTCTCCTCACATCTGTCCGTGAGCACTCCTATGCACACCCCATTTTGTGAGAGATGCCCATGGCTTCGTTTCGAGATTAAGTATCATCTGAGTTCCTGTTTGCCAGAAAGCAGTGAAACATCACATGGTAGAGCTCGTTTTTGTGACTGCTGGGCCCCTGTTCTGCTTGGAGTCTAGTTGCTGGGGAGCTGCCGCTGCTGCCAGCAGGTAACACGGCAGGCGCCATGCTGCAAGCCATGGCATGCTCAAACCACCATGTGGCCGATTCAATCACCCGACATCCTAAACAGAGAAACAGCTAGGAGAGTATAACATTGAACTCAACAGTGAGGGGTCCTGAGACCTTACTTGGTTCTCAGTTGCTAAAAGCAGACTACTGTGTCAAGGTCTCTTGCCGGGTCCGTGCATTCCTGCACAGGTTGTTGAGCTATTTGGAAGTCTGAGGAGGGCCAGTGGTTTCCAAGATATTTTTGTTCGAAGACTTTCACTTTGCCTGCCGACACTTCTGGCAGGTACGCTCATAAAACTCCGTGAAAACTGAAGCCAAGAAGAGTCGGGCAAAATCTGTTTAGATTCAAATTACACCAGCATAGACCCCAGATAGAAAAGGTTGGAACTGATGGTTCCCAACGTGGGAACCAAAGGTTACCATGGCAAGGAACTGCCGGTTCCCAGACCTTGAAACTTACGGTTCCCAACCT
>Ga0126342_10013279_pt1 | contig 14615 bp, 13 predicted proteins | sample Cyp1metagenome_FD_92528 | JGI IMG/M metagenome (GOLD analysis project Ga0126342, IMG submission 92528) | Coral microbial communities from Lord Howe Island, Old Settlement Bay, Australia - Cyphastrea 1 metagenome | ecosystem: Host-associated > Invertebrates > Cnidaria > Coral ... | reverse complement strand
TCAAAAAAGAATTCAAACTGATTTTGAGTTGCAACACAACTCAAAAAAAGAAGTCGAACTGATTTTGAGTTGAAACACAACTCAAACAAGAATTCAAACTGATTTTGAGTTGCAACACAACTCTAAATAAAAGGACTTTTGATTTCAGAGAGTTTTTCCTGTCCCCAGCCCGAGTTTCCAGTTTGATCTGCTCAACTTCACCATCTCCACTGGGAAAATTCACCACGGTGGCCACGCGCATCTGGCACCCCAGGGCAGCGATCTGTTTCTTTGCCGCGGGCACGAACTCGGGGTACACACAAACAGCGGCCACCTGACCGGTGCCGAAACGGGCAAACGTGGAACGAAGATTGTGGTGGGATAGATAGATAAATAGATCGATCGACAGACAGATGGATAGAAAGATAGAGAGATAGTGTTATATATATGTGTGTATATATATAATATGATACATATATCATTGTTGAATAATATATAGTTGCATCGTATATATGTATGTACGTATGTACTTATGTGTATGTATATATATATATGTATGTATATGTAGAGAGAGAGAGAGATACCGCCGTTATACATATAGTGTATGTGTGTATATATGTGTACCAAAAAAGGACTCCCAACCATGAAGTGGAGTAAGAATGGGGTTGGAATCGATATGTTTAGTATGTTTAACTACCTGATGGTGGTTCGAGTCCATGAATATGCACAATATATATGTATATATAATTATATATATACATATGTCCTGGGTTTGGAAGGGGTTTCTCTACTTTTGTCCATACAGACCGGTGGGCTGGAGCAACTCTGTGCCTGTTCTTGGCCGGCCCTAAGGCCCTAAGGTGAGAGTCTGGATTTCCTTCAAGGATCTCATTGAAGATTGTTCTGTTATGTAGTGGTTATTAAGTGGTAGCCCACTAGCCTCAGGCCCGACGGACATGATTCCACAAGCCCATCCGTACCTCTGTCTGTAGCGCATTCGCAATTGAGCCTTTCTCCACCAGTTGTTTGACCTTGTCTTCTGTGTCACCTTCCTTGTCGAGGGTGGTCAAATCCATCAAGGAAACCATCTTCCGCTTCATTTCCCTCTCTGCCATGTTGTTATCCCGGACCCGAGGGCGTGGGCTGAAGACTAGAAGCACAATCCAAGTGGATGTGTTCACATCTGTTTTAGCAAAGTCACTTTGGATAGAAATGTGGTTTCCTGAAAAAAAAGAGTCACAGGAGACATGACTTCAAGGTTGACGGTTGACGCTGAAGCCTACACATTGGAGCTCTACTCAGTGCATGTCCTGTTCAATCCACTTCCAATGCAGTGACTTCTGGGCCGGTTTTGGTGAAGCTTTCACACATGACGTTCCAGCAGAGTGACGAGATACGGGCATGTCCTAGAAAAAGGCGAAGACTCCAACCATTTCAGACTGTTTTGATATATCGTTGGACGCTTCCCAAGGTTTGGGGACATACGTATCCACCTTCATGTTGCCTTGTCAGAGTGCAGAGGGTTTCTGAAGTCATGAGGGATCCCCAAGTCACCATGGATGATTTGGAGGTACCCCCCATTCTTCACCACCCTTGCCCGGGATCCCCGGCGGCTTCCGTTAAGTGGGCGCCCTTAGTGGTGATCCAAGATATCCACGGGAATATAGAACAATCACCAACATATATCAAAACAACGCCATGCACACCAAAGGCAAAATGAACAATAGTCAAAATAAAAACACACTATGAAAATACATATACACGTATGTATATAATATGTGTCTATATATATACATATATAAGAAGGCAATAGCCTAGAATGGTTTGTATTGCTTAGACTGGTCCCTTTTCTTTAAAATATCGAATGGCAATCTATTTGATATGTTCATATGATAAGGTGATGTTCATTCATATATTCAGTATTATCCATCAGTGGCACTGACTACATGCAAAGTCTTGGTGAAAACAAAAGCTGCTGAAGGCCTATGCTGCTGCATTCATTGTCTACACAGTACCTGACACACACAAAGCTGAGTATCTTGAAATGAGAAGGAGGGTGAAAGAAAGGATACTCCGAGGGTTCAGGTGAGGTCAAGAAAAGTTGCAAAATACGCAACAACATGACTTCTCGCAACGCTGTTCACAAGTGCATGCGCTTTGTGGGAGAGAGCTTCAAGAGGTGAATACAGTCCAACCGAAAAAGTTCTGCGGTAGTTATTATTATTAGATGTTATTAGTACATCCCCATGGCTGCACAACGCTCAGGACTCAGGACTTAATCAACTATGTGTAGAACCAATGGGCGGGCTGACAATGCTGCACTTAATCTCTGGGAAGCAGGCTGTGACCTCATTATGTTTCAAACTCTGGTGGTAGACTTCGTAAAAGATTCAGTTCTTTGAGGTTTTTCACTTTTCACCTTCTTGACATAGTGAGCTCTCAGTGACAGAGGCTCTGTTTCCAATTGGATCGAACAGTCTCAAATCACATCTCTAACTCTAACGGTTCTTCCCCAGGGGTGAACTGAACTTCCATGGATTTCCTCCTGTGGCTCTTGTGGGTTTCAACGCAGTAGACTGCTTTTTCTGTGGTTGCACGGCTGTGCTGGACAATTCCTGAGTCTACCTCTCTATCTGGTGATCACCAACTGCGGTTTTTGGTCCAACTTTCTTGGGATTTCAGCATCTCAAAGGCATCATGTCCCGCTTCCGTTGAGGTACGGTCCAGTGATGCCACCACAAATTCTGTGTCTGCAGTTTCTGTTCTTCACGGTCAAGGTCATGCATCATCTTTCCAAAAATTGTGGCACACAACTTCTCTTTCTCCTTTCCAAGACCAGTATGGGTCCTGTCAGCAGAAATCATGTGCTGTCTTTGCATCTTTCAACTCCATGGATTGTCGGTATCTGCCTGGAGCTCTCTCAACACCAAACTCTCAAGAGGCGACTCAGTGCCTTGTAGTAATCTCCTCTGCAAATCACTGGCATCTCCAAAAAAAAAGGCTTCGGCTGTAACCTGAAGCACGTGCGGTCGCCTGTCCATGCAGTCCATGCACTAAGATTGTCGTTGGGCAGAGATGACGTTGATGAAGCACCTTTGGCCCACTTAGGATGCTGTCGTTGCCCTCGTGAAATCTGTTGTGCACATCGAACTTTGCAACGTGACAAGGTGGAGCAGAAAGCAAAGACAGTGTGAGCCAATGGTCACTCGGATTTGCTCCCAAGCAAAAGGACTCATTGTTGGCAAGTGTCACTTTCAGTAGCGAACCCCAAATCTCCTCACAAGGAGTGTCTGGGTCTCGCAATGTGGACTTGTGAATGGCATCAAGGCAGCCACCATCAAAGACCGCATCTTCTGTGCTGTCAGGCTGTCCCGCAATGCGGAAAATCGTGATGCGGTACCCCGTTGGGTCTTCATCAAGCCAGCCTTCAAAAGTGTCAAACCATGAAGCGTTCATATTCACCTCATACCATCTGGCCTTTTCTGGACCATGGCCACCGGAGAAGACCTGCACTTTGACAGAGGGAGTCTCTTCATACAGGTCACGATTCGCCATGGAACGAGAAAGAACATCCGCGCATCTTGAACTTAAAGCTGCTCTTTAAAAACTGACCATGTCTGCAAAAACGTGCAACATGCAGTCCGGGACGTCTGCATAAAAACCTTGCACAAGCGCACTGCACTTTTTGTTGTTTCCATCCCTGAATCAGGGCGCAGCCATCGCAAGATGGTGTCGCACTGATCAAAGCCGAGGCGCTGAGAGGATGGCTTCCTTCTCTTTTGCCTGCCACGAGTCACGATCCGAAGCCAGTCACGGGAAGTGGTTGCTGAGTGGTTTCAATCCATCCGCCCCAACAAAATGCAAAATGTAGTCAGGTGGGACATGCCAAAATGACTGGCTTACAGTGTAAAGTCACAACACAGATGAAATCATCAAGCAATTAGCATTTTGGTGTTGCGTTAGGTGAAAAAGCATATATCGCTGACAATGAGAATCTCGACCTCGACCAGGTTCTTTTCTGGATCTCAGTATGAATCAAAATCTGGGATCTCAAAGAACTCAAAGATTAGATGCTTTACAGCTGTCTGAGTCTAATAATCTAATAGATTCTAATAGGATTTCTAATAGGATGTAGTTTCTGATGATACTCATGATGAGAATCTGTGGCTTGGAGACTATAAAATTGTGACCCATACCCGCATGGCCCGCATGTTGTCAATGAGGTTATAATTACCCTGAACTGGTGGAAGTTGTGCTTATTGTAAATCCATTACTACCTACTGTTTCTAACTACTACATAATATATAAATCAAATAAATGGTGACAATCACTTTAAATGATTTCTAGTTGTCGAATACTATCAGTTAGAATACTATCAGTTATAGATGAATCGTGAGTAGAATCCCGTTGAAGTACTAGGCACCCCTTTTCGTGCTGCCTGTCGCACACGTGAGCGCATCACGCCAGCAGCATCGCGGCAACTAACCTTGGCAGGGTATGGACAGAACATCTCATGTAGTATGTTTTGAGTGTATAGGAAATGAAGGTACTATAAGCCTAGCTACAAGGAAATCCCATAGATATGAATAGCAAACGACTTGGGATCTCCTTCAATGATGATTGGAAATCCGAGACCTGATTTATTTTCTGCCACGTTGGATAGATTCCCCCAAAATTGAACCTCTTTAGTGAAGTCATTTGGGGCCGCTCTTTTGGTTGTCCACACTAATTTAACATGCATTGAACTTGGAACGAATTATAGCATTGTGTAATGTCAACCCCTGATCTAATTTTAAACCCCAGGGCTCTTGAGAATTGGGAGGGTACCATTTTTGCAACAGCTTATCGCTTTTTTGCTAAACCCCCCTGAGTCGCACAGGCAAGGCCTGAGATCGGCACCAATGTACCAGCACTGATGACGCGGCGCTGGTCCTGGGCCGTTCTTGGTGGTGTCCTGTAGATCCAATGTAGATCCGATGCAGATCCTGTAGTTTGTTCGATCTCTGATTTCCCCCCCTTCCGGTTGCGGGGCTGGCGGCCTCCGGAGACATGTTGCGCAATTCCGCGGCAGCCGCATCTTCGATCCAACGACCTCGGAGATAGAGGAAGGGATGATTGAACAGAGACCACAGAACTGTTGCTGGTTTTTTTTGGGAATAATCATATGGGTTAAAAATCCTATTTAATGGGTAATGGGAATAATGATATGGGTTAAAAATACTATGGTTTAATGGGTTTAATGGGACCAATAAGATTTTTACCCCCCAATTCTATGGTCCCAGTCATATGTGGTTTCATCCCCTACTAGACAATCGTTCTTGGGGGCAATATTAGGGGGATGGGATTACCTAATTTTGACCCTGAGAATCTCCAGTTGTTAGAGGAAAGTCGTCTTCCAACCCCTTAAGCTTTATTTGGCCTATGTTTGAGGGATGTTATGTGCTACCTAGTCTTCAAATTGGGAAGAAACCCCACAATAGATTTTGGGGTCCCAAATTTCGAGAAATCCCCACATGGGGTTAGTAAACCCACTGTGAATCCCCGAAAGGTCAGCTCTATTGACACTTTTGAGGTGTCAGTATGACCCTTTGGGTCATAGTGACACAGAAATGGTCCAGGTTGAAGCAGATGAGGGCGTCCTTCGTTTTTGGTAAACTGGAAGTTGCTGGGATTTTGTCAGATCTTTGCTTCAAAGCTAACCCCTCTGAGATCTCTGAGATCTGGCTGGGTTGCAACTCCTACAGGTCCTACAGTCTACGGTCGTTCTTGATGTTCAACCATGTTCAACCACCACAAAACTCCAGAACTATTTCCTAAGGATCACCTTAGAGACACCCCTCCACTGAGTTGGCTCAGAATTCCTCTGAGTTGGATGCTGTTGTCAGTGATGAAGGCTTCCACTTCATCTTTGGTGGCTGGATCCACCTTGACTATCCTGGGGATCGACATGCGTCGACATGGCTATTGTCTGCGGGACCAAACATGTTCTTTTTGATATACAGTGCTAAGGGGGTTACTAAGGGGGTCGGATATTTTGGCCCATAGTCAAGTGGGTCAAAACAGGTGGCTATGGCTTCAACCTGGGTTCCGGCCTGTTCTGCCAGCATTGTGGGGATTGGAAGAAACAAAGTTACCTGGATTACAGTACCCGGCTGGAATCAACTCAGTTGATTCAGAAGCTCTTGAACCTCCTTTGCACCAATTGAAAAAGGGTACGCCAAGATTTCATGCTTGATCATCTCTTTGCCAATTAAAATTGCCCTTTTTGGAGTATAAATTGTGTTCAGACATCCCCATACATCATATTGATGGATAATATTACCCACAAACGCCGTGTGTTGCCAAGACTAACATTAGTGTTGTCTGGTTTTGGATTCAAAGTTTTCCGGGTTTTAGGGTGTCGGCTTCGTCGCCCTGCGCAGGTGTTTGAGCATGTTGAAGGATAATGCTTAAACGCCATTTGAACTTTCCGGGCAACACACAGCGCCTGGCCGTAATATTTTATATATAGTATATATGCTTATGATTATATATGTGTACACATACATACATATATATATATACGATCAAATATTCCACGTTCATTTCCCCATGGTATTAGACTGCTTGAGCACCATATTGATCATCATATTTTTGTTGGTGCCAAAAAATTACTGGACGGATCATACGGATCATTCAAAAATATGGAAAATGGATGAAAATGGTGATAAACCACCATGGTTTCACCATTTGTCTCGGTATTTTCCCCACCTTTTGGACAGAACAAAGCGCAGCTTCACGCTCGCCTCGTGGGACTCGCAGTCGCGGCATTCGCGGCATCCACGTTGTTTTCGGCCGGCTCCTCAGCCATGACCTGGAGATTTCAACACAGCCATTACCCTCTGGTGATGTAATGTAACCACTAGGAAAATGGTGATTTAATGGTTAACAATGGTGAATAATGGGATGATACGGGATTTACCCTCTGGTTATGTCAAAATAGCTATTGAAAATGGCAATAGAAATAGTGGATTTTCCCATTGAACATGGTGATTTGCCACAGTTATGTTAGTTTACCAGAGGGTATGTGACATCACTTCAAGCAGGGTTTTAAGAATAGAAAGCGTTCGAAGCCACCATCAAGTACTGTAATGCGTTTGGGTGATCACGATTCTTGGACATGGTTGACCATGCATGTCATAGACCATCCACAACAGTGCTTAGGATATATCCTCAAAAAGAACAGCTGGGAAAACTTTTTATGGCATTGCAAAAATTAATACTTGGCCCAAATCAGAAACAAATGGGTCTGACATTGGGTGTATATATATATGTATATGTGTCCAAACGGCCATTTTATGCCATTGTTCATGGCAATTTTCATGGCTTATACTCCCCCACATAGCCATTGAATGAGGGATACTATGATAAAGGTGATCTGGCGCCTGCCTGGGCGCCAGGTCGCCAGCCGGCAGGGCATTGAAAAGCGTGATCCTATTGATGAAAGTTGAGTGTTCGACAAGGAAAACTTGCATATCACAGTTGCTACCAAGTTGAAGCTCATCTTGAATCTGATTCGTCAAGCTGATGAGGCTGATCATGTGGACACACCAGACCGTCATCAACTCGATAGTTTGGTCATTGGTCAAGTCTATGCCTGTGAGCACAAGCCGACCGAGCGCCCTACAGAGGTCATCTGTGGTGTTGCCATGTTCAACCCCCCTAGTCCGAAGTAACTCATGATGACTTGGGGTTGGGCTCAAGTCATCGAAAATCCTGAAATTGGATGGTTATAGTCTTAAAAACAGCCAGTCCATTTGCACCCTGGCTCCAGGCATTGTTTTTCCACGTTGCGCGGCGCCATCCGCCCCAGAGCCGCGGCGGTTAGGCCTCCCCCCTGGGCGGGCATGGCTCAAAATGATTGATGCCATGCATGGGATGATTCAATGACCTACTTTCTGCTGTCCCCAAACGGTCTATGCATGCCTGTCATGTGGTGCAAATTACAGATAATATCATATAGTTTCAGTTTAATATATATATATATATACATATGTATACATATATGTATACATATATATATATTATAGCGTGTATTTATGTGCAGAGATGTAGGTATTGATTTCTTGCACCATGAGTCCCAAACCTGATCCAAGTCCCTGCAGACCTGCTCTTCATTGACGGACGTTCGAAGTTTCCGACGCCTTTGGCTGCTGCCATCTTTTCCTGGTACCTGCAGCGAAGTTCACTGGGGGAATCCAAACATCATGGGTGCATTAAAGCCTACCTATAAGGGGGAGGGATTAATGATGGGATTTGAATAGATATTAATTTTTATTTTATAATGGAATATTAATAGATATTACTATTGGGATGTTCTTAATAGGGACTATACCTCCATCTTTTGGCCATGCCACATATGAATTTTGGGGTGATTTGAATATATATATATATATCTGTAATTGTTGCACTAGTGGATGCATTATTGAACATCAGCCAACCAGCATGAACATTGGAATCACTGGTCTGGTAAGCCAAAACCATAAACCATACTTCAACCAACCCGTGACTTGTCATGCGGGGTTTTTCAAAACAATAATAATAGTGATACCGGTAATAATAATATCACATATAATATATATATACATACTATATCATATTATATCATATACCAAAGAAAGTGGTTTATCATCATTGGGTTTACAGCTGTACCAAAAACCATCTTCAAGGGCGATATTCAAATCCCCCAAATGTGGCATTGTCCAACCATTCAAGCCATGTCGTAATTCTTGCACCCATAGTGGTCTTGTTGCCGCACACATCCTGTAGCATCCTTCAAGGCCCCAAGCCCCCAAGCCTCTGAACAACTTTGGAGCTTTGGGCCCATGCCGCTGACATATCTGTGGTGTCCACATCGGTGAGATGTGAGTGTTTGACCTGACAGGTGGTGCTAGTCATCTGGGGTTATCCCATTGATCAATTAGTTGGCTACAATCATGGTTGCTAGCCATGACATAGTCATCCAACCGAATAGAACCAGTCACAACAGGGGCTCGCCTGGCCCTTTTTGCCAAACTCACCTCTCCTCAACTGCATGGCTTTGGGCAAAAGCTGCTTGTCATACCTGATGCCGTCACCAACCGGCAGCTCATATTTTTTTGCAGTTGCGCCAGCAGGGTCACTTCTCTTCCTCAAGAGGTTCGTGATAATCCCGAAGATAGAGCCTTGGAATCCGGAAGGTCAGTTGGCATCAATGATGTCTGTCTCCTTGTTCATTTGGGAGCTTGCCCCTGTATTAATCAACCAATCGGTAGGAGAAGGACATCTATGCTTGGCGTTGCAAGCTGGTTTTGGCAAATCTGAGATCCCCAGACGCTTCTTCACCAGATACTGCTTTGTCCTGGCTGCCCAGGTGGTTTCCCACAGTTGATCCGACATGGACATGGCAACTCAACATCAGCTGCACCTGGAAGAAACCACCGCGGTGATAGTACTTCCTGAGGCATGGAAGAGTTGGTAGAGGAAAAGTCCCGGCTTCGGGGCTTTGTTCTCATCAATTGGCTCCCATGAATAAGATCTAGCCAACAGACTTGCACACTCAAGCCTTTGGAGCCTTGGAGATACCCAATAGGCTTCGAAGTTGGATCATTGTCAGCTTGCGCAGAGGTCTACCCAAAAGCGTTTCTCCGCTCCAAGCAAGTAAAGTATGACGTGGAAGAATTGGATAAAATGGGGATCACTTTAACACTGCTTTCTTGAGATGACTCAAGAATTATGCCTCCAACTCAAAGTCGGGCCAACCATTTCATCGATAGCAAGGTTTCACTACGGTGGGCTGTCCGACTCCCCATCTGACAACACTACAAATGGATACGAATTGTGGTTTTACCCTACATGTTAGTCAGTTCAATCCGCATTCTTGTTGCTCAAATCCGAAGTCACTGAGGTCACTGCTTCCTGGTTTTCCAAGCAGAACCCTCAATGATGGTCCCTAACAAAAATATCAGGCGCATCCTTGTACTACGAACTGAAGTACAATGGGCCCCCCTTCAGGATGCCGCGATACCCGTGAATCAGCAGGGCCCATTCGCCAAGTCGCTGTAAGAAGTTGAACTGCTTCACCTCCGCCCTCTTAGGATTCGCAGCGTCAAGCCTGGCAGGCGCAGCGAAGAGATGTGCCACGGTGATCACGATGGCACTGCGAACTCCCCAAACTAGATGAAGGTTTAGTTCGCTGGGAAAATCATCCAACCATTGGACAGATAATATGGAACCATTAAAAATAATTAACCATCAAAAACCATTAATAGCCATTAACCATTAATAAGAACCAAATGGGGGAACTTTCAGCAAGCTATGTCCGGAGGGTACAGCAACAGCTTCAGATAATTTTTTGCCCTTTGATCGAGTCTGATAGAAATCCATGAAATTGTCGCATCTGTGTGAGGGAAAATTTTCTGGCTGAAGTATCCCCGTTTTTGGCCAGACCCTGCTCTTCCCTTTCAAAACAAGACCATCTGAGAGTCAGTTCTACCTGCAAAAGGCGTTCAGTGCAAAGGACATGTGAGAAGGAGTGCTAGATACGACGGCCCAAACACGGGCCACAAGATTCCCACAACTCTCCCAGAATGAGGCTGACATATAGATGCAGAATGATACAGAATGATACAGATACCCGAATGATCACTGGAAAAACCCTCCCAAGGTCCCCCAAAACAGAGCTGTTTTGAAAGGGACGACTTTCAATGGATCTCACCTGGCATCATCTTTGGCCCGCTCTTCATCTGTCATTTGTCTTCGCCTGTCAGCAAGCACTGCACTCAAAGCCTGATTGGATGGTCTGCCAGGGGAAACTTATAATTAATAAGAGGATAATATCAGCTCAGTTTCCAAAAAATAGAGACGCCTCGAATACTACTTTCCATTGCCGTAAATTTTGGCTGTAGCTCATATAAAAAATGTACAGTTGATCGGGACCTGACATGCACCTTATATTCAAAATCCAGGTAGGAAAACCGGTTCCATTGCTGTTAGACAAAGTGGTTTTGGGCTGCGCACTTGAGCACGAACTCGATCTCCTTTTGCCGTTGCAAGCGCTCCTGAAAGATACCAACGCAGTGGACTATGCTTTGGAGGCTTTTGGGGCACGGGTCAAGGCTAGAAACACCACCGTGGAACGAAGGATGGCCTTGAACAAGGACTGGCTGCCTGAAATGTTTGCTCACTGCAGTTTAAAGTAACAACACCAGGGACTTCCTCTAAGTGCACCTCTGCAACCATGAGTTGAACTTCCATGGCACAACCTCCTGAAATCGTGGGCCCAGCTCCCAGCACCAGGTGTCCACCAGGCGTCCTCCTTGTCTCGCTTGATCCGCTTCAGCTCGCGGATTTTCCAGAGCTCGTACCTGGATCAAATGATCCACTGGGATCTGAATTTCACACCTTTGCCCAGGGTTCAGTCAGGCTCACTGTAAAAAAAATGGTTCTTTGCTTCAGCGCAAAAGGTTGGAAGTGTTTCTCCTTTAATCATTTATCTGAAATGCGCATCTTGACGGCTTGCCCACTCCCAAAGACCATGGAAATTCCCAAAATCCTCCCCGCATCCAAGTCCGTCAGAGTCAGAGGATCAGACTCTTCTGCTTCATTCTTCTCATCATCGTCATCCATAAGTTCGATGTCTGATCGATCATCTTCCTCTCCCGCTAAGCGTTCCGCCTGAAGCCGGTCATGAAAAACCGGGCTGGAGTCTGGTGGAATTATAGGTAATACGGTGGACATGTTATAACTTATAATATGGAATCGTAGCCATAAGATACCATGGTTTATCATCTTTTTCCCCATTAAAAATCATTAAAAAACCGTACTTGGGATATCACCCATTTTCAGACACACCCATAGCTGACAGAGGGCAGTTTTTTTCAGCTTGCAATCGAATCTCCTGTGGCCGAGCCCTACCACAAATACCAGGGTGTATAACATCGTATAAGACCCCGTTAAACTATGTTAAACTGGTACTTAGTGTAGTTTCAAACAATTTCTAGTTTGGAGACGTTTGGAGTAAGCCCCATAACAAGAACTGGCGTCGGATGCAGTATCTCCAGGGCCTCAGCTTCTTCCTGAATCTTGTCGATGACCAGGACCTTTGACTCCGCCTGGATGCAGCCGAAGGGAGACCAGCCAGGTTTTTCCAGGGCCGTTGTCACCACATTTCAAGAGTTCACGCTGTGTTTTGCTCCTTTTGGACAGGGGACAAAGCCTGAAACCACTAAAATTGGAAATGGATTTCACCTTCAGTTTTTCGCCAACTGAGCCAACCAAGAAGGTCCCCTTTGACGCACGTGCAGGACGCACAAAAGGCCTTTCTCTCAAGTGCGCGAACTTCTTTTTTTCTGCGAGCATCCTCTTCCTCCTTTTCAATCATTTCCTGTCAGATCTGTCACCCCCCAACTGGAACATCACAGCGGAAATGCCTCTACGACTCTTAGAGGGAGACCAAAAATATGACATGGGCAGGTCTCATCACTAACGAAGGATTGAGACCTGCCATCAACCAATTTTCGAAAAGTGGCCCAGCCTTTTCTCGCACTGTTTCTCTGTTCGCCTTCGAGCGGGGAACATCTTGGACCTCCTCATCCCGAAAGAAAGTGTCTCCCTGATCTGTTCATGGCGAAACACCAAATAGACAAAGATCTACACCACAGAGCTTGGGAGTATTCCAAGATATTCCAAGTTTCGAATCTTCCTTTCAAGTTTCGAGACTCACCTTCCATTACTACCAGTCGTCATGATAGTTCATTAAAAGTATGGCCGAAATCGTCAGCGGCCGCATCATCATCAACAACAAGCAAGTCATGTCTCGCCTTGGAGACGAAAACTGGCTTCATCAGAGGCCCACGCCTTATATGGATGCCGGGATACCCAAAATGGGTAGTGTTTGTGAGGAAAGTGATGGAAATTTAGGGGTACCCTATTTTTTGGCAAAGCCATTGTTTATATTTGTTCTTGTCAGGGTATCATTTCTGATCCAAACTGACCAGCCACTTTGGGGGACAAACGTGCACCGTACCTGGCCTATCATCCTCATCTGATTCAGACTCGTATTCACTCTCCTCATCAGGAACCTCCTGGCAAGCATCTGGAAGGGTATCACTCCCTTGCTTTCAGCGAGACTTCTTGTAAGCCTTTTGGATCTACTGCCAGCACCACTATCATACCGCAAACGATCGCTAAATTAAGTGACAACCTACACAAAGTAGACAAAGGCAAACTCAAACAAGATCCCACAGTACCTGCTGGTTCCCCACATCCATGGCAAAAAACTGCAGAGAACATGAGGTTGCACGGTGCTGAGGGGAATTCGCCTCCTGCTCATCTTCAAGTTCTGCCTCAGAGTCATCTGTTAATCAGTTGTTTGCAGAGATCCTCTACAATTTGGCTGTGGAAACAAATGATTTATATGCTGCAAGGCAGAGAAAAGTTCCAGATTCCAGACTTTGGGTGATAATATTGCAATTGCAACATTCTTCACATTCGGACTGGGTTGCAGACCTTGAGGACGTCCTCCTCGATCTTTCGCTTGGACAGGGCTCTTTCTCGAAGCCTTTCTCGACCTCGTTTGATGATGGTCCGCTGTAGTGAGGAATCCCTGAGGACGGATGTTGATACCCAATGTCAAGTCCTGGATGTCCAACCTCAAGCTTTGTCAAACCCAAAGGATGTCTCAAGATAGTCATGCCAGTAGGCTTCCCGGTCTCACTGAGTGCCATAGGATCATGACATCACGGTCTTTGGTATCATGTCTGTCTGGTGGATGCAGTTTCAGGAAGCAAAAAGAAACTGCATTCTTGGTGGCTTCAAGCCAGGTACGAAACTGCAGTCAGCAGACTTGTCACGTCCATTCTCAACGGTCTTGTTTTCAAAGTTTAGGACATGCAAAAATCCTTACGATCCATGGTCAAGACATATGGGGTTTATCCACCACTACAAATTCCAGGAAATACCCGGAAAATGCTGGTCATCCCGTGTCATCCCACTATTGGTGTCACAGGCACAGCATTAAATCCCCCAGCTACTTGGATCCCAACGGATTTGTTGGATCTCTAAATCCTCATCCTCCGCCCTGAAGTCAAAACTGGCCTCAGCGAGCTGAAACCGGGCTAGTTGGAACGTCCTCAAACTTGCGAACTTCCTGACCCCACAAGAGGTTTATTTCCTGGGGATGCCTCTGATAGCAGGCTCCTCAACAAAAATATGTCGGCACATCAAACCGCCAGACCATGCAAGGAACATCAGCCAGTGCTGTAGGCTTCAGATCCATGTCCAGTTCCTCTTTAAAGACCTCCTTCTTCTCCTGCAGGGCTAGCAATTGGATCTTGGTGCCGCACAAATGCTGGTGAACCAATTAATCTACTAGTAGTCTGATTCACACGTACAAAATGACTTTTGTCTTATCTACAGCAGGCAATGGAACGAATCTGAGGGTGCCAAGGGCAGAACGATCTCATCTTCTTCATCTTCGTCTTCCTTTTCAAGGATGACGGCTTCTTCAACACGACGATGTCGTAAGAGCCTGAAAAGCAACGGGACTCATTTGGCTGAATCTCTTATTGGCCAGGTATCATACATCCAATCCATGAAACTCCAGGAACTGCTTCGTG
>Ga0126342_10013278_pt1 | contig 14616 bp, 14 predicted proteins | sample Cyp1metagenome_FD_92528 | JGI IMG/M metagenome (GOLD analysis project Ga0126342, IMG submission 92528) | Coral microbial communities from Lord Howe Island, Old Settlement Bay, Australia - Cyphastrea 1 metagenome | ecosystem: Host-associated > Invertebrates > Cnidaria > Coral ... | reverse complement strand
TGGAGTAGCCAGTTGTAGTTGCAGTTGTAGCTGTAGTTGTAGTGTAGTGTAGTGGAGCTGTAGCTGTAATGTAGTGTAATTAATTTATTGGCAAGCGCGGTTGCAGCTGCAGTTGCGGTTGTAGCCGTGGTGGGCAAGTCTGAGTGAACTCAGATATCCATTTTGGGTCGACTATTGCTAGTATCTCGCATACTTAACCACTACAAATTCAAAGTACTATGACCCAGCCCATGTTTGAATCTGAACACATACATGATCTAGGGTTGCTACAAAATGCAAAGGCACATGGTCCTGAAGGGACTGCAAAACCATTGAAAATACTTTTTTTACAAAGGACCCAAGCCCACTAGTTTTATAGTTGAAATTCCAACCAGGATACTTTTTCGACATCTCAACTTCCAAAAGTGCTCCGAGGCTGGTGTGCTTTGTACATTTTGGCTTTGAAATGTGATGAAATGTGCTTCGCGCCAAAACGGCGTGCACTGTTTCGACATCTCAACTTCCAAAAGTGGTCCGAACATGAGGTGCTTTGTGCGTTTTGACTTGGAAATGCGCTTCGCGCCACAACGGCGTGCACTTTTTCGACATCGCAACTTCTAAAAGTGGTCCGACGTTGGTGTGCTTTGTAAATATAGACTTGAAGATGTGCTTCGCGCCACAACGGCGTGCAATTTGTATCAATTTGTTATCTCTCATCTGGCCAGCTGTTTCCGCACCCGCCGCTTTAGCGAGCCTACTTTTCGACCCTCGGGAGCCACAAATCATTGGAAAAGCACAGTGTTTCGCGACTTTCCTACCTTTTCACGCACCTCCATCTTCTTTCTTCTGAGACTTTCTCTTTTTTGGTCTTCTTTCTTATTCTTTCTTCTTCTCTTCTCTTCTCTGACTCTTCCCATCTCTGCTTTTCATCTGTCCATATTGTCGGAAGTTTGACTTCCAAACTTCCTTCGATTATGAAGTCACATTGTGAATGCTCTCAGGTCTCCTATTCCACCCGACCAGTCTTCAATCATACGAATCTGTGACAAGGAAGGTTTATCTGGATCGTTGAGTTAATCGATTTCCTTTGATAAACAATGGGGGGGTTGTTGTCATTCCGTGGTATTGTCTGTGTTCATTCAGTTCCCTGCCATGTTCGATGAAAAATTAATATAAATTATCAAGCATGTTGTTATACATTTATACATCGTTTGATGACGTCAAATCTCGCACACCAACACGTTTTATTTACAGCAATTTGCCCTCTGCTTTGTGCGTGTAGTCTTTCCCATACCTTTCCATTGGATTATTTCTTAATCTTGCCTCCTCATCATCTTCTTTTTGATTCATTTTCTATTGTTCTCTCCGAATCATCATCTTCACCCTCACTACCACACACTACATTTCCTATATCCACACCATGTGTATACTGTGTGCGTGCTGCAAAAATCAAATTGGAACCGGAGACCCCCAGAGGACTCCCCATGAGCCTCATCGCCATCCACCAGAACGGTATGCTGCTCAATATCTTTACAGGCGGCCAACTTGTCACCCCCGATTCGGACAAACACCTTGGACAGTGGGCCATGTGGGCCGGCCATAACAGGCCAAGGCAGCAAAGTTCCACTAAGTTCAATGAAGTTCAACATGAATCTTCATTATCTCGGACTGCTCAGTAATTATTGGTCACTTTAGTCAGTTTACTCAGGTTACTGACTAGTATCATCTCTTGCCAGTTGCTGTCAGTTGCGCATTGTTTCGCACTCCTGGGATCTCCTGGGATCTCCTGGACACCAACCAAGGAGCAAACTGGCGGCATTCCGTCACTGTCTGTGCAAATCCTGAGCGTTTGCACTTTGGATCTTTGTTCACAAAGATGTTTAAAACATTTTTAAACTAAATCAATCTATATAAATCATTGGGCAAAGTAAGGTGATTTAGCATCACTTTCAACACTTTAAGTTTACATCGAGTGCATACGACTGGTTCACTGCTTCATTCAGCTACAGTGTGTGATGTGTCTAGAGGGTCTAGGAAGACGGGGAAAGTCCAGACATGTCCAGACCTTTGACCTGGTGATTTCTTAGAACAAACATGAACAAAACTCGTCGGGACGTCCGAAGGGGAAACGGCAGTCGTGCGTTGGTTTGCAACTGAGCTGCAACTGCAATCTGAAGCAATATGTGGGTAAACCGGTAAACCAACCGGACTCATGTCATCTCATGTCATCTCATGTCATCTCATGTCATCTCATGTCTATGTTGTGATTTGTGTGGGGACTTCGTTTTGTGATGTTTCATTTCTCGGTCTTTGACTTGGGTTCACCTGGATTCTCTCACATGAATTGTTCGAAGTGCTCGCGCATACTGTGCATGAATCGCTTCTGTAAGGGGTACCATCAATGGTTCTCCGTGCATGGTTTCATGCGCATAATCACGAACCTTCTCATTGAAGAATTCCACTGGATGAAGCCGTCTTGCTGCATATGTGTATTGGATGGGCTTTTTAGCGTATTGAATTCGCTGCCTGATGGGCGCGGAATTGGTGTTCCGAATATGAGAGCGTCCATTGATATGATCAATCATGAGAATACGGCGCTTGCAAAATATTGTAGCAGCGCCCTTTTGGCCGAATGAAAGCAGAAACTTTCCTTGCACAAAATTCCCAACCAATGCGTTCAGACCCAAAAAGATACACAATAAAGTCACTTTATGGCAAAAAGTTATGTGCCACGGTCACCCGCCAAACGGAGCGCCAGTTGATGGTATAACACACCTGCAGCGGTGCTGCCAAGAGACTCTTGGGCAAGGATGCGCACCTCCTTTGGATGTCCATCCATGTCCATGCAATGAGGTATCTTTACAATTCTTTACATAATTAATTCATATCTACTTGATATCTACGGAAATCCATGGAAACAACTCGACTTTATCTTATACATTCTAATACCACAGCTCCACGAACATCTCATGAATTCGAGAAGTGCAACGGCCCAAAGTGGCCACACAGCCATGCGTTGCAACACCGATTGAATCGATTTTGACGTTGCACGCATTGCACGCGCTGCATGTGGCGCCTCTGGCCACGTAGCGGAGAACATGAGAACTTGTCTCTCCTTTCGCACCTGCACAAGCAACTCATCGCAGCCATCACTTTTCAACTTTGGAAAACGATGAATATGTTGGAATATAGATAAAATTAGATAAATTAGTGATAGTTCGGGGAAAACATAGGCACACCGCGTGGTAGTCGCAGTAGACGCTTTAATTTGATATTTTTTTGATTTGGCCCCAAAGACTCTCTGATTCTCTTTGCATTATCTCTCTTTCATTCTTTTCATTATTTGTTCTTTTCTCTTTGGACGCCCTCGCGTCATGGGCCTGCGACAGGATCAGCCTCAGCGACGGATGCTTGATAAATAAGTCACTTGATGGCACTTGATGGCACTTGATGTACAACCGATATACTAGTAGACATACACTGATCATAATCATGATATCTTGTGTTTGTAAGCAATTGTCGTGTATTCATGTTGTATTTATATAAATGTGTTTATGTTACATGTAACACTCATGGTACAGACGTATTTGTTCCACACATGTTCAAGTCAAAGGTGGAAACCTGCTGTGCCCATCGCTGCCTATGGATATCTCTCGATTTGTAGCCTATGGACTATGGACACATGATGAAACATGCCACAGGTGTGCCCCCACGCCAATGTGTGCATCTGCTAATTCCCCATTTAAGAACCGACGCAACATGCTTAACGTGATATCAGATGTCAGTGATATCAGTGATGTCAGTATGTGTGTGTTTTCCTCTATATAAATGAAGTTGAAAAGCGGTGAAAGGCTTCACAGCACTCAACTGTTCCTGTGTGGGCAAAGTTATGAATTCTGCATCTAATAATTAATTTGGAAACACCTGGAACATGGGCACATTCGATACGAGGGTACCACTCAATCAGTCAGAACAGTGGCCTGTTGAGGCCAAGGGCTTGTTGAGAAAGGGGGTACGGTAAGGGATGAAAGCTAGCTGGGAAGGTAAAGGGAGAAGGAGAAAGGTGTGGTGAAAGAGCCGTGTGTGCGGAATTGGGGAATACATGGGAATACGAAGTGGAGAGTCTGATGATGCTGATGCCGACAACCACGATATGGCGACGATGTCCCAGACGGGCATTGAGCATCATTGAGCCACGGCAAAACTGCTTCGAAACCAGGTGGGGGGGTGATTTTCTGTGAAGTGTCATGGGGTTGGCGACTCCAGCCCCTGCCAATGCCTTGCTAAAGCAAGAGGGATTTCAGCTAGCAGAAGCTAGCTTTTGTGATTAAACTGTGAAGAGGCGACAGGATCTGACAGATGACGCTCGGTCCTCTCAAGTCAAGGTCTGCTTGCACAAAGCATGCAGGGTGCATCATTCAGATTTAAGGTAATAAAGACGTTGGAAAACGATGCCTATAATGCCTGTAGACTGGATGACTGGACATGACTGGACTGCGAACGGATGCTTCGGGCTCAATGTCGACCGAGTCGATTGACCTCTGACAATAAGAGCACGAAAAAAGAAGGACCATGTAACGCATTCGTCAAACAGAACACACGCCGCTAGCATGGACTACTTGGGCATTTCTTTGCTTGTTGCTCCTTGCGCCGTGTTTGCCTATTTGCATCATGTCGATGATGGATGATGATGGATGTATAAATTGATTTGGACAAATCTTGTGTTATTGGTAGCAGCCCAGGCGGCATTCTCACCCTCAAGCCGATCCAAGGACAAGACGAATCTGTGACAGCTTTGAGAAGTGCCGTGTCGACTCCCATTGAAAGCTGACACTCAGTTACAAGTAACACTACTGCAAAAAGATGCAAATAGTGCTGCCATTCTGAGGCCTCCAAGTGCAAATTGTCCAGTCAGAGATGCAAAGACTTTACCGAGGCATCTTCCGACATTTTTCATTGATTTTCAATGATATCATGTCACACATGTCGAAACATCGGAGCATGAGCAGGATGGAGCATGTCTCAATATATTCTCCCAGTGTATTTAGTGTATTTCCATCCTAGTCATCAAGCGTCAGAATGTGTGGCGATGTTCTTGTTGTCTCTTGCCATGTTGATATCTTTGTCATGTCGTGTGTCCAATTCTATCTGTTTCTGTCTGCGTGTGTTGACGTGTCTCGGTCTTGCACTTGATCTGCTCGTAGAATTCCTTCTTCAGCATCTCGTCAGCTTCATCCAAAACCACGTACCTCGGCGTGCCCATCAGAGGATATCAGAGGTGTCTGTGCTTCAGAGCGTGAGCCTTAATGATCTTAGTAATTATATCTTGATAGCCAACCAAATTCAAGAAGAATTCCGAGGTGTTCTTCCTACCCTTCCCTTCCCTTCCCTTCCCCATGATGGAATATGTTTTGATTAAAAACATTTGTGTTTTCGCTTGAAATATGTTTTTTGTTCGTTGAAATATATTTGATACATCCCAAATCCCACCACAGGATCCCAATGCACCCGCGGCGCAGCAGCTTGCACGATCATGCATTTTACCCAGAAAAAACAAACATCTGAAGCAGTTCCTTCCCTTCCGCTGCTGCTACGACATACTTTATCTTCCTCTAAATGAATCTAAATGAACTGACCGCAGCCTCAGTTGAAAAAAAGAAGCATGTTGTACAATTCCTTCTCTGTCACCATATTCATATACACTACTTGATTGCTCAGTGAAACAAGCTATGCATGTATTGTTTTGCCACAGACTATATGATTATATATAATTGATTATACGTATTTCATCTGTCCGTAACTTGGAAGTCTTGCCTACAAACAAGAAACCTGGGAGAGAGGAAACCAATGAGCAGGCTGAGGTCTGGAAAAATCCAGTCATGAAACTTTATGCTGTCCCCATAGAATTTCGCGGCGTCGGGCCGTTGGCACATTGTTGGCACCCCCATCCTTCAAACACACGAGCAGCATGGGCAGCATCCTTCGTGGCCAACATCAGCACTGTGTTTCCCTGCGTTGCTCGATTGAGCATGACCCATTCTTCGCCCAAGGCAGTCATGAAACGCCCGGGCGTCGCCACCACGATGTCATTCTTGCCCTGCAAGAGGCATGAGGGAACTGGGAAATCGTGTCTTGACAGGCGACAGCCGTGACATCTTTTACTGGTTGAAATATACTGAAATATGTTGAAGTATGATGAAACATGTTGAAATGCCAGGCAAAAGGAATGGACATCTTAAATATGTTGAATGATACATGATGTGACTGCTGTAACAGCTGCACCATGTCTCTTGAGCAGTAACCATCGAAGTGGCAGAAGCCGGTGTTGAGTCAGTGATAAGTCGGGATAGCCTCAAACTGCTGACATCTCTTAACAGCAGCGCCCTCCCCAACTCTCGACCCTCCTGGAGATGTTCCTTCTGTTCGCTCGAAGGAGTTCCTCCGACCACAGTACAACTCTTCAAGCCGTTGAGCCTGGGCCGTTGGCCACTCGCTGGCCACTTGGTTGCCGCACATGGCCGCACATGGCCATAACAGCGTGCAAACACACCACAAACCATGGCAACATATGGCAACTATGTCCCATTTGTCACCGCCAACAATTCCTTACCAATTAGATCCAGTAAGAGTCAAAACAATCGACGACCAAAGTATCACAGCTGCAAGGTTTTGTGTGAGTTGTTAAGTTCTGAAACCTTCCTGAACAAAGCAGAAAGTTGTGGCCGTGCAGAGCTGTGCTCATTGAATTCAACACCGGAAGTGCTCTGGTGGAGCCGCTGAAGATGCCAACATGCTACAGCTTTGCATTAAGGAAACTTTGTGAACGATTTCTGAACGTTTCGAAACAAGATCCAGATCGTTTGCAAACCAGGCTGTAAATTGTAGCAGCGCAAACCAAGGAAGAGCTGAAACAACTCTCGCAGCCCATGGCCCATGTCATTATATAGTTACCACTTTGTCTCAATGAAGCAAGTCAGGTCTGAGCATGCTACGACCCGAAGAGCTCACATTGCTGACAACAGTGAGGCGAGGCTGTGGTTGCACTGCAAGTGAACATGTTATACAAAGCACCAAAGAATAGATCACAAAATAAGCAGTTCTTGCCTTGCAATTTGCGTTTCCAACACTCCCCACTGACTCCATGTGAGACCCTAAACAGCGTTTGGATGGCCTAGAACAAAAGTATCCGAAAACAACAAACGAGACACAACACGCTTGTAACAGATGTTAAAAGTTACAGTACATATGTTACACATACATATGTTACTACACAATACTACACATATTTTTTTTACACTGCTTCGTCTTACCACGTGTTACCTGTTACCACGGGAACGATCGCGCAGAAAGCACCGGCACTGCCGTGCCTCTTGGATCTGCTTGGCCAACTCACGAGTTGGAGTCAAGATCTCGGTGCCACATGGTGCCACACTGTCCATCATGATCGGATTATTGTAATATATTGCTACTATTTGTTATTTGCATTTAAATCCGGATCATAATGTATCAAATGATTCATAAATGAGAAAAAAAAAGTACCCGTTTGTATTGTCTTACACCTTTATTTGACGTTCTCCTTTGCCAAGTGATTCGGGTTTCTTGGATTTTTTTGCAGAGTGGCCAAAGCTACTGGACCGTCACCAGGTTGGAGCTCCTCCTTGGGGAAACGGGGAAACGCGTGTGTCTTCACATGCCGTGTGTCGCATGTTGTGAACTCTGTGACCTCTGTGAACCCGACACTTAGACCATCTTCTCACCCTAGATGGACACATTTAGGCTCAGAATTCGTCAATATTCAATACACATGTGTCTCTCTCTCTCTCTCTCGCTCTCTCCATCGCCATCCCGAAGGTTCAGCTAAGGCTGAGGGCCATACAAATGTGTCAAGACAACAATTTGTTGCGCCCATAAGACTGCTCAGAACCCAGAACCGATCACGATCTATTGAGCATAATTAAGCTGGTAGCAGCTACTGTTTCATCATGTTTCATCATGTTTCATCAGGAACGTCGGAACAATTGCCCCCCACAAAAAAGGTAATCGTTGCATCTTCCGGGCCCCAAAACCACTATAATATAATCATTGAATCCAGGCTTTGCAAGCAATGCTTTCGTAAAGAAACAGGGTTTGAAAGACTTCAAGGCACATAATTACATATCGTGGATCTTAGAAGCATAATGTATAATACAACCTTGATGATAGTTACATTATCTTACATTCACATACATCTGCAAACAACGATGTGGAATGTCGGCGGCAGCTCACCTGATAGACAATGTGGCAGATCATTGGCAGAAGGTAGGCCACTGTCTTGCCAGATCCTGGTGGGACCAACACGGTTTCACCGTTTGATCTCGACTCAAAGACTCGCAGGGACTCCAGCACTTTCTGCACCCCCTGCTGGCCCTACTACTGTGTTGCAAGAAATCAGTGGTTGCGCGTAGCAACCTGGCAAGTCTTCATACACAAAATTGCGCAACCAATTTGACTTGTCTTGTACAATTGTTGAGTGCGAAATTCATGCCTTTTGTGACAAAACACTTGACATCTCATCAAGGCATGGAGTCTATTAATTCACATCTGCCTTAGCCTTACAGAGCTGATTGTTGTCTGAAGATGTCTGAAGATGTCTGAAGATATCTGGGGATATCTGGTGATATCTGAGGCATCGCTCCTGTTTCCGCAATGCCCACAACGTCGCGTCCCTGCATTGCCAACGGCCTCAGTCGCCAGTGCCTTCTGAGTATTCTTTCTCATCTGCCCAAAACTCTGGTTCAATGAACACTAATGCAACATCAAATATAATTAAATTATGAGATAGATATATATATATATTATATTATAATAAATTATTATATTATATTATACTATATTAATCTATATTATATCATATCATATTGTATTATATTATATTATATTATATTATACTACATTATATTATATTATATATTGAATTATATGTTATTTTGTTATATTATATTATATTATATTTTTTATATTGTATTATATCAAATTATATTATATTATATTGTATTATATTATATTATATCATACTATACTATATTACATTATATCATACTATATTATATCATATTATATCATATTATCTTGAATTATATATATTATATTTTATTATATTATATCAAATTATATTATATTAAATTATATTATATTACATTTTATTATTGTGTATATATATATATTGTTATATTATATATAATATTCCAAATTTTATAATTATATTATATTATGAGCAAGTAGAGAGTTTCCTGCGCAAGCTTCACAGGACTATATAACTACAACATTCAATCCCTCCCTTTCTTGATCATCCTGGCAATGGTGTGGAACAACCTTTTACAGTGTCCCTTGATCCTGCTCCGTGCCAAATATTCACCAAATTTCACATCTTAGCGTCCAGATTTGTTTCTGAATAGGAGTAGGCTCCTGCAGGTGCAAGTTCTTTTGCTTTTCTTGTTGCCATAGCTGTCACAGTCGTCACAGCCGTCCACCTTACAACTGTTGAAAGATTCGGTTGGAACGATTTCTGGGAAAATCTGACAGGAATCTGGAAATGTTTCGTCAGAGAACTGATCGTCCGAAGAGACGCTACGCTGCAGCGCTTTTGCTGGCAGCGCTTTGCCATGGCAGTGCTTAGTTTTGATGTTTTGATCAGATTTGATCAGTGCTTCAATGTGCTTCACATAGGACAGGGAATGCATTGGATGCAGAAACAATGCTCTTGACACCGGCGATTCTCGCAGCGCATCTCGCAGCGTCCTCAAAGCGCTCGCGAAGCGAGGCCATCATTTTGGGGGAGAAACACGCCTGACATCGTTTCATGACGCATGCAAAAGCTTCAGCCGTCATAAAACTGGCGGTTGGAGTCACACGGAGTTGCATGTGGATTTCAGATCTTTGATTCTTTTCAAGCTGCCACCAAGTCCATTCTATTGCTCATCATTTGACAAGGAAGAATGAGCAACAAACAATGCTTGCAGATGCTTGCAGCATGCTGCAACACCATGTAGCTACAAGACATGTAATGTAATGTAGAAATATGTGGAATCATTATCTACAGAGATATTCAAGCGGACATGTGTTATGATATGATAAGTATTTGTTTTCAATGGATGACATGAGTCGGCACGAGTTCCAAAGGCACTGAATGGCACTGCCCACACCTCGTCAAAGCTGTTAATGACGTTTGGCACTGGGTGCTCGTCACCTAGGAGGCAACTCAGCTCCAAGACTCTAAGCCTTCATCAACTCATGATCAACTCGTCAACGCAAACAACAGTTTAAAGCACAAAACACTTGACAAACATGTCTTACAGATTTGTTTGAGACATTTTTGGAAGATAAAATCATTTCGGAAAATGTTTGCAGAGGTGTCAATCTGACCTCATTGAATGGCCACAGATTTACATCCTTTGAAGGCTTCTCCAACTATTCACATAGCGCTGAGAAACTTACCCTATTCACAACCTATTTCCTCCTCTCACTGACATGGGCAACTCTGCTCTGTGCCACTTCGCCCTTTTTTCACATCTAGTCGAGTCTCTACAACCATCGAAAATCTCGATGAAATGGGACCTGGGTATGGCCATGTTGTGGCTGACATGAGCTCAGTAGCAGGAGTTCAAATCAGAGGTTTCTGTGAGATACGATCTGTTGACAAATGATTTTCTTCAAACAAATTCTTTTCTTTGAACAAATCGGAAACTCGTGGGGTCAATTCGTCTAGTCAAAAATTAATAGAAAACTCTTTATTCCCAGAAATATGTCTCAATTGGATTCACTCTCTGCATTTCAACCATGTTCTTTTCACATGTTTGACATGATTATCTCCTTTTTCAATCTTTTTCATGTTTTCTCACATTTTTCACCTATCTCAAATGTTATATGTTACGGATTGTTAAGGGACGATCGCCGAGCTGGGAGCTGTGCTGCCGAATCCTTTCGACCTCCTCTGGAGTACGGCTCAACGCTGCTTCATTCGCACACTCCTCTCCCAAGTCAACACTGTCGACACATTGCTCATTGCTTGTGATGTCTTGAGAGACATTTCTTGAGACTTTCAAATTTTGCATTTTCAATGAAATATAATGAAATACTCGGCGAGCATGTTTGTCTGCAACTTCGACGTTTCTGTTCCAAAGTTCCTCTGATGGCAACTCTTCACAACAATCTAGAGAACCATCGAACAATTCCGATAATCTATCAACATCAATGTTCTGATACTTTGGTGCTGAGAGGGCATCTGAAGCGCGTGCGGCAAAAGCGCAACAGACTGCATGAACCGTCAAAGACCTCTGATGCTCCTTTGTTGGAGCCTTGTGCGGCCCAAAGAAAAACCAAAGGCCGTTCTTTTCGAAAAGTCAACTTGGGGCCAAGCGTAGGGAACGAGAGCTAGCAGGGAAACAGTGTTGGAATTCCACTTTAGCTTGTGCACCTTGCATGATGTGAGCTGGAGATGTCTTGGCGACAAGTACAGGAAAATGTGCAAAACTCAATTTCACGCAAACTGGTTGGACTGGTCCCTACAGTATCTACAGTACGTATGTCTAGAAACGTCGTTGCACTTGTGTGGCTGCTTTGGTTGTTCGCGAAAGGTTGGAACGTGCGAAGAATATAGGAAGGGAATTCGATGCATAGATTATGGGAGAGGGGGAAGGGAGAAGTGTTTCAGTTCGAGTCCCGCCAACATTCTTGCTAAAGCAAGAGCAACACCAGCTAGCTGATGCTAGTTTTCGTGACGGCAAATCATCAGAAAGTCATGCTGAATCATGAGCCACTAGGGCAAGTATTCTGTCTAAAATGATCAAGCTCAGGAACTATCATCGATGAGGAGATTCCAACACAATCCAACAATATGCAACAGGTATGCATTTGCTATGTTTTAACCTCCCAAAAGCGCGACAAACCGTTTGGAACTCTCAACCCAAACCTGCCAATGTCATATGGAAATCTCAGCGCGCATTGGTGAAAATGTTTGGCTCTCTCTCTCTCTCTCTCTCCATGTGTTTGGCTCTCAGAACTTGTTTTCCCCTCCATCCTCGTAGAAATTCTTCCGGATGTTGACTTGCCTTCAGCCAAGGCTTCACTCCACTGTCATGGCAATTTCTGCCCTGCCGCGGCTTCACCGCCGCTTCATGGCCTTCATAACCATGTCGGAATCCCTGAAAACATCTGAAAACTACCTCTGAAACCTACCTCTGACATCGGCCAAGAATTTCTGGCCAAGTTGCGGCCGTTCCTGCCAGTCCACCTCTTTCAATTTGTCGCCCTGGGTGTTCGGCTGTCATGCGGCAGCCGTGAAACAAACAACTTGGGCAACGGGTTCGTATTGTCGTTTTTGGCCGTCTAAGTGTGTCTCAACGTGTGGAATACTTTGCTAGCACCTTAGCACATTGGGTTCATATGGGTATGCCCAGTGTATGCCCGTACCTGCAGCATCTAGACAAACCGTGTACTGTATGACACAAGTACGCACACACACACATTATTGCCTTGAAAAACATCTTTTTCACTGGCTGGGCTGCCCCGCCCACCGTTCAACAGCATTCCACTTGTCTTGCCCCCAGGCCTGGGTTGAGTTCTCTCACACATCACGAGTTCAAAGCAGAAATTCAAATCCAGCACTTCTCGGTTCAAGTCAAAATGGAAAGACTTGATGAAATTGTGTGCAAGTGTTGCGTCAAGAAACAGGCCATGTTAAGTTTTTTGCATTCGCTTGGGATCAAGACCCTGAGGTTATTTTGGAGACGTTGCGGCACAATTAATTAAGGTACCAGTCGAATTTGAATTTAACAAATTATGACAAAAATCAACTAGCATGGTTCCATAAACCATATCAAACCCTACCAAATTTGTTCAAAGTCGTTCCAACTGGTTCAACACAGTGCCACCCTCAAACCAGCCTCTCTTGAGACACACCGAGTCTCTATATCGAGTATATATGTTTTAATTAGTACACGGAGATATGCGTTGCAAGCAGGTGCACCCAAAATTTTCGCCTTGATTGTTTGAGTTTTTTGTAAAACGATCGAAAAAATTCGGAATGAACAAATATGCAGGCCTTTAAAGCGCATTCTTGTCACATTGAACGCAGTGAGTTCAAATGATAGTGGAACATAGTGGAAAACCTTTTTGAATGCGTTGCTAAACATATTTCATTTTGTTTTGGATATGATTTTTTTTCGAGCATGAAATATGAAAAGAATTGAAAAAATGCCCTGAGTTCGCCTCGCCTGAGCGCTGTTGGACCAATCGTTCCCATTCTGCCCGCTCTGTTCGTTCCCGGCCCACGGATCCTCCGGGCTGATCGCAAGGCGCTGAATGTCTCCTTTATATTTTTTAACCCCGGATTTCCGGATTTTTTGAAACAAAAATCGTTCACCTTTTATATGATTCATATGACTCATATGACGCATACCAGTAGTACCGCACAAGGCGGTGGCGGAAATTTCAAAAATAGAAAACCTATAGGAGAGGTTGGTTGTTGTGAATCACGGATGGCAGAGCGAATCCATTGATGGACCGACAGGTGGTTGGAGTTGTGTTTTTTGGAATGGCTGCAATGGTTGCAGTGGTCACCTTGCCACAACTGCTGGATGTAGTGTGGTGTAGTGCAGTTGTAGTTGTAGTTGCAGTTGTAGCTGTAGTTGTAGTGTAGTGTGGTGGAGCTGTAGCTGTAATGTAGTGTAGTTAATGCATTTGCAAGTGCAGTTGTGGCCGTGGTGTGGTGTAATGAGTGTAGTGTAGTGCAGCGTAATGCCGTGTAGCGTTGTGAAGTGTAGTGTGGTATAGTGTAGTGTAGCCTAGTGTCAGGTAGTGTAGTTGTAGTGTAGTGCAGTGTAATTAGTGTAGTGTAATGTAGTGTAGTGTAGTGTAGCGCAATGTAGTGTAGTGTAGTTGTAGCTGTAGTGTAGTGCAGTATAGTGTAATTAGTGTAGTGTAGTGTAGCGTAATGTAGTGTAGTGCAGTGTAGTGTAGTGTAGCGTAGTGTAGTGCAGTGTAGTGTAGCGTAGTGTAGTATGTGTAGTGTAGTGGTAGTTGTAGTTGCAGCTGCAGTTGTAGTTGTAGCATAATGCAATGTAATCACTGTAGTGTAGTGTAGTGTAGTGTAATGTAGTGTGGTTGTAGTTGTAGTTGCATTTGCAGTTGTAGTGTGCTCGAGTGTAATTAGTGTAGCGTAGTGTAGCGCAGTTGTAATTGTAGTTGTTGTTGTAGTTGTTAGCGTAATTGGTGTAGTGTAGTGTAATTAGATGTAATTAGTGTAGTGTAGTGCAATTAGTGTAGTGTAATGTAGCGTAATATATTTGTATTCGTCGTTGTGGCAGTCGTGTAGTGTAGTGTAGTGGTAGTTGTAGTTGTTGTAGTTGTAATTGTCTATCTAATTATCTATCTATCTATCTATCTATCTAACGATCTATTTATCTATTTATCTATCTGTTTGTCTGCCTGTCTGTCTGTCTACCTGGAAAACGTAGCAATTCTGCGAGACGTCCTCAATTTTTGAACTTGACAACGTCAAAAACGAAACAATTCTGCGAGACGTCCTCAATTTTTGAACTTGACAACATCAAAAACGAAACAATTCTGCGAGACTTCCTCAATTTTCGAAGTTGACAACAT
>Ga0126342_10013277_pt1 | contig 14616 bp, 5 predicted proteins | sample Cyp1metagenome_FD_92528 | JGI IMG/M metagenome (GOLD analysis project Ga0126342, IMG submission 92528) | Coral microbial communities from Lord Howe Island, Old Settlement Bay, Australia - Cyphastrea 1 metagenome | ecosystem: Host-associated > Invertebrates > Cnidaria > Coral ... | reverse complement strand
GAGATGCCTCAAAGAGCGAGGAGCTCTAGTGGCAGCAATTTAGTTCGGCCTGTTCACCTAGGTTTGATCGCCATATTTCGTTGGCCTTGCTTTCTGACTGGTTTTCGATTTCCTTGGTTCAATTTGACTGAGATCCGATTTTGGTGTTGATGCAGATTGGTCTGACAGCGGTGCTCATCACCACGTTTGCACATTTCTGGATTCAGCCCGCTGCAGCGGTGTGCCAAAGTGACCACCTCCGACAATTCTGGTATTGCGGATCATTTTTGCGTGCGTTTCTGGCTAGAACTGCAGGGTCGCTCCTGTCTCCTATTCAATTTTTGCGCAGATTTACAATTTTGATTTTGAGTTCTGGTACAAATTGTTTGCTGGCCTTATTCTGCGGGTGGCTCCGACGATTTTTCAACATTTATTTACAGAGTGCAGGCTTTCCTTTCCGGCAGATCAACCTTACAAACCAGAAGATTGTGCACATACGATCCAACCTTGGATTCAACACTGATCTCCAAACAAAACACAGGCCACATCGAATTTGCAAATCCGGTCCCAAGTCCGGACACTCAGTTTCGACAACACGTTCATCCTTGGTCTTTCTCCTCCTGTTTTTCATAGTGGATAAAAGCGGATTCGACCAAGTGATGGCTTCCTCAATACCACTGAGTGGGGGTGAGGGTTGTCTTAATCAGTCATGGATTAAGACAGGAGCTGACTTTGATGCTCAAGCACTTACACAACTCATGGAAGCGAAACATCATGACAAAGCGCTGCAAATAGGCTTCGGCCTTGAGAATACAAGCAGACCCAAAACTGCTCACAGCAGCGCCCATAAGCGCAGCTACAAACGAGCATTCCGACGGGCGATGATTACAGGGAGCACGTGGTATCGAGGTCAATGCATGACCCCTGATCAATTTGGACCTGGTCTTGATCCTCCGATGCCTAGACCATGTACTGCCCCTAGCAGGAAGCTACCACCTCCTCCTACTCCAAGACATCGTATGCAAATTGGCCACGTTAACGTGGGTGGACTAGCACAAGAGAAGCTGCATGAGGTCAAAATATGGGCAGAACAATCTGCCCTCGACGTCCTCCTGCTCAGCGAAACGCGCTGGAATTTTGACAATGAGTGGGTAGATGCCACTTGGTACCATCTGCACACTGGAACGGCTGCAGACAGGGCTGACGGGCTCCTGTTCCTCATCAGGCGGACACTCTGCAGCCCAGCTCAGATTGGATTTGCTGCTCCAATGCCAGGCCGCCTTGGACACCTGAGATTACAGTTCAGCAAACGCTCCATGGACATTCTGGGATGTTATCAATATGCAGACACACCATATCATCACAAACATCATCATCGACTTGCGTTCTGGCAGACTTTAGAACATCAAATGGCCCTGCTTCCAAACCGAAACAGTGTAGTCATTCTTGGAGATTTCAATTGCAGTGCCCTTGTTTCTGGACCCCATGTTGGAACTGACAAGCACACCTGGGACGGTACCCTGTGCCGCAGTCCACCACACAAGGACAGCCCGCTGTTTCTGGAGTTTTTGCAGAAGTTCCATTTGACTATTCTGAACAGCTGGAATGCCAAGAATCCACCGACATATGATAATCAGATGAGTGCTTCCAGCATTGATCATGTCATCATGCGTATTGCAGATGCTGACCACATGGCCAAGGATGTCAAGCTCATCAAACTGGCCCCATTTGTGCCATTGACAGGTGCAAGACACATCCCAATGATTTGCTCCATCCGGAAGATACCGTATGCTTTCACCAGAACGGCTCAGGCTGCAGCATGTTCATACCAACAGCGCGTCAGGTGCAGACAAGCATGGCAGATGCAAGATGACCGATGGCAACAGTTCCAAGACAGTTTCACCAAAAGTTTCACTGAGTTCACCGTACAGGCACAGAATGATGACACTTTAATTGATGATTTGCATATCCATATGCTTCCAGTGTTTCACCATGCTTTTCCGAAGGAACGCACACATGTCCAACCCTTGAGTACACCCACACCTGATCAGACACAGTCAATTCAGCAAAAATGGCAACACTTGGCTCACATCACCCAGTGTAAGTCAACTGACCTGCAGGCTTTGTTTCATGTCTGGATCCACTATGGACGCTTTCGAGCCCTGAAAAGACAGCAGCAGCGTCTGACGAGACAGCGGAAGCGCCAAAAGATGCAGGACCTGCTTGCAGATGTAGCTCATGCCTCATATAGACATGACAGTTTTGCAGTTTATCAGGCGATACGGAAGCACACACCAAAACAACCACTGAAGAAAATTCGGTTGAGACTGCCTGATGGAACACCAGCCAGTGCGACACAAGCCATGCAAATGACACAGGCTTACATTCAGAAGATTTGGCATAGCAGTACCCCAATTGTATTGCGTCAACCTGCTCCGGTGGGGGTGCCTTTTTCCTTGGAAGAGTTAGCACAGGAGATTGCCTGCATTCCCATGACAAAGGCTGTTGCACGGAGCTGCCTTCCCGGCCTTTGCTGGAAAACCAATGCAAGTCAGGTTGCCATTTTCTTCTATGCCAAATTACAGCAGTGGTGGACAAGCCAGCCAGTATTCATTCCCCAACAGTGGAAAGATGCTCACCTCACATTCATCAATAAACCTGCCAAGAGTCCAGACAGACTTGAACATCTGCGCCCACTGGCGCTGTTGGAGCCGGTGGGGAAATGTGTGCTTGGACTTCTCACCAAAAAAGTTGCTGCTGAGATACAACCGTTGATAAGTCCTTGGCCGCAGATGGCATTCATGAAACAGAGGTCCACTTACGATGCCATCAGAAGAGTGGCACAACACTGTGCCTTGGTGCGCACCCTGACAGCCTCTCAGCGAAGAAGTGTGCATGAAAGGGCAATGCAAGAACCCTGTCATCAGATCTGTGGTGGTCTGCAGGTCCTGTTGGACGCAAACAAAGCGTTCGATTTAGTACCAAGACAGACCTTGTTCCAATTCCTCAATGGTCTGCCGATCAGCCAGGTTTTGATAACACTGCTGAGTGAATGGCATGTTCACACTGCATACATCGTCAATGATGGCACCGTGCAACAGCGCGTCACCACCGGCCGCGGTGTCAGACAAGGCTGCCGGGCAGCCCCAGTTTTGTGGTCCAGCCATACACTGCACGTGTTTTACAAACTGCGCGATCTCATCGATGAAACATGGATCAAACAGTGCCTCACAGTGTTCGCTGACGACTTTCATTGTTGCGAGGTGTTTCGAAGTGAGGTCCAATTGCAAGATGCCCTGCACAGAATTGGTATCCTACTAGATACGCTGGAACTGCTTGGAGTCCAACTGTCACTAGAGAAGTCCCATGCCATTATCAAAATAGGGGGGACCAACTGTCGTGACATTCAACGTAAATATATCCTCACAGATAACCATGGCCCCTACCTCTTGATTCCACGTGGCTCAGGAAGCATGTCCAGACTGCCAGTCAGAACTCAAGCCAAGTACCTGGGTGTCATGGTTGGATACAATCTTTTTGAACACAAGACCATTCAGATGAGGATCAAAGCAGCACGCCATTCTTTTGCCAGATTACGACGATGGTTGTGTGCCAAACAGCTTTCCAAGAAAACCAGACTACAACTTTGGCACTCCTGTGTGTTTTCGACATTGGTGTACGGCATCTTTCCAACAGGATTCACTCAGACGGACTTGCTGCAAATGCAACAGTGCATACTCACCATGTACAGGCAACTCATTGGTGATCATAGTTTTTTAACTCATCACACCAATGCAGCTGTACTTCACATCCATGGCCTTGAACATCCTCTTAGTTTGCTGCTTCGTGCCGGCCGCACTCTGCAAGACACCTTGAGCCGCCGTCTCAACCACCTGGACCGGGATGACATAGTATGGACAGTTGACTGGACCCATCTCACATCTTTGCTGCAGATGATTCACTGCACATGGCACGAACAACATCAGGCCCTGCTGCACGCACCGACCGCAGAGGCGCTGCATAAGCCTTTCAGATGCCAATTCTGTGAGCTCACATGCACCACTCTCTCCAACCTGAGACGCCATATGACGACAGCACATGGACACTCACAAATGCGCACCCATTTCACAACAGTTGCTTCATTTGCCGTCCGTGGACTGCCACAGTGTGCACATTGTCTTGAAGTTTTTCCCACATGGAGGAATTTTCAGATTCATTTGGAGAGAAACTGTTGCCAGGCACTGAGCCAGCCGCAGCGCTTGCCCACGCCCCTGATGGCAACTGAGCAGGAATATCCCAAGCTCACTCATGCCATGTTGACAATGCTGATGAGTAAACCGTACGGCCCTGCTGCCCTGACCCTAGTTCAGGAACGCAATTGGGATGCCTTGCAACAGCTCACAGCCGCTACAGCCGATTGGACACACCACTGTGTGATCTGTGGAGTGTATTGCAACCGGCCGCAGGATTTGAATCTGCACTTGCGGACCCAGCACCCAACATTGCTGCCACACGTGATGTCCAAGGCCAGTCAACTAGGACGCGCTCAAGCATCAAACTCCCCTTGCCGATTTTGCAACAAGACGTTTCGCAGAGTGCATCAATGCCCCATCATGGTTCAAGCAGCCTTGTTATTGGTCAACACTGATGCGACGGGCCATTCTTATTCTTGTCCAGGTGATTCTGTCCTTCGTTGCGATGTCTGTGCTGAGCAGTTCCAGGAGATCCTTCAATTGCATTGCCATTTACATGAGCAGCACCGTTTAGAACCCCTGGACTGGGATCCTCTCAGAGACATGCTGGCGGGAACGGAACCAGTGTGCGCACACTGTCTTGCCATGTTTGCCGAAAAATCTGCCCTTCGGCAGCATATCACGTTGGGGCAATGCATGAGTTTCAATCCAACACGCCAGCCCACTGAAACCCCGGTCACACCGGAATGGCAGGAGCTTCTCTCCTCTGGTGACATCACCCAGCTCCATCAGGCACCCCAGAAGCGTTTGCACTTGACCCTTCGATGCCAATTCTGCCAGACTGCTTTTCAAAGAACTGGAGATCTCTCATTACATCTGCAGACGGTTCATAGCAAGCTCTGGAGTGATTCACAGACACACGTTCAGCTGCTTGTTGAAGCCAGCCGACGCATTGGATGTCTCTGTAACCCATCGACCAATGCCAGTGGACTTCAGCACATTTGCGTTGCATACAGGCAGCTTGGAATGATGGTGCAGAAGCTGACACTTCCCATGTTCTTGCCTTGGACTTTTGAGAGGACACAGATTCAACAGTTTTTGACCGCAGTGATCACAGAACCAATTGGCAACCGCCTGTGCGACATTCTCTGCACTAGGTCATTTGAGACGCTTTGGACTGATCCCATGCTTGTGCGCCTTTTACGCACCAGATGCCTTCTATGTGGACTGCAATTGCATCCTGCTGAAGTCACCGGACATCTGCATCGAGTCCATGCCCCAGAAGTGCATGATCACCGCACTCTGATGCCGCAGCTGATGTTTGCAGTCAGCCGCGAAAACCAAACAGACTACAGGTGTGATGCATGCCAGCAGGTTTACAATTACCCTTCCACTGGCACTGAAACTGCTCAGGAACTGTCGTCCAGATCAGTTTTGGCTCAGATTCATTTGCAACACCAGTGCCCTGTGGTTCTGCAATTGGCCTTGCTTCTTCAAGACCATGGAGTTCAACCCACATCTCACCGCAGAAGACTCCGAGATGTTGGAGACCTTCAAACAGATGAGCCCTCTCCTGAAGATGGATCGATACGACAGACCAGAAGGCGACAGAAGTCAAAAGAAGCACAAGGCCGACATGCGTCAGCCCGCAGAGTTCAAAGGCGACGACACTCGCCTATTACAGGCGATGGGACAACTCCTGTTGAAAGTGGATGCCGAGCAACAAGCGCTGAAGCGTCAAGACTCATGGATTTGCTTCATGCAAACAGAGTCACAGGCCATCCTGCCGGCCTTGGTCCTGAAAGCGGCCGAATGGAAGCAGAAGCTGACGGTGAAACAGGAACTGCCAGACCAGCCAGCTCTCCCGCTACGGTGCTTCCTGACCCAGCACTTGGCAGAAACGCTCCATCACAGACTGACCAAGCTCGCCCAATGCAGCAACGAGGACCCCTTGAAGAAGGTCGCGCTGGAGCAGGGCCTATTGACACCAGAGGGACACTTTCCGTTTCAACGATGGAGTGCCCATGCACAGAGCCTCAAGCCCACGCGTCAGACACCCATCTCCCTGCAGAGGATGGTGAAGTACTCAGAGCAGTTGATCGACATCCTGAAAGACGCCAGTGTGACGGTGAAATTTCACAGCATGAGACCGATGTCAACAGAAGCTGTGGTGCCCTGGATGTGGCAAATTTCGATGCGAGCAGACGATCTTCAGGTACTACTGACAACCCTGCAAGGGTGCACTGTATGGGCCCTCTTGGGCATGTCGATGAAGCCCCACGCCCTTTACCAGAGCAAGCAGGGGCAACAACTTCAGGCTCTGCTCGGGAAGGGATCCGGCAAGACTCAGGGCAAAGGACGGGGCAAACATCAGAGCAAAGCCTCCCAGAAATCCACCTAGAGGCCACTCATGAGGATGCCACTATGCCTGATCGTGCAGCCATGTTGCAAGGGCTTTCTAATCTCAGGTTGGCCAATGATGCCAACTGGTGCTATGTAAACGCGGCCATACTGACAATGCTGTGGTCTTTTTTGAGTCTCAGTACGTTCAATCTAGATCAATGGGGACCCAACGCCACCCAGATTGCTCAACTTTTGATGCAGCATGCAAATGAACCTGTTGAACTTGCCACGGTTGCTTTCCTTCAACCTATTTTTGCCCAATGGCAGCACCTGGGCAATCAGGGTGACCCGGTGGAATTTTTGGCACATGTGATGCGGGGACTCAATCTAGCTGGTATCAATCTGAGCTGGGAAAAACGTGTGCAGATTGGACTTCTCACGGAAGTTGTTGATGAGAGTGATGCCTTCACACCTCTGATCCTGCGGTTGGACCCGGCGATGTTGCAAGATGACTCCATCACGTTGTGTCAGATGATACGGGACTGGTCAAACCAGGATGGCATGAGGACAGCATTGACACATCCTTCCCCATTGATTTGCATCCAGCTTGATCGCCTCATACGCTCAGGTGCTGGAGAAATTGCCAAGTGCGACATCCCAGTTAATTTTCACTGGGGCATTGACCTTCCAATATATGAAGATGATGGACTGCAAATCCAATGGAAAACATACAGAGTTCTTGCTGCGATTGCCCACTTAGGACATGACACAGCAGGCCACTGCAGGACACTGCTGCGGGTGGAGATGAATGCGACAGCCCGGGCACCTCACATGTTTTTATTGACGGAGGACTGGCTGAAAGCTGTTCCAGTGTGGAAAGAACCATATTGGTTCTTACGCAACATCACATGCTTCTGGTTGGGTGATTGGGATCACGTTGATCTTTATGATTTGCCACTGACGGATTCCCACATGTCCCCACGCCCACCGGCTGCAGCCAGACCGGTTGTGACTGCACGTGATTTGCTCAGCCATTTTGCGGAAGGAACTGAAGACACAGGCCTGCACACATAATCATCCGGATTCCCACCAGCTTGGCCAAGCCGTTGACTCATGACGAGTCGCTGTGCCGTGATGTTTCTTCATGCACCCTGCGCCCAGCAGATAGATCCCCGCCGTTCATGCCCCCTGAAACCCAGGGTGTACCCCCGAAAAAAAAAAAATGCTGCGGGGACAAGAGGCGAAAGGCCCAAGTAGGACAGCATGCCCCGAAAAAAAAAAAACAACAGAAAAAAAAAAGGAATTCATGCTGTTGGTTCCCATTCTGACCTACGTCTCACCATTCTAGACGCAGTGATCCATAGGCCATTACGTATCCGGGTTTGCCTGCTATGCAAATGCACAGAAGGAGCCATTTTTGCCTGCGGCATTTTGCCGGAAGACATTTTGTCTACTGCCTTTATGATGTGATGGTCTGCCGACCTCCTCATCATGCACCCTGCGCCCAGCAGGTAGATCCCCATATTTGTTCATGCCCCCTGAAACCCAGGGTGTACCCCCAGTTCCTGAAAAAAAAAACGCGGGGACAAGAGGCGAAAGGCCCATGTTGGACAGCACGCCCCGAAAAAAAAAAAAAAGAATTCAAGCTGTTGGTTCCCATTCTGAATTTTCGTCTCACCATTTTCAGGACGTTTCACCATGCAGCGATTCAATGGCCTACTCAGATCAGGCACTGCCGGTGCCACCCTTTTGCCTGAGGCATTTTGCCTGGATGACATAGTCACCTGACCTTTTCGTTAATTTCATTTTGCGATGTGATTGCCTGCTGACCTTCCAATCATGCACCCTGCGCCCAGCAGGTAGGTCCCCACAAAGTGTTCATGCCCCCTGAAACCCAGGGTGTACCCCCCAGATAAAAAAAAAGACCAAACAAAAAAAAAAAAACGGGGACAAGAGGCAAAGGGCCCACGTAGGACAGCATGCCCCGAAAAAAAAAATAAAAAAAATCCAAAGCTGTTGCTTCTCCTTGTCAATAATTCCGTTTCACATACGTTTCACATCCCCATTCCCAGCGCTAAGACGTCAAGCTGCCACAATGCAGTGAGGGATCACCCAAGGAGACGACATTTTGCAATTTGCCATGCCTGAGCGATCCATTGCTCAACAGCCATCCGGCCCATTCTCACCAGCTTTTGTGCTAGTCACGCTGGTTTTCTCCAAGTCCCTGCTTGAAAGGGCCATCATGCACAGCTCATGGTGCAGCGCGCGCGAACTTTTATCTTGAAAAGGTGCGTAGGAAAAAAACACACACACAAGCCCTTTGCCACCCCCGTGTGGCTCTCAAGTGTTCTCACACACATCAACTGTTTTCCATTATCAATAAAGTTGCTCCCAAACAGCCACGGAGACAAATCCAACTGCGGAATCATGATGGACTTCTTGCAAGTCCGGTTGAGAGTGCTGCAATCATGAATCAGTTTGTGCAAGATGTCTGGGCAGGACCTTCCAGCCTAGATATGACTTTTTCTGAAGCCCCTGGCGTGCCTTTTACAGTAGAACAGCTTGCACATGCACTTGCATCCATACCTGGAACCAAAGCCTGCGCCAAACCATTTACTCCAGGGGTGGTCTGGCGTCAACATGCATCATTTCTTGCGCCTTTGATTTTTGCCAAACTTAATGAATGGTGGCATGTAATCCTCCCCAAACACCTACTTCATGGAAAAATGGATGGCTATTCATGATTCCAAAACCATCCAAGCAGCCAGTGAAGCCGCAACATTTGCGCCCTCTGGCGCTGCAAGAACCGGTAGGTAAGGCGATTATAGGGCTCATCATTCACCTGGCAATGCAGGAGGCAAATGATTGCATGGTGCTATTTCCAATTTGGGCCTACATGGCCAGACGATCCACATTGGATGCAATTCGAAGAGTCAGTCAACACTGTCATTTTGTGAGGAATTTGATTTCCATGCGAAGGGTCACACCCCACTCACGTGCTGTCAAGGTGGCCAAATATTGTTTATATGGGGGATTACGGATTTGTCTGGATTTGCAACGGGCTTTTGACAGTGTGAATCGTCGCAAATTATTTGCAAGGCTTCATTGTCTTAAGATTAGCACCCCACTTATTCAATTACTGGCTGCATGGCATGAAAATACTGCTTACTTGGTACAGAATGGCGACATTGATAGCCTTATTCAGATTGGAAAAGGCGTAAGGCAAGGCTGTAAGGCCGCGCCTGGCCTCTGGAACTGCTTCATGGTGATTTACATGCATGATTTGATGGAATTTCTTCCCTTGTCTTGGATTCAACGGCATTTGACGCTGTACGCTGACGATTGTCATTTTGGGGCTTCCTTTACTACGATTGAAGAATTCTGTCATTTACACCATGCTGTTGGCATCATGTTTCAAGTTTTGATCTCTCTTGACATGACCGTGAACCCGGACAAATCAGTGGCCATCTTGGAAATGAGAGGCTCCTCCAGTGCCAAGATTCGTAGACAATATGTCCAACGCGATCAGCATGGAGAACGCTTGAAAATACAAATGCAAGGGCAAGCAGCGGTGCTTATTCCCATACAGAAGGAGACCAAATACTTGGGAGTGATCATTTCGTATCAAAATTTTGAAGATGCCAGCCTGAAGCACAGATTGAGTCTCATGCACGTTGGATTCAAACGCTTGCAGCGGTGGCTCACTGGCAAACATGGGTTGAGTGTTGCACAACGTTTTCAACTGTGGCGCACGTGCATCTATCCTATCCTGAGTTATGGCATTTTTGCAATGGGACTGAGCAAGCAGGGCATCCACAAAGCCATTACACAGATGACCATCATGATGAGAAAGCTCACGAGAGATCATTCATATTTGACAAGACGCAGCAACCAGGAATTTTTTTTCAAGCATCAACTCCCCAATCCGGCGCAATTGCTGCATGGCACAGCTGCTGGACTGCTGAGGACACACCAAGAACGCAGTGATGTCATTCCAACACATGACTTGGCACACACAATCAGTTGGCCTCATTTACCAGACCTGCTGAACCTTTTGGAACATTGGCAGGCCGCTGGATCCTTGGAGACATCCTTGCCTCTTGACGTCGAGGCGTTTGCAACTCCTTTTTTTCAATGTGCAGAATGTGATTTTTGTACCAGTGCTGTCAGTGCGTTCAGACGACATTGCACTACGGTACATGGGAACACGATGCATAGGACACATTATGTTGACCCAGCCGAATATGCAGCAGATGGATTGCCCACTTGTAGGTATTGTGGAACCACCTTCACAACATGGCGCATGTTTCATTGTCATATTGAACGTGGTTGTCAGGCTCTTTTTCCTGGTCCTTCACCGCAAGCTGGCAACACAGGTGCATCAGGTGCAAGACTGAGCACACTCAATCCAATGCTGGCACATGCGGCTGACGTTGCTGCCAGAGGCATTAGACTGATCACACCAGATGAGATGATGAATTTGAAACAGCAGGTCTTTGGACATCGATTGCTGAACTTGGTGGCTGAGCGCAATTGGGAAAGCCTTGCTGCTGATCGAGAGGCATGTCAGTATTTGTCTTCACGATGTATTATCTGCTCCTTTCAGTTTCAGCGATGTCAAGAGCTTCACCAACACTACCGTCTTCAGCACCCGGCGCTCTGGGAGCACGCTCCTCAGAAAGCCATTCAGCTGACCAACTTATTCAGTGCAGAGGCTCCATGTGAACATTGCGGTGCGCTCTTCAAGACTCACTCCTGCCCCACATGGTCTCAGATATCTGTCTTGTTGGTGAATGGAGCTGGGCTGGACTCTATTGAAGCAGAACCCATGGCTGAGGTTCGACATCGCTGTGAACTGTGCTTGGCTTGGTTCCCAACGACGGCAGACCTGGTTCAACATCTCCAGGCGCAACATAGCCTCCATGGACTTAGCTTCAATGAAAGCAGAGATGCTTTGGATCACTCGACGGCATGCTCACACTGTGGATGTTTGTTTCAGACAATGCAGGGATTGAAGTCCCACATAGTGCAGGGACGGTGTCAACATTTCAATCCTCAGGCTTGTCCTGAGACATTGCCTGTGGATGATCTTTGGCGACAGGCCTGCCTGGATGGCAAACTGATGGAAATTTTGCAGTCACCACAAAATCGCATGCGTCTGACGATTGTGTGTCAGGCATGTGGCAAAGGCTGTCGGCGATCATCAGACCTTGCTCTACACCTTCAATCCTCACATGCCAGGCTGTGGCGCTTGTCAAAAAGATTGACACAGATTTTGGTGGCAGCACTGTATCAACAGCAATGCTACTGCAACCCCAGTGTGGGGACCAAGCGCATTGGACACATTTGCTTGCCGCTCAGGCAGCTGGCTATGAGCTTTCATCGACTTGGCCATGAACCCTTTGCACCCATGCTCATCACAGAACAGGTGCTCCAACATGTCCTCACCAACAGGTTGCAAAGAGCAGACCGGTATAAGCTTGAACAAGCCTTGGTTCATCGCCGCTTTGCAGATGTTTGGCAGGATGACGACATCTTGCACCTCTTGCGCCGCCAATGCCTCTTCTGTAGCACTGAAATGGCCACGTCAGATCTGGCCCTTCACTTGAGAGAGGAGCACCCATGCGGCCATGAGATGTTTCTGTTTTACATGGAACAACTGCTGCCCACCATGCATGCCAAGAATCCTGATGGATATCAATGTCATTTGTGCCAATTGATTTACAACTTGCCGCCACACATGAATCCTGAAGAGCCAGCGGCTGACAGAGTCATTCTGGCTCTATCTCACTTGCGTGGATCGTGCCCAAGCCTGATCCAAGTGGCCTTGCTGTTTGGGTCCCTGCTCCATGGCGGACAATTGCAACATGGAGGCGGCAGAGATGGATGCACAACAGCAGATGATGGAAGCGTTTCAGCAGCTGGCCCCATTGTTTCAGGTCAAGGACGAGACTCTGCAGCTGCCTCCCAACCCCAGGGCCACCAAAGCAAGACGGCGGGAAGACCAAGGAAAACAAGGTTCAACACCAGCCGTGGACACCCAGGGAGGTCCAGGGGCGCCAGCCATGCAGATGCTAGCCCTCATGACTCAACTTCTGGTCAAGCACGATCAAGAACTCCAAAGTCTGAGAAGGATGGATCAATTCATTCTTTTTTTGAACCCCGAACCTTCAGGAGCCCTTCACGTGCTGCTCCAGGAGTCAGCACAGTGGAAGAAGAAGATGGACGATGCATCAGCCTCGACGAGGATGCCACTACGGCAGCATCTCATGACAACGCTGATCAACCTGCTCCAGTCCAGGGCGGGCAAGATCGTGGAGAGCAAGGAGACAGATGTCTTGTACACCACATCACTGCAGAAAGGGGTGATCTTGGCAGATCGCAGTTTTCCATTTCACAGATGGGACAGTGCGTCACAGAAGTTGGTCCTAGACAAGAAGCAGCCTATCAGCGCTCAAAAGATGAAACAGCATCTGGACGAGCTATTGGACATGCTCATCGACAAGGAGCTCATAGTCCGATTTCATGCACTGAGGCCGGTCCAGGACCAAAACAACCAGATTATCCCTTGGAGACTGCAGATCAACATGCGCAGCGACAGACCCTACGAGCTGCTTTTCCAACTGGCACACAGTGCCATATGGATGACAGTTGGAGCCTCGATGAAACCGCACACTCAGGGCCAAACACCGCTGGCAACCACACTTCAGTCCATGCTGCACAAGGCCAAAGGGAAAGGCAAAGGGAAGGGACGTCAGCCAACCAAGTGAGAGCCCTGCCATCTAACAAGATGATGGAGCTGAAGGCAGCTCTGTGCGGTCTGAGTTTCACCAATGACCGCAATTGATGCTATGGGAACAGCACGGTCTACAATGCACTGTGGACGCTGCTTTGTCTCTCAGGGGAAGATCTTTCGTTTTGGGGCCCGCGACAAGAGACCTTGATTAGCTTTATTTGTAGGCATGCCTCCACCATGGCAACGTTATGCAATGAAAGCTGGTTTCAGGTAGTGTTGCGTGACTGGGGCAATTCTCAGAGCCAGCAAGACAGTGCTGAATGCACGACACACCTGCTGGCATGGCTGAGTTCACCAGCTTTCAACATGCGCTGGGAAAGACGGGTTGAGCTTGCAGATGGATTTCAAGTCTGTGATCACAACAGTGAGCATGCACCAATCTTGCTGCACATTCCTCATGACATACATCACATTGGACATTGCACCTTGACTGAACTTGTTCGTGTCTGGTCCCAGGAGCAATCTATGTGTACGGCATTGCTGACTGCGGCCCCATGCATTTGCGTGAGCATTGACCGACATCATCAAACTGCTGAGGGCGAGGTAGTGCGAAGTATGTGTACTGTTGCTCTGGACTCAGCGGTGACTTGGCCAATCTTCACTGGAACACATTTGACCTGTGAACAGGCTGATTACATCGTAGTTGCAGGCACAGCACATTGTGGACAGGACAAGGCAGGACACTGTCGAGCGCTTTTGAAGATTCAACCGAGCTTGGTCACGATGGCACAGCCTGCTTCTTGGCTCTTGACGGATGATGCTCAGGCCCCTTTGCCCATTTGGAATGTACCAGCATGGTTTGAACAATCAGTGTGTGTCCTCTGGATGGTGAGATCTGATTGCTTGCAGCTGCCTGCATACCAGCCTCCTGTGACCATTCAGCCAGCTAGCCCATGCAGGGATGACAACTCACAGGAATCAGCTCTTCTGCACCTCCTCAATGCGCAACCAGGGATTGAGCACAGCCAGACAGAAGAATAGACCATTTTGAAGGCGTCGACATCAGCTGAGGACAGCTCAGGATCAACATTTTTCCAATCATTTATTTTCTCCATTCTTTTCACCACTTCCTTCAGCAGTTTCATTTGGCCGCAAGCTTCCTAATCAGGAACCAACGACAGAAGCAATCGTTGAAAGGCTGGCATAAACCTTTGAGCAGAAGCAAAAAGGAGTGTGGGAAAAAAAACAAACACACACACACTAGACAAGAATGGATCATTATATGATCCGGCAGGAACTGAATCCTGAAACATGCAGATGGCGAAAAACTGAGGAAGGTTATGATGCAGGCAATACAAATTGTGG
>Ga0126342_10013276_pt1 | contig 14617 bp, 17 predicted proteins | sample Cyp1metagenome_FD_92528 | JGI IMG/M metagenome (GOLD analysis project Ga0126342, IMG submission 92528) | Coral microbial communities from Lord Howe Island, Old Settlement Bay, Australia - Cyphastrea 1 metagenome | ecosystem: Host-associated > Invertebrates > Cnidaria > Coral ... | reverse complement strand
ATGATGTTGGGATGATGTTGGGATGATGTTGGGATGATGTTGGATGATGTTGGATGATGTTGGGATGATGTTGGGATGATGTTTGGATGATGTTGGGATGATGTTGGGATGATGTTGGGATGATGTTGGGATGATGTTGGGATGATGTTGGATGATGTTGGATGATGTTGGATGATGTTGGGTGATGTTAGATGATGTTGGATGATGTTGGGTGATGTTGGGATGATGTTAGATGATGTTGGATAATGTTGGATAATGCTGGATGATGTTGGATAATGTTGGGATGATGTTGGGATGGTGTTGGATGATGTTGGGTGACGTTGGGTTGATGTTAGATGATGTTGGATGATGCTGGATGATGTTGGATAATGCTGGATGATGTTGGATAATGTTGGGATGATGTTGGGATGATGTTGGATGATGTTGGGTGATGTTGGGATGATGTTAAATGATGTTGGATGATGTTGGATGATGTTGGATAATGCTGGATGATGTTGGGTAATGTTGGGAGGATGTTGGATGATGTTGGATGATGTTGGGTGATGTTGGGATGATGTTGGATGATGTTGGATGATGTTGGATGGTGTTGGATGATGTTGGGATGATGTTCGGATGATGTTGGATGATGTTGGGTGGTATTGGGATGATGTTAGATGATGTTGGATGATGTTGGATGATGCTGGATGATGTTGGATGATGTTGGATAATGTTGGATAATGTTGGATGATGTTGGATGATGTTGGATGATGTTGGATGATGTTAGATGATGTTGGGACGATGTTGGGATGATGTTAGATGATGTTGGATAATGTTGGATGATGTTGGATAATACTGGATGATGTTGGATGATGTTGGATGATGTTGGATAATGTTGGATGATGTTGGATCATGTGGGATGGTGTTGGGTGATGTTGGGTGATGTTGGATGATGTTGAATGATGTTGGATGATGTTGGATGATGTTGGATAATGCTGGATGATGTTGGATGATGTTGGATAATGTTGGATGAAGTTGGATGATGTTGGGATGATGTTAGATGATGTTGGATGATGTTGGATGATGTTGGATGATGTTGGATGATGTTGGATAATGTTGGATGATGCTGGATGATGTTGGATGATGTTGGATGCTGTTACATGATGTTTGGATGATGCTGGGATGATGTTGGGATGATGTTGGGATGATGTTGGGATGATGTTGGATGATGTTGGATGATGTTGGGATGATGTTGGGATGATGTTGGGATGATGTTGGGATGATGTTGGGATGATGTTGGATGATGTTGGGTGATGTTGGATGATGTTGGATGATGTTGGATGATGTTGGATAATGTTGGATGAAGTTGGATGATGTTGGATGATGTTGGATGATGTTAGATGATGTTGGATGATGTTGGATGATGTTGGATGATGTTGGATGATGTTGGATGATGTTGGATAATGCTGGATGATGTTGGATAATGCTGGATGATGTTGGGTAATGTTGGGATGATGTTGGATGATGTTGGATGATGTTGGGTGATGTTGGGATGATGTTGGATGATGTTGGATGATGTTGGATGATGTTGGATGATGTTGGATGATGTTGGATAATGTTGGGATGATGTTGGATGATGTTGGATGATGTTGGGTGATGTTGGGATGATGTTAGATGATGTTGGATGATGTTGGATGATGTTGGATGATGTTGGATGATATTGGATAATGTCGGGATGATGTTGGATGATGTTGGGATGATGTTGGATGATGTTAGATGATGCTGGATGATGCTGGATTATGTTAGATGATGCCAGATGATGTTGGATGATGTTGGATGATGTTGGGATAATGTTGGGATAATGTTGGGATGATGTTGGGATGATGTTGGATGATGTTGGGATGATGTTGGATGATGTTGGATGATGTTGGATAATGTTGGATGAAGTTGGGATGATGTTGGGATGATGTTAGATGATGTTGGATGATGTTGGATGATGCTGGGATGATGTTGGATGATGTTGGATGATGTTGGATGATGTTGGATGATGTTGGAGTATGTTGCGATGATGCTGGATGATGTTGGGATGATGTTGGGGTGATGTTGGGATGATGTTGGATAATGTTGGGATGATGTTGGGATGATGTTGGGATGATGTTGGGATGATGTTGGATGATGTTGGGATGATGTTCGGATGATGCTGGATTATGTTAGATGATGTCGGGTGATGTTGGATGATGTTGCAATGATGTTGGATGATGTGTGATGATGTTGGGTGATGTTGGGATGATGTTGCGATGATGCTGGATGATGTTGGGATGATGTTGGGGTGATGTTGGGATGATGTTGGGACGATGTTGGGATGATGCTGGATGATGTTTGATGATGTTGGGATGATGTTGGATGATGTTGGATGGTGTTGGGATATGTTGGGATGATATTGGCAAATCCTAGACATATGGAGTTGTCTGAAAATGGGGAAGATCACGGTTTTCAATGGTAAACATTCGCACCAACAATTTTACAGTCTCTGACTTTCTCCTGGACGGACACACCCAATGCAGAATGGGGATAGCAGCTGCTCATCCATTGGAGAATCCCTGGCTGCTAATCAAACACGGCTTGGAAAATCCACCGTTCTGTTCGATGAGTTTCCCAGTTTTCAATCTCCATGAAATTTGATACATCCTATTAAACCCCATGAAATTGCATTACATGAATAATCCCGTTAGTTGAAGTTCATGAAATCACATTGAAGCTCATTAAATACCACAAACTTCGATTCATGTCCATTCAATGTTGATTAAATATCATTACCCTCTGGTAATTTAACAGTTTGCTATTGAAAATCACCCATTTTGTTGGTTGATTTACCTCTTAAAGATGATGGTTTTCCAGTTCGCTTTGTATATGTTTACCTCATGGTTTTATATGTTTTTCCCATTTAGATCCATAGTTGTAATAATTGGCGTGGTAATCCCAATGATAATAGGTTTTGCAATCCCAACAAAAATCCAATATAATAATAGTATATGTATATATAGTTAACAATCCCGTCAATAAGTCCATTAATAACCCCATAATATCCCATTAATAGTAATTAGTAATAATTACTATCATTAAATCCCATTTAGATCTCTATCATCTTCAGCGCCCAACAAATCGCATCCTCCTCCGGCTCGGTGAGCTTCTTGTCCAAGCTGAAGGACAAACCTCAAGCAAGGCTTACAGTAGCTGCAGCGGCCGCCACGGCGATGACGAACACTATAGCCGTAAAAAGAAACAGTAAACATATGTAACACACACACACTATATATATATAGTTATAATATATTATAATAATTACGTAGATAGATAGATTGTTGATACTTAAAAAAATAACACAATGTAACCTTTATCAAAATTATACCATGGCGCACGTCCAATACCAAAACCGATCAGCGGCACCTCCAAGACATAGCTGACCCTGGTGTTCTGGCCTGCAAAAAGGTGGCGATGGTATCATATGGCTGTTTTAAATAGCGGTACAGTATCTATAATGATAACAGCTATAACACAAAATGGATCAAAATGGTGGGTGTATGCCATGAATTTCAAATAATTTCAATTACTGGAAAAATAATATCCCAGTATTCTGTAGATACTCCTGTGAAATCTACATTTTACACCATTTTACATCATTTATCCCCTAATATTAAATACCCCGCCAAACAACCATGGTACAAAGTCGGGGTAATACATAGTTACTTGGGACCATAGCAAGGGGGTGTTTAATATTGGGGGATTGGATTTATACTCATAAATAGCCATTTTCAATAGGGAAAATTGAGGATACTCCAATGGGGGGCTGCCCGATCGACAAACCCAAAGGGGAAACCTTCCGGACAGCATGCTATGCTTCTCCCAGCAATACCATATGGTTCTTCACTGCCATATCACCGGTTTCACCTGTCTTAATAGTTTGTCCCATCAAACGCACTGCGACATAAAACCACACTCTTTATGTAGCGCTGAATTTGATGTTCCTGAACTTAGGCAAGCGGTTGATGGTTTCAATATGTTTCAACACCGACACCTCTTTCTCACGAAGAATTGTCACTTTGGTTCTACTGCGATCATCTTTCCAGGTGCCATTTTTTTGCATCAAAACCAGCAAAGAGATAGGTGGTTGGGTAGCTCTGGCTTCAACTCTCCTTCAAACTTATCACTAGTATAGGCAGTACAGGCTATAACTTTTGAACATTTTGCCATGGAACATTCACTTGCCATTGCCATAGGAGGCTAGCCACAGCAGCTTTTTAGGCAAGCCGAGTGTTGGTTGTACCTGTTTGGTGGTTTCAACCTACCTGACAACTATACTCCGTCATTTGACTTGGCATCATCATCCTAACTTTGACAATTTCATTACAAAAACGTATTGGAAACCAACCGGGTCATCATTTTGGGATGATATATCACCACATAACCAATGATGATCATCCCATTGGTTATATCATCATCATTCCAATAAAACCAACTATAGTTGTCACCCATATATTAGCCATATATCATCATCAGTATAAACAATTGGGATATAATATAACCCCTTATGGATCCACCCGTGCCTTCGGAAGTATTGCTGGGGGACGATTTAGAGGCCATATATCCATGGGGCACCTCTGCATCGGCCGCGCGTCGATGGGCAACAGCCGTGGCCTTAGGGCCCGTGCTCCACTGTCTACAGCATGATGCGCAACGGCAAAATCCTAGCTTTAGCCTCTGGAAAATCTATATTTCAATACAGCAAACTGTGACTTTTTGTCAGGATTCTGTGGAGTCGTGAAACTCTGAGTGGGACTGTGATTCAAATACGTCTGGTGACTGGTGCACCGAAAAAACACCAAACAAGAAAGAATATGCGCCACTATCCAAATCCAAAAATAAGAACCATTAGCTTGTTTTTTCCTAAAACAAGTGAACATTATATAGAACAATCCGTTCAATGTTGAAAAGAAATGGCAAAAACATTCATGCACATGCAATGGTTGGGGTTTGTCTTGGTGTGTCTAAAGTCTGTAGCTAAGGTAAATTCATGTAAAATTGTGAAACATATCAAACATGAAAGTATACTATCGGTATCAGATGGCAAATCGGAACATCAGCAGTCAGCACAAGACACCCCACCCACATGGTAGAATCATCTATACTGTACTGTACCCAAATACTAGACAACACCGTGCTCCGCAGGTATAAGCTGGTTGATAGCCCCCATCATCCATATTACATTTTGCAAAAAAACAACTTAAGTACCAACCTGCATCAACCCTAGTTACACTTGCATACACTTGCTAGGCTGTATCATGATTGTTCCCATTCAAACTCCATTGAACCCCATGAAATGCCCTTAAGCCACCATGAAAAATCACCATGGATCGCCACTCACCATGGATCGCTCGCCTCCACCACCATTGTGCCAGGACCGGGCCGAGTGACTGCGGTTGTGTCTTTTCGGGATCGGAAAACAACTCCGTGTCCTGGCCCCAGGAATCCCCAGGATCGGGCCGTGGAGACGTTTCGACCAACTGTGGGGATGGGGATGGCCGGCAAGAACTGGTATTCATGGTGGGGATATGAGTGATCACTGTTTATCTATCTACCTAAGTCTACCTATCAATCTATTCTAAACATAGATATTGATATCAGTTTCCAAAAATAGTGGGGATTGAATTGATATTGTACTGACGTATAAATTAGTATAAGTGATAAGTGATAAACCTGATATAACATATGTATAACTGATAAACCCTAAACTGATATAAACTTATATACATACCGTGTACAACTGATAGAACCTCAACCAAGAAAACGATTGCGAGTCATGAGGAGACCCCCCGGCAATGGCTGATCATTGACTTCCAACAACTTACTACCATGGTGATTGTTTCGGGGAAAATAGTAGGGAGATAACTGAGATAACCAAAAATATTGGGATATATATATATACATATATATATATTATATTTAAAAAATATAGTATAAAATATATATTATATTATATTTATGGTAATAATAATATAAATATAATCTCTTCCAATGACCCTTTGGTAATAAAACATGTTTGATTACGAGAGGGTAACCATTCCCATGCATTTCCACTTTATTATTGTTTGGTGGGTAATTATGTAATGATCCATTTTGTTATTTGATGTTAATTTTAGGAATTTACAATAGGCCAACCATTACCTGATCCACTTTATTTTGGCGAGTAGTTTATTGGGGGTGGTTTATGATTGGCCTTGATTTTTGTTGCCTGAAATGAAATGAAACCATTTTAGACCGTTGATCAATGATAGTTGGTGACATCGTAGTAAGGTCGTAAAGAATATATATATATCCAGAATATATGCCCAAAACATTATACACAAAAGAACACTTTAGCACATTTTAGTATATATATAATTATGTATGTATATATATATCATTTTCCTAGTTGTTTCTTTGGGGTGCGCCATGAATCGCTCTGGAACATGCTGAAACCCATGACCAATCTTAGACCCCAGCCTGCTGATCAGGCAGGAAACACAGTGCCACTGCCAGGTTCCCAACCTGCACCTGAGCAGGTTGACACAGCAGAGCCGAGTGAGTTCCGATCATCCTATGCAGGATTTACATGCGTTAATCCCAATTGATTTGTGTTGCCCTATCATCCCGTAGGTACTCCAAAAAAAAGAATTGTCTATAAAAAATGGCCGGTTGATTCCGACCTAAAAAATGGCATAGCGTTTCTGAGTCTACACATATACCCATCCAACGTACAATGCGGACCCTGACTTGGTACTCACTTGCCCCAAATGGACAATCCATCATGAATTTTCTTGTGGCAAATGAAACGATGGTCTTTCTTAAAGTATTCAACTTATCCTGATCCAGAATTTCCTGGTGCAAACCAAGTCCAAGTAAACAACTTGTTTTTGTTTGAAAACATGGTACCTAAACGATGATTTACCTTCTGGATCCTTTCTGGCTATTTAACATAGTATGGACAATTGCCCATTTATACTGCAGATGACTTATGATTACTTAAATGATCATTTTGCATACATTCAATAACCAGAGGGTATCATGATTTTCCCCGTGAACCCCCCGGTGGCGATCGACATCCCATTATGCCCAAGACATATCCCTCTGATATTGCTGGCTCGTCCTTAGTTTTCCAACCAATACCCTCATAAATAACCCCGTTGTTTTCCCTGTAGAATTGCTCTTATCCTCCCAAGTATCCCATGAAATCCCTATCTTCGGTGGGTTTTATCATGGTTTATCCCCAAATATCATCCATATCCCTGCGAAAACATGCAAAATATGCCAACCAAAAAGCATAGGTTTCCCAAAAACCATGGATTTTCCCAGTCCCATTTCCGAATTCCCCAGTTCTCCAGCCTTGAAGGATGCTTTCACCATCGGCCCCTTGGCGTCTTCGCCTTCCAAGACGTCCAGGAAAGCCTGCCGCTGAGTTTTCAAGGGGACTGTGTAATTATAGTTTAAACTCAGTATTTTTGGTGATTCTTTATGATATAATTAAACATATATAACACCTATACATCTATATATCTATCTGTCTGTCTATCTATCTATCTATCCATCCATCTATCTATCTATCTATCTATATATATATGTTTATATGTCTATATATATATATATTTATTTATCTCTCTCTCTCTCTCTCTCTCTCTGTCTCTCTCTCTCTCTCTCTCCATCTATATGCATATATCATATATACATACATAGTTTTCATGGGAGAAATTTGGCCCTCGCCTCCTCCTCCTGTGGATCCGTCTCGGCGTTCTCCCCCTGGCGCTGTTGTGTTTTTTTCGGGCATTGGATGGGACCATGATCGTCATATGGTTTTATAGGTAGCATTCTTCTTCCCCAAAAACATGTAATATATGTATATGTGTATATATAAATATTTATACTGTCTATATATATATGCATGTGTATATATATATATGCACATCAAAAAAAAACAAGAATAACAATCGAACAAATAATGATCGCACACACATATAGATGTATAAATTGTGAGTACCTATTGTGAATACACATGATATTTTTATCTACTTCATCTTTCTCTTTTTTACATACCACCAATGTAGGATATTTTATTCTGTACATGGAGCATGTGATGCTGTGGAAGGAAGAAATCCTGCACCACCAAAAGGATGGTTGAAACCCTACAAATAGTGGGAAAAAACATGGATAAACCACCGTTTTCAACTGGTGCAGGATTTCACAACCATCCACCATATCGTTAAAACCACCTTTCTTCCATTTCATTCATGACTAGGGAGCAATGACCAGCCCAAATCAGGTGACCTCCACCGCCATGGTCTGGTCTCCTGCCGCGACTCCATGGGAGCCAAGTTGGGGCCACCGTGGACATGGGGAGTTCACCATGAAATCTGTTGGATGAATGGGAGATGATGATATCTGGTTGGTGGTTGAGCCCTACCCCTCTGAAAAATGATGGAGTGAAAGTCAGTTGGGATGATGACATTCCCAACTGTTTCTGGAAAGTCATAAAATTCATGTTCTAAACCACCAACCAGATATGATTGTGATGATGTTTTCATATGTTTATTATTCAATAATTCTCTACATGTCCAGTATGAACCAGTTAGATACTCTCCGGATGTTGGAAGGCCGTCCGAGTTTCGGCTCCTGCGGCCGAAGCCAACTCGTCATCGGCCTGCTCAGGGATCAACTGATGAAGGGATGGGTTGGGAAAACGGACGAACAATTAGGATTTCATTGGCTGGAAAACAATTCTAGTAGGGAAAGCTGGAAAAGCCATGATGATTGAACAATGTCTGTGGGATGAAATGGAGTACAGCAATCACCTTACTGGTGGTTTTATACCCTCTGGCAAACGATTACATAACTATGGAAAGATCCACCATTGTTTAATGGGAAAATCAACTATTTCTATGGCCATTTTCAATAGGTATGTTAAATTACCAGAGGGTATTGTTTCCTGTTTCCCGTTCAACCAGCTGAATACTTTGCCTGGTTGGTACAAAGAATAGTATCAATTGACCTGTAGTCAGTTTGGACATGTTTGGGTTTCTTGTCCAGGTCCTTGAACTTATCCTCCGTGCCCAATCCACTTGCCGCACGTCTAAAGCAACAAGTTCTATGTATAGAACAACCCTCAAGCAAATGCATATTGCATCAGAAGTTTCGAAACAGCCCTCTAATTGAAAGAACTATGGTGAACAATTTCCGCATGGATGTCATGTATGTATGGTGTGGTCCCGCTTCATGATCATCGTTTGCCGGCAGGTTGTTTTCAGGCTGTTGTTGTTCACTCGAAATCTTCTCAACATGGTGATGGGGTATGATATATAGAGCATATTTTAATGGATGAACATCCATAAGCAAAACCTGTTTTGATGTAGAGACCAGGGTCTGACCCGGGCAGCCTGTGTAAGTGTATCGAAAGTTCCAGTGTGCCCCCATTTGTGGCAGTGGAACCAGCAGCTGATTGAGTATATGGATGTATACGGATATATGGGTCAAAACTCTTTGGTTACCCTCTGGTAATTTAACATAGCTATTGGAAATGGCCCAGTCGAAATAGTTGATTTTCCCATTAAACATGGTGATTTTCCATAGCTACGTAAACGTTTACCAGAGGGTAACCCAATAAAATTGCTGGGAATGGTGGAGCTTCATCCGATTCATCCGAAAGGCGCCCCCTGGCGCCTGGAAGAGGCTGTACAAATCCTGCCAGAAATGGCCTGGCCCTGTGGCCATCGCCGACCTCAACGCGACGTTGGGATAGTGGGATAGTGGAATCACATGCAGTATTGACACATATCTGACTAGACATTGCGCATATCTGATTACATGCAAATGTGAGTTATATGTACATATACCTATTAAATGTTGTTTTAAAAATTATATGTATACATATATGTGCGTGTGCGCGTGTGTTCCAAGTGTATGTAGGTGTCTTTTATATACAAGAACATGTTTGAAAGGGTTTTCAGCCCAGCTGCTATACAGGCGGAAGACCGAGGAGTTGAATTGGATTCTGCTGGAAACTTCAATGAAAATCATAGGGACAAACCAAATAAACCCTGAAAACAAATTGTAGATTGCCGCTGTCTGATAAAGATTAGGACCAAGCATTTTTCCGCATCTGAAGTGCCTCGGATAGGATCTGTAGTCATCCCCCGTCTTGTCACCATCATTAACCATCATTGATCACCATTAATCACCATTAATCACCATTAACCACCTGGAACCCACCTCACCCAATGTCCGCGGCTCCTATCCACCGTGAAAAAACTGGGTCGCCGCTCTGAAAAAGCAGGGACTGGACCTGGCGGGGAAGCAGGGGATGCATCACACTTAGTAACTGGAGGCATATATATATATATATATCTATCTATCTATCTATATATACATAGCAGGTCAAATAATACATATATATATATATGTATAATTATATATATATAGCCATATTATCCTTTGAAACGCTGGTTTAGTAGAGATGTATACACCTTTGGGACCATTGAAAGTTTTTTTTCTCCATATTAGGAGACTTGTAAGGTGAGGCCTCCTAGATTCGATGCTGGCCTAGAACTTGGTTAACTGGGTGTGATTAGGGGTGGTATAACTATAGTTGATGTTTTTTTCCCGACCAACTTGCAACGCTGGGGCCTCACCTTGTATATATCCCGCAGGGAGATGGAAAAGTAAATCATCACTAAATTACTAAGGATCTTCAGCGTTTTGGAGATTATCTGACATACAGTATGTATATATATATACATATCCCCGAAAGCTGAAGTCAGGAATCAGGAGAAATCACCATCCCAAATTATTGATGTGCTTAGCATGTCAAAAACCTAAGGTCAAATAAAATCCTATAATTTCCATTGAAACAATGGCTTAAATGACTCTCCAATCCCGTTAGATTGATGAATAAATCCTGCAAAAATGTGGCATGGAGTGGCGTTAAGTTACAACTTTTAGGGACGTAATTCCCAAGCAATGCCATTAGTAAATACCATTTAGCTGTAGCTAGGACCCCAAGCCATGGGCGGTTGAGGATCTTCCTGGCAAGCGCAACCAGTGATTCAAAGACAGGGAGGCCATGGGTTTTCATGGGTGGCCATGGCTGATGCAACATGACATGGTGATTTTAAATGGGTAAATTGTGATTAAATGGTGATTTAATGGTGATTTAATGGGATTCATTTAGTTGGTTTACCCTTGAACTAGCACACATTGAGGTTATTATAGGTTTTTCGTGGGAATGATATGGGATATCAACGTAGTATGACGGTTAGAATATGTTAGCTAAGTTGGCTTCTTGCATTCACTAGGCAAGCTCCAGGGTTTATGATGGTTTATGATATAATAGACATAGACATATCTCGACTATCTATAGTCTATAGTCACTGGGGGGGGGTTAAACCAACTAACTAATAATTGGGGGGGGCACACTGTAAATACCTCCCCAATGCGGGTCCCTAAAATGAAAAACACAATGCACATAGCAAGGTTTCTTGAATTTTGAACCGAGAAAATTATAGGGGGAAGGGATTTTCCTGGAAGCAAATGCAGTCCATTGCTGGGTTGGCCCCTATGGATCCCCATTCAACTCCCAGCGGATTCTAGGCCCTGACTCAACTTTTCACGCATGGCACGCAGTCCGTAAGGATTGAGCCGTTCTTTGGCCAAGAGCTGATGATTGGTTGCGAAGATCTCTTGGGCTGGTGGTTTCTATGGTTTCCCATTGAAAAAGTATGAAAAAGTATATATCATCGGGGATCGTACAAAATGATTGACATCACCAACCGCTCACTCCCCAAAACATTTCTTAGAAAAAGCAAAGGACGCGGGCTGAGGTCCGCCAATTTGAGGCAGACTGCATGTCCTCCATACTGATCGTAATAAGCTGAAACTGAACAGCACCGACCCATCGTATATCCAGGATCGCTGCTGCAAAATTGCCAAAAAAACTGTTTCTTTGGCACCTTTTCCTTCCGAATCCGAAAAGAAACACTTAAAGACTTAGGAGTCCGAATCACCCAAGTCTGGAATGATGAAAGTTTTATAGCACCCAAGGTGCTCATGATGTTTGATGAAATGTTCTGAAAATGGGGCCAAAAAAGCAGCAACCACTTGCTTCAAGTGCGGCACTGTACAGCTCGAAGCCAGGCATGTTTTTCAAGCCACCGGTGTCCACTTAAGAAAAACAAACATGACAAATCATCAACTGATGAATCTTCATGTATCATCAGGTGCATTTTTTGTTAGGTCAAGAGTTCAGAATGACTTTCATTCAAACACTTCGCCTGCCACTTCCGGTCTCAGCGCAGGGCCTCCCGGTTGTATGGCCACAACGGGTTGTCATGCCGGGAACCGGTGTAGCTCCTCAGTGCGGCAGGACATACATAGACAGCCTGCAACTACCAAGCGTTACCTTAGCAAAGTTCAAGTCACTTCATTTTGCATATGATATCCCAATAATCATTCGTTCATATGAATCATTAAGTATATGATAATATCTGTCTGGATATGTTTGGTAGCTTGCCCATATTTACGGTCCTCTGCTTGTTCTATATAAATATCACCGATATCACCTATGTACCCCACATACACGTCCCAGAATCCGACATGGAACTCTGGAAACCCCAAAAAATGTATTCACTACCGATAGGAAATTCATCTTCCAATCGGGTTCCAACGGAATATCATAATTTTCCCCAAGAAACAACCATGTGGGAGGATACTTCGATGGGTCAAAGGCCTAGTTAGAGCCACTGATTCAGATGTGAATTGCCACTACAGTAGACATACCTAGTTACAAAGAGATGACAAACCCTTTAGGCCGTGCAAAAATATCAGTACCCATCCCAATTCCCATCAGTTGCTCATAATAATGATCAATACAGTGACATATGTTCACATATGTTCATTTAATGACCCCTATTGCAAAACCATCAACCATAATTTGTCAATGACATCCCTATATGTTTGATAGCTACAGTGACAGTAAACCCCCATAAAACCCTGTCAGTGATTGCTAAATTCTATGAACAATAAAACCTGTCCCATAACATAGCATAACCAATCAACGGGCTTTATTTATCTGATTGGTTTTAAGACAACCCAGAACATCCAACCATCCCAAGTATGCCACCAACCAGTTGTCAATGCCCCAGTCTTTCCAAGCCATGGCCACCAGCCACCCGTGGACCCGTGGCGAATCGCCAGGCGAATCGCCAGGCGTCCGTTCCTCCGCAGGGAGCAGCAGCAGCTCCTGATCGATGTTCTTCCCCAAGATGTCCATGCGATTTCCGGCCTGGAAAAGCACACCAGGAGCTGAGTCAATCTTCGTTAAGTGGGGGGCCATTAGTGGATGATATCGTGAGGATGAGAATGGTGATTTCATGGTGACTTGATGGTATTCCAGTAGTACCGCACAAGGCGGTGGCGGAAGTTTCAAAAATAGGAAACCTATAGGAGAGACTGGTTGTTGTAAGTCAGGGATGGCAGAGCGAAGCCACTGATGGACCGAAAGGTGGTTGAGGTCTCCTCTCTTTCCCTCTCTTTCTCTGACTATCTACCTACCTACCTATCTATCTTCTATGTATCTATCTATCGATCTATCTATCTCTCTCTCTCTTTCATCTGTCTATCTGTCTAATCTGTCTAGCTGTCTATCTGTCTATCTATCTGTCTATCTGTCTACCTGTCTAGCTGTCTACCTGTCTATCTTTCTATCTATCTGTCTATCTGTCTACCTGTCTATCTGTGGTGCAGTGTCATTCAGTGTAATGTAGTGTAATGTAGTGTAGTGGAGTGTAGTGGAATGTAGTGTAGTGTAGTGTAGTGTAACGGAGTGTAGTGGAGTGTAGTTGTCTAGTTGTAGTTGTAGTGGAGTGTAATGTAGTGTAGTTTAGTGTAATGTAGTGTAGTGTAGTGTAATTTAGTGTGGTGGAGTGTAGTTGTGTAGTTGTAGCTGTAGTGTAGTGGAGTGTAGTGTAGTGTAATGTAGTGTAATGTAGTCAAGTGTAGTGGAAGGTAGTGTAGTGTAGTGTAGTGTAATGTAGTGTAGTGGAGTGTAGTTGTGCAGTTGGAGTTGTAGTATAGTGCAGTGTAGTGTAGCGTAATGTAGTGTAATGTGGTGTAATGTAGTGTAATGTAGTCAAGTGTAGTGGAAGGTAGTGTAGTGTAATGTAGTGTAATGGAGTGTAGTGTAGTGTAGTGTAATTTGGTGTAGTGGAGTGTAGTGGAGTGTAGTTGCGTTGTTGTAGTTGTAGTGTTGTGGAGTGTAGTGTAGTGTAGTGGAGTGTAGTGTAGTGTGATGCCGTCTATTGTAGTGATGCGAAGCGAAGAGACATCTGAACCTCCAAAAGTGGTCCAAACCCCTAGTGTTTTTAACATTTTGACTTCGAAATGTGCTTCGCGCCACAACAGCGTGCACTTTTTCGACATCTGAACGTCCAAAAGTGGTCCGAGAATGGTGTGCTTTGTACATTTTGACTTGGAAATGTGCTTCGCGCCACAACGGCGTGCACTTTTTCAACATCTCAACTTCCAAAAGTGGTCCGAGAATGGTGTGTTTTGTACATTTTGACTT
>Ga0126342_10013275_pt1 | contig 14618 bp, 15 predicted proteins | sample Cyp1metagenome_FD_92528 | JGI IMG/M metagenome (GOLD analysis project Ga0126342, IMG submission 92528) | Coral microbial communities from Lord Howe Island, Old Settlement Bay, Australia - Cyphastrea 1 metagenome | ecosystem: Host-associated > Invertebrates > Cnidaria > Coral ... | reverse complement strand
GATGTGAAGATGAGCAGATGTGAAGATGAGAGGATGTGAAGATGAGATGTGAAGATGAGAAGATGTTTTACAGACCCCCACTATTGGAAGAACCCTGCGCTCAGACGCTCTCGGGAAAAAAACGTGGGAAAACGATCATCGTAGCATCCAAATCTAAACAAACATGTCGAAGCACTGAAGTAGCTCGCAATACCCCGCCTGCATCGTCAAGAAATCTGCCAGGTTCGGGGCGAGGAGCATCACCCCAGCATTGATTCCGGTGCCCTGGCCCCAGGAATGTTCATTGCCCGGGTTGCGGCCACCAAAAAAAGTGCTTCCATCCAGGTCATCACCTCAACGCTCTCAGTCGCAAGGAAAAAGGAATCTGAAAACCAAACACGAAATTACTTTACCTTTGCGTGATCCCCACTGACATATTCTCTGACATTTTTTCTTTAATTCTTTCTGGCATTCTACCTGGCATTCTACCCGACATTCTATCTGACATTCTATCTGGCATTTTCTCTGGCATTCTATCTGACATTTTAGCTGACATTCGGTTCGGTCTGACATTTTATCTGGCATTTTCTCTGGCACCTTATCCGCATTCTCTCCAATTGTTTCTCTGGCATTCTATCTGGCATTGTTCTAGCATTCTATCTGACATTCTATCCGTTTTTTTGCTTGCCAAGGGGTGGACGAAAGGTTAACAAAAATAACAACATGAATGGAAGAAGTTGCTTTGCAATGCAGCGGTTTCTCTGCGCAGGCGAATCAAGACACATGTCAAGATATGAAAAAACAACGCGACAAGTTCCGCACCCAAACCACCCCGTCCATGCAACAAAGTTTCCATGTTTGTAAGGCCACTTCCCTCGATTCATGCCCCTCTTCAGCGCAGCAGGGGCTGGCAGCTCAAACAAATCATCGATACTGGACATGACCTTCAGCACACTCCAAATGTTCAGAAACACTCAGGAAATATGTGCGTCGCATTCGATGGAAAAGCCACCGAATGCAACTGGTGCAATGAAGTGATTGTGAATATTTGTAGAATTTAAATGACTTTCTGAGGTCGGGCAACCAACAAGTCAATGTCCATGACCAGGACTTTCTCAAAGTCGATCTGCTCCAACGCTCTGAGTTTCGTGAAGACTTTGAAGAAACGCGACTCCTCAATGCGGCTATCAGTGCTCAAGCGCTGGGCAGCTGCGACCTGTCGCCAGCGCCAGGTTTTACAAGCATAGAATCTGCCCGCAAACTCTGGCACAACTTTCTTCCAACCTCCGAAGATAGAAAGGTGTTTGACCCTGCGCAAACCTTAAAAGTCAACACCCTGGCCTCGATGTGCTGAACTAAACGGCATTCCCAGAAAAGGCTCAGAAGTTCCAGATGTTCTTTAGGGACATCATCTGTGTGCAAGCACACCAGCGAATGCTTTGTTTTGGTACGTTTGATGGAGAATCCTGGGCCAACAAGGCTCAGTCAGTGTGGTTTTGCTGGGCTGAGCCTGAGAAGACCCCTTAACCTGACCTGCGGAAGTACTGACTGTACAATGTGCTTGTTGAGCGATGGGTAGGCCGAATCAGTGCAACCAAGCTACCAAGGACTAAAGCTCCCAGGACGTAGTCCTAGTATCAATGCTGCAAACCTCTTGGCCACTACATGTTTCTTGAAACTGTCAGCCGCATACTGTGTTGTAAGCTCAGACTAGGTGAGCGGTGCTGGCAGTGCAAAAACCTGCAAAAGGCAAAAGACAGCAGAAATATGAATCATGTTTGCAGCTGCTGCGTCAGCAAAGCTAATGAACCCAATTTCGGTGGCATCTGTTCGATTCTGTTCGCACCATGCCACGCGTGTATTCTCATGCTGCAAGGTGTGGAAACCTCTCAACGGCACACTTTTGCGTCCTTCGAACTGCCCCACAAACACACCAAGAAGGCAAAACGCTTTCGAGCATGAGGTGCAACTTCGACATTGCGCACACTTGCCGCTGGATCAGCCACTCTGACCTGACAGCTCTGTTTTTCCTTGCAAACCCATAGTATCGGGAACCAAATCCAGGATCCTGGCATGGGACATCCCGAAATCATCCGAAATCCCTAAGAAGAACAAATAAGAACAAACAATGCAAAAACAACTTTGCGGATGGCCTGCAGCGGTCGTTTGCACACTGAGCAGAATCCACACCAACCTTGACCATCATGAGCAGGGAGGAAAATTTTCTCAATGCTACCGGCAAGGCGCGAAGTCAACCTTAGGACAATGCACCCGCTGTTCCTCATACAGGCCTCTGGGATGACCCAAGGAGGACCCAAGGTGCTTGGATTTGAATTTTGACAAAAATCACCAAAATAATCATAAAAATATATTGGAAGCAAAGCAGCTGCAAAACTGCCTTTGCACTGGGAGCATCCAAGAGGTCTTCACCAGCGCCCAGGTTGACAACACGTCGCTTCCGGGCTAAGCCCCGTGTCTCAGAGCGAACCGGCCCAAAACCTCGTGGCAACTTTCGGCTGTCGATGCTCCCCCCATCCTGGTGAAACCCTGTGTGCCTCTCTTGGGACCGAGACGCCTAAAGCTCTTTTGACCGCAGAGTACGCAAAAAGTGACCAAAACCAATAGAGGAGGAAGTTCCTGCATGTTCAAACGAGCATTTCTGAAGAGCGGGTTGGCCACGAGTGTTTGTTTGGATCATCATTTCCCCTGGAATTGGATATAATACGTTGACTATCACCTCTGGTGCAAACCTTTCACTGCTGGTGTCCAGGCGAACAAGAAAAATCACACCATCACCTCACCGTTCGCTTTTAGATCCCTGTCGTTTGTCCTCCTCAATGCCAATATTATAATACCTGTTGGTTTGCGGGCATGTTATGTTCAAAACGATTGAATTTCAGAATGTAGCTGGCAATGAATCAACACGGAAAGAAGGTTTCAAACATCTGTGCCCAACAGTCACAGTCAAGCGTCAGTGTCAAGGTTGTTTTTTGATGCTATCTTTCTGTCGAAGCGATTGCCTGCTTCACTCCGATCAAACATATGGTTTCAACGTTTCAACACGGTTCCTCCACAACTATAAAATGTTTGTGTGGACAACTTGCAGGAGGACAATGTTTTTTCTTTGCCACCCGGATTGTTGTCCCGATTGTGATGTGAAAGCAAATGAAAAGTCGTTTCGGTCCTGACAGCACTTGCAGCTGTGTCACCGAACGCCTTCTTGATGATGCGTCCTGCTTGGAGCACTTGACGATGCTGCAGCAAACCATCCATGGCAGCATCTCGTCAAAACAAGCATCAAGCGCGCTCTGAAACTTGGCCAGTGTTTCCTGGAATCATGCCTGTCGATTCACAAGGATGTGTATTTTCCCTGAACCTCTCATATTGTTGGATACTGCCAACCGGCACCACCGGTGAGCAGTGATGAGCTGTGGTAAAGTTAGTTGGGCCGGTTTGAAACGAAGCGATGAGGTTGTTGCTTTGATTCGGAGACTGTTTTCTTCGTTCGATGACCGATGGTTCATTGTTGCCTCCGGTTCACATGTATTTTCAGCCTCAATGGCTGTGGGTGCTGAAGGGGTAGACCACCGACATAGAAGTCCAGAACAGATTCTTGCATGCGGTCTATATTGTCGCCGTGATCTGACAAGACTATGCCAGCATGCACAATGTTCCGTGTCGCTCAGCTGCTGTTCGGTCTCGCTGACGCACTCTGCTGGTTTGTGGTTTTTTTGCCTGCCAACTTGCAGAGGGCGATGTCAGTTTTCGGGGTAATTGTACCCACAAAAAGCGTCCTTTTCCCGAACCATGGTCTGGTTTGGACACGGGATCTGCCCACCGTTGCCAACGGACATGAACCACAGCAATGGCTCAAAAAACCGAGCCACCAAATACAATAGATACGGAGAGTTTGTCATGGATACTGTCCCTTCAAGACCATACATTGGACACTGTACCACATACTTGTGCTGTTCAGGGTCATTGATTTAGCATCTGCTTCAGCAAGTGGTTTGCTGGTCTTCTGCGTGGCGCTGCTGGTGCTGATGGTGAATGGAAAAAGGACGAAACAATCCAAACCATATTCTAACTGCACATTTTCACCACCAAAATCACCACCAAAATCTTCAAAAATAACCCACAATTTTGCGCCGTACCAACCAACCTGAAGGGAATGAATGCCTTTGGCCAACAACATCTACAGTACTCGTTGGAAGCAAGTTGGTAGATTTCAGGCATCTATTTCAGCATGCCGGAAACCAGAACAGAATCCATGCACGAACAAACATAATGAAAAGGTTGCTGGTATTCTGTGTGTTGCTGTTCGTGCTGCTGATGCTGCACATTCTTCACCACAAGAACTCACGAAAAAAAATGAAACAGTTTGTGCCGTTCCAGCCAACCTCAAGGGGAACAAAATTCCAACAAAACTTGCGTTCGAGAAACATTGTTTCCACAAGAGTACCATCAGATTCGCATCTGCTTTCACAGCTAAATCATGTTTTTTTAACCAAAAAAACATACGAAAGCCGCGGTCGATATTTTTATTGTTTCAGCCAAGCGCGTCATTTCCGCTTTCGCCCATGCTTTGGAATTCTGTTGCGTAGATTCAGTATGAGTTTCGCGAATTTTCGCTTGTCTCTCAAGTGGTCCTGCTTCGCGCTGCTGAATTTATCCAGCCAGTAGACCGGATTTCATTCTGTCACCACGATATGTTACCAAAATTCACCATCTCTTTTGTGACCAGTTGGTCGCCTGCAACAGTTTTGGAAAGATTTGTGTACTGCGTTGGCTCCATCTTCCCAAGCTATGCGCGCGCGAGACTGAGCGAACAGTTTGCAAGGCATGCGTTTTTGAAAGCCATTGTGCGTGGCAAGTGCGGTATTTGATGAACTTGAAGGGTATGAAAATCGTGTTTTGTGAAACTGTCGTCAAGTGTGCCCTGAAACATGATGATGATTTTGTGTGGGACGCGGGGGACTTCGGATGCCTCGAGTTTGTTCTTCGTTGCGGGCGCGGTACTTTGTAGACCTTGGATGACCTTGGCAATAAATTAGAGCTAGTTAAAACGTCGTTTTTCATTGTCCGTGGTGCGTGCGATGCTTGATGAAAATTTAACATGTGCTCGCGCAACCCCTTCGTCACTTGTGCCTGTCAGATCGCTCTCGTTTAGTGCGGTGTGATTTTTTGGATCGTTTGCGCAACCCCATCATCACTTTAGGCCTGTCAGATCACTCTTGCAGTTGCACGGTGTTCATTTTGAAATCGTTCGCGCAACCCTCTCGTCACTTTGGGCCTTTCAGATCGCTGTCATTGTGGTGCGGTGGCCATCTTGAAATATCTTGAAATGGTTCGCGCAATCCTCTCGGCAGTTTTTGCGTGTCAGATCGCGCGTTGTGGCGCGGTGCTCATTTTGATGGTCAAGGAAATTTTGCGCAGAGATCTTGACAAACATGTTTTTTATGGAGAGTTTGCGTCAAGATCTTGTACAGAAAGTTATTACAAAGATTTTGTACAAAGATCTCGCCAAGGTCTCTTACGGAGATCTTGCCAACAGAGCTCTTTTAGGGCGTTTGTACAGGATTTTTTTCACGACTATTGCCAAAAGCCCTGCTCCAGGGATCTTGTACAGAGATCTTGCGAGGACACCTCTTACGCACAGAGACACTGCACAGGACTCTGTTGCACAGATTTTGCCAAGAAGTCTCGTACAAAAATTTTGCCAGTTTTCGGCGAGAGATTGGTTGCAAATTTGCCAAGAAGCCCCTTACAGAGATCTTGGCAGGAGATGGCAGGGATCTCATCAAAAGATCTTGCCAGGAGACCATTGTACAGAGATTTTGCCGATATCTTGGGGACATGTGGCAAAGCGACATTTTGCAAAGCGACATTGCATGGAGATTTGTGGCAGGAATCTTACCAAGAGGTCTCTTACATAAATTTTGCCAAGAAACCTCGTACAGAAAATTTGTGCAAAGATCTTGCCAGGAGAATTCCCACAAAATTTTACACGAATCTTTCCAAGAGGTCTCTTATAGAGATCTTGCTTACAGAATCCTTTTCGAAATTTTGTACGAAGATCTTGCCAGGAGACCTTTTGCAGAGATTTCGTGCAGAAACCTCGTTCAAAGAGCGCAATTTCTGTTCCGTTCTTGTTTAAGAGAGTGTAAGGTTCAAGGTTCAATAAGGTTCATCCGGCATGCCCGTGAGCAGCCCGTTTTGGGCGCAGGACCTTGGAGAGAATTGGTGACAATATGTGACAATTTCTGATAAAATGGCCCGTTCTTCATCGGGTCCTGGCCGGAGGCAAAAGCTACGAAATCCTCAATCGAGTGTGTCCACAGTTTCTTCTTGGATGCCAAAGTATGCGAATCATCCATGTGCCGATACCCCGTGTACAATGGAAATTTTGATGACCAATCATGTCGAGGATGTTCTGCAACAAGTGCACCGTATAGAATCCAAGTTTCCAATATGATTCGAAACAACGGTGCGACCATGTGCAACCATAATCTCATATGATGTTCACTTAAGGCTGTCTGAACCTTCAATTTTTTCAAGTTCCAGACGTGCGGGTTGCCCGGAGCGCCCGCCACATCCAGGCACCACAAATCAGAATGATAAACAATGCATGCCCAACCCGACATATCGACACAAAAAATAACAAGATCCAAAAAATCACAAATTTTCCTTCACACGGACCTTTTGGTCGCAAAGTATTTGTTTATGCACAAAGACCGGTCGAAAGGCAGCCCGAACGTGATGTTTTAGTAAATCCAATGAGTTCTGGCCTAAGCGAATCACGCCAAGGATGCATCCCAACTACTTATGTCATCTTATGCCCAGAACCGAAAATGTTCAAAATCAAATCAACCTCCGCAAGTGCTTCCATCAAGGAATGAAGCACAAAAAGAACTTCGTCAGCACCGCGCCGAAATATCAAAATGTCGTCGGCATTCAACGTTTGTACTGGCAACAAATTGGGTGTGTCCAGAGTGGTCGGGTGATACCGATGCATTTGCAAACGGTGCTGGCGTAGAGAAAAGCGCGTATTAATTCCTAAAGTATTTACAGTTTTCTTGCAAAGGGGCATGCATAAATGAAGAAAAAATGGAAAAACTGGTGTGGAAATAAATTGCAAAAATAACCTCTCAAAGTTCGAAACACAATTTGTTTCTAGTGCGCCCCACAGCTGTGTCCAGTTCATTCTGTCAAATGTTTTGGCTAGATCGAGGCTACCCACCCAGACAGGCATGCAATGATTCAATGACAATGTTCGCAATAGTGGCGAAATCGATGTTGTTCCTTAGGCCGCATTGTGTCCAAAACATTTTCCACGCGCGACAAAATCATATAAACAAAAACTTGGTATAGCAAATGAATGCTGGCAATTGGTCTGAAAGCAATTTGTTTTTTTGCCTTCTGCGATTTTGCCAACACGAGGAACCAAGTGGTATGCCAAGCATGTGGTACACACCCTGCCCCCAAAACATCGTTGCAAAGAGTACGCGGCATTTCGAAAAAACCGTCAAGAAAATATTGTTTTGAGATCCCTTACAGCGATCTTCTGTTGACATTTCTTATACGCACCTTGTACAGATACCCTTACACGCAGATCGTGCACAGCAGCTTCCACGGGGAACCTATCAAGGAGATTTTGCGCGCGATCTTCTTAAAAAAAAAAACGCCAAGGGAACTTGCAAAATCTAACGTGACATCTCTTCTTCCACAGGCCATGTTTACTGAACACAATGTTTTCACTACTTCGGTCGCTCTTGTCCTGCTAGTTTGCAACCACTGATGGTTTTGGGTCCTTTCCAACTTTCCCCGTAAAATCCTAACCACATACTGTTTGGGGCCTATTGCCGGAATAATTTTGCACTGTTGGGGTGTACTTAAAAATCCTTTGGGAACAAGGCAACCAACAAACCAACCAACCAACAGCCAGAAAATACACCACCACCAGGATGGTAAATGGCAAATGCCACGGTTTCAGGTTCAGCAAAAGAATCTGAAAAAATAATGTTTAAAAAAAAACGATAAAAATCCACAACAACAGGAAGGGAGGTGACTGACGCTGGCCAAAATCGAAAAACATGTCGAAAGACTAACCCAGATATGATCGACCCTTTGCGGAGGCGAGTTTCCAGCCAAGACCGTCTGAAAAATATGTTTGTCCTAATGATGTTGTTTTGCTGTTTGTCTCGGGGTCTTTTAAATTTGCGACAATTCTCCTAGGCATTTGGCAGCCGCATTTATTCAAAACGATTAGGACCATGAAAACCTCAGAAGGGCAGATACATCGGAGCGCATTGCCGCATTGCCTCCTGAAATATAATCCTGTTTTTATGGTGAAACTGCACCCTTGGTGGCCTGCCGTTCTCATAAGTAAGATCTGATTCTATCAGAATCGAAGGCGCGCGCATTTCATGAGGGATGCCTTAAGGGTATACCCCCCTCAACATATCTCAGAATAATAAAATATTGTTCTGGCAATACTTGACTTCAAAAAATAAATTACAGTATTCCAAGGACTCAATGAGATATATGGGATTTTGAAATAATATTTGCCATCCAAAACTCTCGAGAAAGTACCGTGAGAGAAAGGTGGCCCGTTGGACACTAGTTGTGCTTGCAAGCACGCTGCAATTGCCATCAATTGCCCAAACTGCATGATGCCTCACACAACTCTCGGAAAGTAAGGAAGAAAGGACATTATATAGGAACGTTGAGGCTGTTTCGAGATGTTTTAAGGTTTAGAAAATCATTCCAAAACTCAATTATTTGGGGTATGTTGAGGGGGGGATCATGATTTCAAGAATTACAACATACATAATCGCATACCTACCCCTGGAAGATTTTGTCCAGTAAAATTATTCAAGGAAAAAACTAACCTAGTTGATACCCTGGAATATTTTTTTAAGGAATGGGTCATTGCGTTTCACTGGTCTTACGGCCCCTGATTTTTTGAGTTTTGTGCGTTTCATTGGTCTCCGGGCCCCTGATTTAATAAGTTTTGTGCGCTTCACCGGTCTTAGGTCTTAGGGTCCCTGATTCTAAAGTGTTGTGCGTTTCACTGGTCTTGGGGTCCAATTCCTGTAAAATCCGGGGCGCCCAGGCAGGTCGAGAAAATGAATAAGTTTCAGGTCTGGGACCCTATAGTTTAGGACATACACTTAGAACACTATTTGGAAAACGAAAATCAAAGATTCTGCAGCGTAATCTGTTCTAAGTATACACTTAGAACACCCACCAAAAAAACATACACTTAGAACAAGTGTTCCAAGACGTACTTAGAACACTTTGGGGCAATTTATGTGTTCTAAGTGTATGTCCGCAATTTAGACTATGTGTATTTTACCAGGTCAGCCAGAAATGGTGTAAATACAACAATACCGTTAAGCAGCTAATCCTTTTGAACCAACGCTGCAAGATAGTCGCAATGATGTATATCATTATACATAATGGTTTACTGCAAGGGAGTTTACACCCCCCTCAGGCGAGCAGGGACTGCTGCGGAGACTGAATAACCCTTTAAAGCTAAACCTCGCGGGTAGCCGGTTTGTTTTTATTTGTCTTTTAGACTTTTATGCAGCATTTTCAAAGGTCCCTCTAAAAAGCTCAAGCCCGTAAACCTATCGCAGCAACGCAAGGGAAGGCAATTTACCATGCCACATCTTGCTCAAAAGCTACACATCAAAGCTACCTATCGGTTCCAGGAAATCCAACGGCCGCCGGCCTCATCTCGGTAATACCACGCCGCTCGCCAAAAGCTCCACTCACGGCGAGCACCGTAATGATCACGATTCCAACTCCATGAAGCATCAGGGCGACCTGAGCTGGATGCCTTCGACGCCATCATGGGCTCTGGCTCCAGAAATTGTCTTGCGCCGCTCTTTGGTGTTGGAGGATCTGGCAAAAGAAATGGTGTGGCACCGGGTGAGGCTTCTGCTCGCGCAGAGCTGGATGCGGCTTCTGTTCCCATAGGCGCATTTCCTTCCTCTTCGGCCTTTCTCTTGTGCTCGATCTGAGGATCGGCTTTGGGAGGATTGGCCTTTGCGGCAATGCTTTGTTTTTCCTTTCGACCCAGGTTCCCGCCCACAAGTGGCAAGTTCTCCTCATAGATCTTCTCAAGGAAATTCAGGGTGCCGTCAAAAGGTACCTGAACAATGCCCTTCCGGGTAAGCAAGTGCCGATAGGAGTTTTTGCGCCCGATGTAGCTGACATATTCGGTCTCATTGAAAATGTGGCGCCCGAACATGAAACCCCAAACTTTCGTCCAGGTCCCGCGATACTCGACGGGAAAGCCATCAACTCCAGCAGGCTGACTCATGCAAATAAGCTTTGACAAGCAATTTGCATGCTCGGCATTGGCGGCGACGCCAGCTGATACCTGAGTGCGGGTTCGAGGAGGGTCCGGCAAATTTGCGAAGGCGAACATGTCATCAAAGATGCAGTCGTTCAACCCTCTGCCGTCCTCATGCACTCGATCACAGAAAGTCACGTCACAAGAGTACCTGTCCTCGACGTTCTCGTACCCAAGCTGCTTGGCTCTCTTGTAACGATCCCTGCAATCTTTCAGCAGCAGCACTGACGATTCGAGGCTTGTGATTCCTCGTTCGCCAATTTCTTGCCTGAGCAAGTCAGCCTGCTCACCTGTGAGGGTGGCTAGTAACGTGGAGTTGACTTTGCCGTACATCCCAAATTCTGCAAGCTTCTGCATGCGTTTCTCCAGGACCTTCGTGCGGCGATTGGCTTGTCTCTTTGTCTGTCCAGGCTCGTCCATGGGCAAGGGCTCGTACCCACATGTTGAGCAAACGACCTGGCCACTGACGTACTCAACAAAACACAAAGGGCATTCACCTGTGAAGGGCTCAGCATGACGTGGTGCAATGTAAACGCGGCGCGCCCGTCGGGGTGGCTGGTCACTGTGCACTCTGTCGTCAGTGGTGTCGGCTTCTGTTGTGGGTCGAGCAGCAGGTTGCCCTGCGCCGGTGTCATCCATTGGCTCATCGTGAGAAGGACCGCATCATCGCGAGCAACAAGACGAACTCCAGAAGTCGGTGAAGTGGATGTTTCCGCAGCCTGCCATGAGGTGGGCTCGAGATTGCTCTCCGCGCGGGTCCACAGGACTTTGTCGCCATCTGAGATGCTGACGATGAATTGCGGTGGGCTTCTCCGATGTGATAATGCCGTCCATTTCGGTACGGCCAAAGATGACTGCGCCATGGACCGCTTGTTTCAAAGCCACTCTGATTTCGATGGGACATTGGCCCCTCAAACCGGATCTGTAACCATCTGCACGGTAGCGGGCTTCTGACAGATAGACATGTGCCCGGCCACTGTTCACAGAGTCACCACCTCCAGGGGTAAGACCACTTTTGGCGATGCTCTTCCAATTGCTCTTCATCGTGCGATGGACGGCAACGTCCGGGACCTCTGTCATGTTGCAGATGGGCACGCCCGCAAAGGCGGCTTTTCGTTCCGGCGAGACATTGTCAGCACAGTAGATTTGACCGGAGTTTGCAAACAATCCTCCTGCTCTTTTCAAGGATTCGGCTGAATGACCTTGAATGGCACGGATTTTGACTGGTACAAAAATCGTTCCTAAGTTGTTGTCATAGTCCAACTCGGGGATGCGGGCGCAGAGAAATTGAAATCTGCTTTTGCCATGTCGATCCATTTTCATTGCCACACCAAACAAATTGCTGACCGTGATGAACACGTCAGGGGGCACTCCTTGCGGAAGGCTTTTGCGAATGCTTCCAGATCAATGAAGAGATCTTTGTCCATTGGGACTTTGGAACATGACGCGATACCCCTGCACACTTTGTGCGCTGTCACACGTGTGGCAAAATCGGCAAAACGTTTGTCGACACGGATCTGCTTGGCAAGCGTCTCCACATCCGAAGCACCAAGTAGTTCCAGCTCGTAGGCAACGCCGTTGAAGAGGATGCCAGGCACTTCATTGCCTTCGGAGTTTGTCACCATGGTGTACTGTACTGATACTCCGGAAGATGATCTTCCATCCAGTACGACTTGACATAGCCCTCCACATTCTCCCCAACTGAGCTTGCAGGCATTTGCGGCCGGTATGCACTTGAGCTGGGCCCTGCAAAGGCAGGTGGTGCGGCTTTGGCCTTGGACTTCAACACAATGTCGGGCTGCAGCCTTGGGCTCACCGTCGCCGGTGGCCGGTTTGGGGGGGGCATCAGCCGGTGGAGTCGCGAACATCTTCGGATCCAAGTTCTTGACATCAAGGAAATCATCAGTGTCCGGCTGACGTGCTTGCACCTCTTCAACTGTGAAGGCAGATCCTGTGGGAAGGATGTGGCGTCTTGACTGCCCAAACACAAGCTGCGTGATCTCGGCAATGCACTCCTGGTACGACTCAGGCAAGGTGTCCAACACAAAGTTCACATTCCTCCTGGGATGCTCGTACGATTCCTGCGGGAACTCCATCAAATCAGTGCCAACCCTACTGACGTTCCACCCACAGATGCAGAGAGCCTGGCGCGGTTCTGCTCGGAATTGACAAAGTGCCAAGTATCCTTGAACTCCATTGCGTCGGCATACCCTTTTGCGCGGAACCAGGGGGATCTAGGGTTGGCTTGCCCTCGCGGGCAGCTGGTCATCGCCCTAAACTTGGGTTCCAATGCCTTGAAGAACTAGTCAAAGATGGGGTGAATGCCATAGTCAGTAGACCAGGGCGCGGTCGTGAGACGGCCGATTGCAAATCCAGCTCCTTGGCTTTGTTGACCAACCAATTCAAATGGCGTTCACAATCCTCAAGGAACGTCGGCCAATAATGCCCCTTAGGGACGTCGTATGGCCAGTTCGGATTCTGAGCAATCCCATTCTCCCCCACCAGCTCATTCCCAAACCAGGACAAATGCAAGTTGATGCGGGCGTCAGGCCCATAGCGCTCGCGGGCGTCCGCGGCTAGTTCAACTCCACGTTTGACCAGGCATTGGAGGGTCTTTCCCCACATCATCTCATGGATGAACTCTGATACATACCCAGGTTTACATTGCTGAAAATGCTCAGACATGTTCAGACAAATCGTATTTCCTCAAGGTGTGTCTTCGGCCAGTGATCAAGGCACATGACGAATCAGAGACAAGGATCCAGATGACGGGGCTCGGGCTCACGCCCGGCAGGCTGACCTTCTCCAACTCGGATTCTTTGGGCAGGAAGCAGAAATCCAAGTACTCGGCCAACGGGTCCCCTTTTCCATAGAAGCGAACTGCAGAAGCAGGTGTCCACTCCCCCATCAACCCTTCTGTGAAATCGGATGCAATGGTGTTTTCACCTTGATTGCGCATGACCAATGCAAACAGGATTCGGTTGTGGATGTGGGCCCAGGCACATTTGTTCACATCACGTGTGGCGGCATCGAGCACAGCCTCACGGCTGGCCGGGTTTGCTGTGAACCGCGGGTCAGCCAATTTGACAGGACAGGCAAGTTTGACACTACAGGCGATCCTTTTGGATACTAGGCCCTTCGCAGCTACCCGGAAACACTCATGGAGCATGTCGGTCAACTTGAAAGTGTAATTCTCAGCAAGTTTAAGAGCTTTACCCCTACTTTGATCATGCTCATGACTGCCGTCGCATTTGTATGAATCTAATTTTGCAAGTTCTTTGAAATTTCCCGCAATGGACCAGCTTTTCTTCATTGGTTGACCATCGTTTCCAAGAACACCCAACATACAACCATCGAAGTGGTGCATGGTCATGGAACGTTCTATTAGGAATTTTCTTACCATTGGCCATCTCCAATATTTGCAATTCTTAGACAGTTCAAATGCTATCAAAGTTCGTTCATCATAAACTTCACCCACAAGTTTGACAAAAGATTTGAACAGTTTGGTACTCTGCTTTTGTTGCTCTTTGAATCTTTCTTGTCCTTCAACAGTAAGAACATTTACGTTTCCCCAAGGGTTTCCTCCAACGCATGGCAACGATGCATAAAGGACCAAAGTGCCATCGTGAAATTCATTTCTAAAGTCTTGGACTTGGGAGGCTAGCCGTTGCCGACAGCTGTTAGTGGTACCATCATCTTTTTCGGTCACCCCAATGCAGTGGCAACCCTGGCTGGACTTTCTTTGGGAACTAAGCTTCGAATCATCAGAGCAACAAAATTCGATCAACATTCTGGGCCCGAAGGATTTGTCAGAGCCCCCCTGATTCCCGGCAGCGGTAGCTAGTTTTGGCACCTTAGTGGAGTTCGGCGCCGCGGCGTCGCGGGCTGCTTCTTCCACCTTTGCCGGGCCAATGCCAATGAGTTGGATGGCATGTTGCCAAAGGGCTGGTCGGGTAAAGGCTTTGGTAAGAATGTTTGCAACTTGGAAATTTGTACCAATGTTGAGAAGATCGAACTGTTTACATTCAAACTGTTGTTTCAACCATTTGAAGTTGATGTTCTATGTCTTGTTCATGTGTCTCATAGAAGCTGATGAACCGGCGGACATGACTGTAATAGTCGTTTGATTTTATTTGATAGAATTCAGGGATTTTTTTTTTTTCCTTCGCACCTTTTTCCCTGTAGGTGTCCGGTCGGTTGGGACGGGCCGCCAGCGTCGTATTGGCGCGGCAGCCCCGCCGTCGCCGTTTTAGCGGGCGGGGAGAGGGAGGCGGCT
>Ga0126342_10013274_pt1 | contig 14618 bp, 5 predicted proteins | sample Cyp1metagenome_FD_92528 | JGI IMG/M metagenome (GOLD analysis project Ga0126342, IMG submission 92528) | Coral microbial communities from Lord Howe Island, Old Settlement Bay, Australia - Cyphastrea 1 metagenome | ecosystem: Host-associated > Invertebrates > Cnidaria > Coral ... | reverse complement strand
GAGATAGATAGAGATAGATAGAGATAGATAGAGATAGATAGAGATAGATATAGATAGATATAGATAGATATAGATAGATATAGATAGATATAGATAGATATAGATAGATATAGATAGATATAGGTAGATATAGATAGATAGATAGATAGATAGATATAGATACAGATATAGATATAGATATAGATATAGATAGATATAGATACAGATATAGATATAGATATATATATATAGATAGATTAGATAGATTAGATAGATAGATAGATAGATAGATAGATAGATAGAGATATAGATATAGATATAGATATATAGATATATAGATATATAGATAGATAGATAAATAGATGGATAGATGGATAGATAGATAGATAGATAGAAAAATATAGATAGATAAATAGATAGATAGATAGATAGACAGATAGATAGGTAGATAGATAGATAGATAGATCGATAGATAGATAGATAGAGATAGATAGAGATAGATAGAGATAGATATAGATAGAGATAGATAGAGATAAATAGAGATAGATGGAGATAGATAGAGATAGATAGAGATAGATAGAGATAGATAGAGATAGATAGAGATAGATAGAGATAGATAGATATACATAGAGATAGATAGAGATAAATAGAGCTAGATAGAGATAGATAGAGATAGATAGAGCTAGATAGAGATAGATAGAGATAGATAGAGATAGATATAGATAGCGATAGATAGAGATAGATAGATATAGATAGAGATAGATATAGATAGATATAGATAGATATAGATAGATAGAGATAGATAGATATAGATAGAGATAGATAGAGATAGATAGAGATAGATAGAGATAGATAGAGATAGATAGAGTAGAAAGAGATAGAGAGATATAGATAGATACAGATAGATTTAGATAGATATAGATAGATATAGATAGATATAGATAGATATAGATAGATATAGATAGATTTAGGTAGATATAGATATAGATAGATAGATATAGATAGGTAGGTAGATAGATAGTTAGATGGATAGACATAGATAGATAGATAGATAGATAGATGGATCGATAGATAGATAGAGATAGGTAGAGATAGACAGAGATAGATAGAGATAGATAGAGATAGATAGACATGGATTGATTTACATTGATTTACATAAATATAGATAGGTATAGATAAATTTAAACTCAGATAGACATAGATAGACATAGGTAGACATAGATAGACATAGATAGAGATAGATAGATATAGATAGATATAGATAGATATAGATAGATATAGATGGATTTAGATAGATATAGATAGATATAGATAGATAGATAGACATATAGATAGAAAGATAGATAGATGATAGATTTTCTGTTCATGCATTTCTGATGAATTTGGGCGCGCCAATAGATGGTAACTGGCAGGTAACTGGTATTAACTAACCTCGGGAGCCCAGGTCTGGAACCATTGAAATCGCTGAGTTTATTGGACCATTGAGCAGGTGCGGAAGTGGGTCATTTGCTGCTGTGGAACATGAACCATATTAGGATTTTCGGAATGAAGCCTCTAAAGTCTTGGGGATTTTCCCCAGCCCTGAGAATTAACAAAAACAAAAAACATGATATAATGTGGGGATAGGAAGTCAAAAACCTGCGTTGTTCCCGCAGGTTTCCTTTGACTTAGAGCCCAGTGTGTGGGATGTTGGGTGACCACCCTCCCACTAACGGTACTTGTTCACCGAAGTGTCCTGATGATTTTCGATGGTTTGATTTTAAACATGCTTATGTTGATACTATATAAATGGTTTTATTACCATCCTTTGAATTTTGTCATTGTAAAAAAAGGCATTTTATTTGTGCACTTGGAGAGGGTCGCTGTGATTGCCGGTGCCCACAGGTCAATCTAGCAGATAGGTCCCAAGGCAAAAATTGACCAAGGTTTGTGGGAAATGTAGGTGGAAATCACCTCAGTCACTTTGATGTTTTTGGGTTTCTAGCTGCCAACAGTTGCCTACTGTACTGCCCCAAGAGCAACAGGTATTTGAAGGGGTGAGTCGCTTGAGTCTCTCCTGATCTCACCAAGTCCGGGGACACCTATGTGGTGGATCCTCGAACCGAGTCATTTTAAGTTGATAAAATGACGCCCAAGATGTATTTGCATGTTGTATCTGAGCAATTATTATGAGTGAGTACTATACTATAAGTATATGGAGGTTTCCCAAAATGGGAGGCACCTCAAATCATCCAAAATTATACCAGTTTAGCAAATTTGAGAGTATTGAAACCCATGGTTTTGGGGATTCCTAAGTTTAAGAAGCCTCGAACATATGTATATACATGCACATATATACATACACATATATACATACATATACACACACGCCTTTCACCACCAAAATGCACCCCGGGCACCCCGGGCCCATACCCGTTTTTGGCCGTGTCATCTAGCGGCCACGTCAACAAACGTGAGCGACACTTCGGTAGAGATCCCAGCCCTACTGGGCTGCCTTGTGCTGGCTTCAAGCAGGTGTCAGGAATCCATTTTTCCTCATACTTGTAACTGTATATGTCTATATACATCATGTTGAATACATATATCGTAGCATGATTTAGATATTGCATATGTAATATATATATATATAGATATTGATATAGATATGTAATATGTGCAGGTAACATGTCCCACCATGGCACTGTTTTTCAGTCCTTCCGTCTCGCTAGGTGGGCCCACGATTCCAAGACAGCACCACGCTTCATCAAATACAACATGCTGCAGTCCATGCACCTTCAAGAGGCACCTTTGCCAGTGAGATTTTGGAGGTGGATTTCTGAACCGTTCCATAAATGGCTTATATAACCAATGAGAAGAGCGTTGTTGGTGTTTCGAAGATGTAATGTGTCCCCCTGGTAGGTGGAGGGTCTCAAGCTTTTACCTGATTTACGATACTTTGACCTTGCTCGTCCTCTCCTCTCCTCCTCGATTGCTAGCTGACAGTCGCCAGAACCCGGCAGATATGTCAGATTTTGTTGGGAGCAACCCTGACACGTGTCAGATATGATAGCATGTCAGTATATTGTATGGCAGATAAAACCTCAATTGGCTGAGATCTCTCAAAGAAGGTAGGTGGGGCATATTTTGTTGGACCTGACTTAGCCGATGATACTTGACTGGTATTTGCTGTTGTTGTCCGCGGTCAAGTGATATATTTTCCTGGTTGGGGGATTGGGGCCGATTGGGGCAGCTTTCCTTCTGTTTAGATGGGCCAGGGGATAGGCTATTTGGTTAGGAACTGGGTTTTATAATGTTTTATATGTTTTATATCCCAAATCAAAATCATATAATATCATATATTTATTTTGGTTTATTTTGGTTAGTAACTGGGATTGTTGTGTGTTTGACCCATTGTATCCCTTGTGACTATGCAGTCACCAGCTACTTAACTCCATCGCCCATGTCCTCAATCTGTGCCACGGACGCCTCGCAGATGCCTGGGGGTGTTTGACCCCGCAAACTACATATATTGTTGGTTCATGTGTATAATTAATTATAATTATACATGCATGATGCGTATGTATCCGGTTTGATATCCCCATATCCCCACATAACGGTATAATTATAGTCATCCCCAAATAGATGGAAAAGTAAATCACCATCAAATTAGTAGGGATTTACTTTTCCATCTATTTGGGGATGACTATATATAGTTCCCTATAGTTCCTTAATTTTTTCTGAACCGGACACGCGAACCCTAGAATACGCGGCAGTTTTCATGGAATCCGGGGCCATATCCAAATCGAATCTGATTTCTGCTGAATCCCAAAATCTGCCGCAAGTAGATTTTCCCCTAGCGAAAATCCAGTCTGCAGTTAATGGCAATTATAGGTTTCCGGAAAAAAAAGGATGATATCTTCCCCCAAAAATGAACTAGCAATGCTGAAATCTGTAGATTCCCATGGCTTTTAACGGCTTCCTTGGCGTTTTATATACGGATCTCCACAGGATCTCTACGACCTCTCGGTGGAATGCTTCCGCGAATTGGCCGGGCGCATCGATGACCTGGCCTTGGAGCTGAACCTGAAACCGGGTGCGAAAGATGCCTCCGGCTCACCGGTCGTGCGGGCCGTGGATGAGGTGGGAAAGGTTGGGATTTCTTGGGAGATTTCATGGAGGTTTTAATGGGATTTTAACGGGATTTTAATGGGATTTTAATGGGATTTAATGGAGTAGAATGGGATATTAGTATATTATGAGTATAGTGGGATTGAACAGGACATGATGGAATTTAATATATTTGATGGAGTATCATTTTGGACATACAGTAATGCGATAGAACGGGATCTAATGGGATTTACTGCATTTTAGTGCGGTACAATAGATGTACAGAGCATCATGGGATTTATTGGGATAATACAATGGGATTTGATAGGATTAAATGGAGTGTCATGGGAATACTCTTATATCGGATTTATGGGATATAATGGGAGAATTTTAGTTACTATCCGTTCAATAAACATAGACCCTGCCATTGATTCATAGGGGGTTGGACGTACACTAAAATAAAATCCAATATTCAGGGCCTATGTTGTTTCAATGGAGGGTATGAGGGTATGGTTATTTTTTGTTGAGTTGGAAAGGTTGGGGGTGGTGATGATTTATGGGAATACAATGGAATATGTGCGTTTTTGTTTGGTAGAGTGGGATGGAAAATGGGTGAGTGTTTTTCTTTTGGAAGGATATTCTATCAATGGTTGCATCAGAGCGGAGATGGGTCGTAATTGATCATTCTTGATGTAGGACACTGCTTTGGCCGTAGGACACTTGCTGATGTCATCCCTGGTGTAGTGATGGACCATGCCCTTTGCATTGCACACGATGTTGATCCAGAATCCATGCACTTCGTTGCTTAGCATTGCTTCGCTGCGCCGAGGAGCCATCCGGGTCGCCCCACATGACACGTGTGCCATCAGACTACAGCAAAAGCCACGCAGAAACTCGCCAGAAAACAGCTGAAAACAGCTTGCAGAAACGAAAAGCCGCCAGAGATCCATAGAGATCCATAGAGATCCCAGTGAAACCCCGGCGATGAATATGTAATATTATGATAGATTAATATATATTATGTAACGATGAATGATTGGTTGTTTGATGTTGTTTGGGGTGGCGCATCATGTTTAACTGAGGCATTTTTTCAGGTGAACAGAGCTATTGGAAGGATGGTTTTGACAGGCGAATTTGGTGATCCCATCGCGATCGTCGTAGGGCGATTGAGGGCACCATCCTTAAACCACCTTCTTTCACTGGCTGGTGGTTTGGAACACGAATTTTATTTTCCATTTCATATGGGATGTCATCCTTCCCATTGACGAAGTGATATTTTTCAAGATGGTTAAAACTACCACCAAGCAGTTCTTGTGATGGTTGATAGCGGTTTGGAAAATTCATGTATATATATATACATTATTAGATTAACCAACATTAACCAACATTGATTTTTCTTTGTGTGGCCTTGATGCAGTCCCAAAATCTCAGCCCTTTAGGAAGCAGACAAGGGCCTCATGGCGCGGCTTGGCATGAAAAACCACAGATCTAAAAAATCTCTGTAGTAAACCACAGGTGTTGCAAATTGTCATTACCCTCTGAGACTTCGGTTATGACTAACATAGCTATGGAAAATTCGCCATAGAAATAGATGGTTTACCTAGCTATAAAATTGTGATTTTCTATAGCTACGTCAAATAACCGGAGGGTACCTCGAAATGAAATCGGTAACCCATTTCTAGATGTTTGAAGGAAGTTCATGGCTTTTCAATTGGGTAAATACCGTGTAAAAATGTGAGTTTACTAGAGGTAAGGGGTTTGTGAATTACAAATCATTCCAGGGTATATACCCCACATCCATGGCTTCTGAAGTTGCTCAAGGATGGGGACTATGCTAAGTTGTGCTCAAAAATTGCCAAAGCTGTTCCCAATGGGATGGTTTTCCCATAGGCCACTGATGGCCTTTAACTCTCAGGGCGGTCGATGCGGCTGTCGAGCAGTCCGTAGACATCTCACTTCAGGCAGTCACGACTGCCCAGATCCGGAGAACGAGCGATGGGAGTGGATGGTGAAATTTAACACTTTGCTATTGAATCATGGCCTATCATTTATAATATTTATAGTTGCATCCTATTAAAGAGGAGATGTTCCGTTACCCTCTGGTAAACTAAAATAAGTATGGAACATCACAATTTTCTATGTGGTAAATCAACCATAAATGGCCATGTTCAATAGCTATGGTAGTTTACCAGAGTGCATCACCGCTAGCTACTCCTAGCTGGCGAGCTGTGATAGGGTGTATCAGCTCTTTATATTTCACTGGCAAATGATTCTAATTCATAGTTTAATTACACACACACATGTTTGCAAACAGAAAGCGAGAGATATAATATGATATAATTTTATATATAATTATACATATATAATTATATAAATATATATATATATATAATTATATATATATGTATATGTATATATGCGTATATATATATGCATATATACATATACATATTATATATATATATATATTTGTAAATATACATATGAATATCTATCTATAAAGGCATATGAGCGACCGCTTCAGTTTTTGCAACTGACATGTAGTCTGCTGGCGGAGCTACTTTCCTTCTGTGCCCACAGAGGTCCAAAGCGAGGTGGTGCGGCTTCAAATTAGATTAATGTACAGTAGTACAGTAAGTAAAATGGAAGAAACGATATAAACATATCAAACCAAGTGCGACTGCACAAAAGGAGGTCAGTCTGAGGTCAGTCATCGAAAGATGCATGGGAATGAAAAAGAACCAGTAGGGATCGCCACTTCGCTTTCTTGAGCAGGCCATAAGCCATAGCTGGACCCCTGCATCATTTGGATAAGCATCCCAAGATGTTTTTGTTGCTTTTCAGCCTGTATTTCTTTTCCATTCAAGAAATCCCGGTGGGTGACCATGTCACATCGCTGATTTTTCACCCTGAGATACCGTAATTGGGAGGCATTTCCAATTATAAGTGGATGTGTAATATCTAACCGTATCTAACCGTACAGGCTACAGGGGTGATATTCCAAATATTCCAACTTCTGGAATGGAAGTTAAAATCCTGAAGTCATAGCCATCTTCAGTATCATCTCAACACTGCACTAGAATTAGAATGGTACCACTTCAATAGCATTCAATCAGAATTCGCGGCTAAGGCCATAGCCAAGAAGTTGGATTTGCTCTTCCAAGAAAGTCGGAAGCCAAGGCGCTGCCGAGGGTTGGGATGGGAACTATGGGGCCTTTGTGGGGCCACGGCCACCCAGTTATTGCTGGAACTGTAGCTACATCCCCCATAAGCCCTGGCTAACCAGCTTACCAACTTAGCTTTCTAGGGGGGCCCTACCTTTTAGGGTCTTGGTGTCATCGTTGGAGGGTTCATTGGGTTGACTTAAGGGTAAGCCTGCAGGAAACCATCCTTTTTTTTTTGCGGCGAAGTATGCCACGCAGGCGTTCCTCCAATTTCCTCCCCCCAGATTCTAGGATAAACCAATCATGCGATTATTACCCTCTGGTAAACTAACGTAACTATGGAAAATCACTATGTTTAATGGGTAAATCGACTATAAATGGCCATTTTCAATAGCTATGTTAGTTTACCGGAGGGTATATAATTGTACTTCATTAATGATATTGATGTGCCATGAGTATCCCTATTGCTGTTTGCATGCTGCCATACTTACATGTGCTTCTAGATTCTGGTATGTTCCCAGTAGATTCCAACTACCATCCCATCGATGTTGTTATTCGATTACACTGATTATCCAATTATCCCAGCTAATTGCTTAATTTTGCTAGCCTATTATATAATTATGATTAATTATGTATATATACACACATTTGTGTGTATTATATCCCTAGTATTTAAAGCTGTTGAATTCACAGCACACACGCAGCGATATTGTTTTTTTTATCCAAACAATTCCAATCCCAGTGTCATAGCATAATAAAGATATAATGGGGTGATATTCTATCTTCATTGAGTTATTTCATATCCGTGTATATCTGGGAAACCGAAATGAATAGATAAAATCCTAATATATTATAGCTATATTATACCTATATTATCTATGTTATATCTATAGTATATTTATAATATTATTTGTTTTTTTTTTTTAACATGTATCACATCTATATGTTATATCTACATTGCAAATATTATACCTATATAGATATAATATATCTTTACTGAACCTATATTATATCTCTATTATATTTATATTATACATAATATTTTACCTATGTTTTATCTATTTTTATATTATATCCAATGATATCTACGTTATATCTTTGTTATATCTATATTATGTCTATGTTTTATCTACTTCATATCTATGTTATATCTATATGCCTATGTTTTATCTATGTTATATATATATGTGCCTATTTTTTATCCATGCTATATCTATGTTATATCTAAGTTATGTCTATGTTTTACCTATGTTACACCTATGAATATTCATGTTGTATCTATATTGTATTTATATTACACATCTATATTGTACCTATATCATATCTATATGATATACTATATTACACATCTATATTTTACCTATATTACATCTATATTACTATATGACATCTGTCTTGATACCAAGCACCAGGATGTATCGCTCGGAAAGCCTGCAAAGCTTGAAGCGCGTGCATGGCACATCAGGTGCGCCACGGTGTGGGAAGCAGCATGGGATGGTTGGTTTCTGGTAATTTGTTGCAGATTGCCATGGAAAATCACACTGTTTCATGTGGTACCCTCTGGTAAACGTTTACATAACTATGGAAAGATCCACCATTTTTAATGGGAAAATCCACTATAAATGGCCATTTTCAACACCTATGTTAGTTTACCAGATGGTAAATCAACTAGAAATGATGATTTGCGATAGCTATGTGAAATTAGCGGAGAATAACACCAGCATTTATTGATGGTTTTCATTGATTACCCCATGTTTGTCCATATTACTGTATCATTCCAAACAACAAGATCTAATCACTAATTAATCCCCAACTATTTGAAAATGCACATGCCCTACTAAGCCATTGTTTCTGTGGATGTTTAATATTATCAACGAGGAGGGATTAGGAGGATGGGATTTTAAAGGGAAAGCAACATGACGGTCATACTCTGGGGTCAAATTGAGATTGATTGAATTTAATGACCCTGCCATTCATAGGGAGTTGGAGGACTACTTTCTTATCAAAAGATCCGCTATTCTCAGGATCAACCTGTTTGTGGCGGGGATGGTAAAGAGTCTTATATGGTCTTAAATTTGCTTTAATAGCCCAACTATAGACTTTAATATGCCGTACTTAGTGAAGCTATGAGGTTTTGTTTGTTTCCTTAATGGGTTTGTATGAGTTTTCACCGTGATTTACAATGGTTTACTCTATATATATATATGTGTGTGTGTATGTGTGCATATGGGTTTATGGTTTGTGAGAAGCCTAACATGGGCACGGGTGCAAACATGAAGCAAAATAATCCCCGAATATGTGGTCAGTAATGCTCCCGAAGACCACGCATTGGAGGCCAGCCGGCGCCACATGACCGTTTGGCCATGAAACGCAACAGCCTCAGTGGGGTGACATGGAAGGCAGGCGATGTTCAAATGTCCGATGCCTGGAAAGCAGGGGCGCTGATGATGATGATGACGATGATGATGATGATGATGATGACACTCACGGTTTTGGTAGTATATGACCAAGATGTGATGCACAAATATCTTCTTTTTGCCTACATATCACACATATATATATACATATCATATGTCACTATATGTCCGAAATGTCATTGAATCATCTTAATTTATATGATATGTTATATGATTAAATATAAAAATTTATAATAATATATAAATATATAATATAATATATATAATATATAAATATAAATGTAATAATATATATATATATATATTTATATATAATATATATATAATATATAATATATATAATATATATATATACAATATATATATATATATTTAATCTATATACACCATATGTACAGCCATGATGCACTGGATATATTCTGCGACATCTGAGTCGTGCCTTTTTTGGAAATTGTGCCGATGGGAATTTTCTCAGGACCGCCTCTCGACCCGCAAGCCTTCCGAACGCTCTACATGAGGAGATGCGCCTTCTCGTTGCGGTAGAGAAACATAGGTGAAAGGATGTGAAATCTCGGGTTCATGGTGGCAACATATTTAGATCGTATATTCATATTATATCGAACTATAGTTGATATGGTGTTTATATATGTGTTTATACTTTTGTATAAACCAACTTTTGAATCAGTAGAGGAAACTTGCAGTGAATAATATGGTAATCAATGGTGTGCTTCAGTGACTAATGTAGAGAATACCCACCATGGATGTAGATCATTATCCTACCGGCTTCCCATGGTTCTTCCATATTTGTGTACATTTACTGGACGGTAAACCCAAACAGTTTTCATATCACTTTTCTTGATGTGAGGGGTTTTGATACCCAAATGGTCTCTTTTATGTGAGGGGTCTGTTTCATGACTGGGTTTACCCGAGTAGAAACGGTGAAGAATCCTGGTGAGCATAACCAATGGGCGTGTCAACCGGGGACCCCAAAATCGCTTCATCATTATATGTTGTCGGTGCGTATGTCCTCAAGGGAAAATGAATGAACATGACCCAAACAATAGAGATTTAAATTTGTGAAAAACACCCCAATTGGGGGTATATCCGACTTTCTCAGAGATATCCACATATTTTACCATCAGAAATTGTGAAACCAGAGCAGCATGTCATGATCTGCAGATCATTCCGAATCCCAAAGCGGATGATCATCGAACTTCTAACACGATCTATATATCATCTAAACATTATCTCACATCAGTTGGTATATGTTGTTTATTTCCCATTCTTTCCTCATGTTCATGTAGGATAATCATGTCAGATCACCCGATGCCCCATATGACATTGCAAGATCACTCCAAGCACTTGAAGACTTGTTTCCTATTTTAAGACTTTTAAGCAGGAAATCAAATGGACATTTGCTGATCCACTCAGGGCATTGGAAAGGAATCAGCTAAACTTTGCTAAACCAGGTGAGCTCAAGTTGGAATTGCCGCAGGAAATCGACAATGACGAGTAGTCCACCCTTGTTCATTCCAAGTGATGGTGGCTGGGCGTCTAGAGGACATGGGTCACATGATTCCTGCGACAATGATGCTTTCTGTACAGGGCATTGCAGATGAATTGTGTATCATTAAGGACACTGTGGTGTCCTTCCAAACATATCACGCACACTGAAACAAGGGGCCCCCTTTTGTTACAGCCCAAGACCTCGTTTGCCCGTGGCACTCTCAAAACAGTGGATTACCCTCTGGTAAACTAACAGTTTGCTATTGAAAATGGCCATTTATAGTTGATTTACCCATTAAAAATGGTGATTTTCCATAGTTATCTTAGTTTACCAGAGGGTAATGTAAATTATGGACAATCCTGGCATTCCGGAAAAGTTCAGGTAGGGGATTTGTGCGTCCTTGCGCAAGTCATCCTAAACCCTATCATTGAATCATCCTAAAGACAAAAGAAAAGGAAAACACTTAAACGCATCTGACCGCTACAGTAAACACCCAAAACCTTAATTGTGATTTGACCCAAACTGATGTCAGACGAAACGAGGCATTTAATTTGGACGTACTGTGTCCAATGACGTGAGCAATCCATCCCTTGCCTTCTGAAATTCATCATGTAGTGTGTAATATGTGTGTACACATGTACGCACACATAATTATATTATGTTTTGGTATGTCTTTGTATATATATATACACAGACTTATATAACGATAATACGAATATAATAAAATAATAATAATAGATAACAATAATATATATATATTTACATTATATGCAGTACATGTACAGCATAATACAATACAAATAGTAGTAATAACAATAGTAATAACAATAATAATAATAATAAAACAAAATAATAGTAATAATAATAATAGTAATAATAACAGTAATAATAACAAATATATATATATATTATATATGTGTGTGTACGTTAGTTATGTTTGTGCAAGAATCAGCACCTGGACTCCGTGCAGGTCTCAATTCCTGGGCTTCCGCATCCGCAGAAACTGGGGCGGGGAAAGACGGGCATATTCTCTGAGGATGACTTGCATCATTGGTATGTTCAATGGATTGGTTTAAGGGAAAACCTACAGGAAACCATGGTTTTTACCATCAAATATAGGGCTTTCCTGTAAATTTTCCCATCATCCAATTCTATGATATGTGGGGGCTTTCTAAACTGGTTGGTGGTTTCACACATGTTTTATTTTCCATAATATGTGGGATAATCCTTTCCATTGACGAACTCATATTTTTCAAAATGGTTGAAACCACCAACCAGTATATAAATATCATATATGGAGGTTTAAATATACCTCAGAATCATCCAAAAATAGACCATTGAATAGTATTGAAATCTGTATGGCGACTGGAGATCCCCCATATATATATATATATATATCCATATACGTGCACATTGTATACATTTTATGCATATATATATACACATCATATTTTGGATTTAGTTATATTCGTAGTTTTCCTCTAATATAGACAAATTTATATTGAGTATTAAGTAGTGCATATCATGTTTATAGTTTTCAATATGTCATGTCTTATTTCAATATTGTTTTTGTATAACATCAACATATTTGCAACACACACACACAGAGACTATTAAAATATGTCATATACATCGAATACCTGTCCTGTGTGAAATTGCCCACTGTTCTATCGTTTTTCACACACATATAAGTGGGGCATTTGCATTGGAATGGGGTAACTTGATATGCAAACCTTTATTAGAATCTATTTCCCATCAATTGAATTTGATTGTTCCACTAAGTGTCCCAAGCCACGCGAGAATAGTCTTGAATATGCCTTGGGTCATCCAAATCAAAAACTTTGGGTCACGACTCGCTGCAAAAAAAAAACAGGAATGTGCTCAGGAGAGCCAACCTTGGCACTCTGGTTTCCATGGTTTCCATGTCCCAAATCATGCGTAGAAATTCCATGGATGAACCTCCAGGTTCCGTATGGAAAACAACCCAGTGATATCCCCAGATCCAGGCGCAATTTGGCGCAGCCCAGGAAACGTACAACCCTTTTGCTGGGTCGACGGCGCCGAGAGGCACACGACTGAAAAAGAACCCAACTGAGGAGCCCAGTGACGCGCCAGAACTGCTGCAAGTGATTGGACTTTGATATGTATTTACATATATATATAATTATATATATATATATATGATATATCCTATTCTTTTTTTATAATTAGCCATTACATGCCACTATGATATGGTTCAGTAACTAATTGTCGCAAATTTCGTATACAGCAATCACTGCGGCTGATAAGATATTAGAAATTACCTGCAGTTAAACTGCGACCCAGTTTCTCTTCATGCCGTCCTCACCGAAAAATTTGGGCTTAGGAAATGGATCTTCCCCGTCGAATTTCCATGAATTTCCACCGTAAAATGGCCTTTCAAATAGCCGATGAGCCTTGGGTTTTTGTAGCGACCTGCCTCGCATTTTGTAGCTGCTTGCGTTGAGTGGTTATAGCTGAGGTCAGTTAGTAATTTATAGTGTCTTTTGGGAGTTCATCATGTTTTCCCAACAGGTGCTTTCAAATGATACCCGGTTTACCATGTTGGTCGAGAGTCGGCATATTCACAGCGATCCCTTGAAATCATTGCTGAAATTGCGCCGACCAAGCAACCAAGCAACCAAGCAAAAAAGAAAAGGATACTGTAATATACTGAAATTCTTTTTTGGGCCATATAAATACATTATATGGGACATCTTGATTTGGGGTTGTGAGAACAACGGTAAGGGAAGAAGGTTGTTAACTAAAGAGCCCGTTAATGCCCTGCCACCCTATGCCACCCCAAAAAGAAACAAGGCAACCGGTTGACTCGACGCCCTTGTAAGGGTGACGAATTTTAAATTCTGATTTTTGAGGCTAAGAGACAAAATGCTGGTATTTGCAGGAGTCGTCAAAAAATGTTTACAACATGGACATTCATTTCGATTGGCAGGCGTGTGACTCAAGAGTGAAAATTTACGTTTCGCCTGCGCGGTGACGCGATTTTGCTCTTCAAGGGTCAAAAAAAAAACATTAGAAATTTATGATTTTCAATCATCCGAATCATATCAGGGCGACATTCACTCTTCCAGTTTTTTTCCTCTTCTCGACGCTAGCGGTGCCAGAGCGCTTGTGGCAACGCAGAAGCCACAGTCTGCAACAAGGCACCGTTGTGACGCCATGTCCAGCTGTAGGCCCAAGTGTACCTTTTTTTGTACACGTTTTCTTTATTTTTGTGGAGCATCGACGGAGGTCGCCATTTTTTCAAGTATTTCCATGTTCCATCCATTTGTTGAGTACCAGCAACACTGGTTCTATAGGATCAGTCTTAGTCTTAGTAAAGATATTTTGTTTGTGGTTGACTTGGGCCAACTTGAACCTTTTGTGGGGATAATCTTTGACACAACTGACAGCATGTGCAACGTTTGCATCTTCCGTAACGTAAAG
>Ga0126342_10013273_pt1 | contig 14618 bp, 10 predicted proteins | sample Cyp1metagenome_FD_92528 | JGI IMG/M metagenome (GOLD analysis project Ga0126342, IMG submission 92528) | Coral microbial communities from Lord Howe Island, Old Settlement Bay, Australia - Cyphastrea 1 metagenome | ecosystem: Host-associated > Invertebrates > Cnidaria > Coral ... | reverse complement strand
GGATGGCAGGGAACCATGCAGAACCATGCAGATAGGTGGGGACTTTCGCACGTAGAACCTCCTAAATCCAACCTACGCTGATAGAATTGGAGTGCCACCATGTTTCTTGATATATAAGGTTTTTAAAGATCAGATTAGGTATGTTGCGTATGTCCCCGGGATGGCAAGGAACCATGCAGAACCAGGCAGATAGGTGGGGACTTTCGCACTTAGAACCTCTTGAATCACAACCTACGCTGATAGAATCTTTCCAGGTTGGTGTGCCAATATGTTTCTTCGTCAGGGTTTTTATAGATCAGATTAGATGTTGCATATGTGCGCGGGACGGCAGGGAACCAGGCAGATAGATGCGGACTTTCACACTAAGAGCCTCCTAAATCGCAACCTACACTGATCGAGTATGCCCAGATTGGAGTGCCAACATGTTCCTTGATAAGGGTTATATTGTTGTGACCGTGGCTTTGTGTTCTAGGTGCACCAGCCGACTAGTGGTGATGGATTTTGCCTTTGGGTGGGATGGCTAGGTGGCTAAAACCACCAAGGGTTTTTTAAATAGTGACAGCTGCTCCGCCTAGCAGAAAAGAATACGATTCGTTCCACATTATATTGATTCTAGTGTGTTTTCTGATCATAATTATGTTGAACATATTATGTTATACATGTTTACCCTGGTTATAGGAATGATAGGGGATGAAGCAAATGGTTGGGGGACTTCGCACTTAGAACCTCGCCCAAATAAAACCGGACTCACACTTAGAACCTCCGGACTCGCACTTAGAACCTAAGAGGTTCTAAGTGCGAAAAAAAATCATACCCGAGCGTTTTGGAAAATTTCCACAGGTTCTAGCCAACTGTCCGGCACTATAAATTTATAGCATTTGTGTTGGTCAAGTCAACCGCATCAACGAGGTAATGACCCACTTCCTCAGGAGGGTGTCCTGCAGGCGCACGGATGAAGTGATGGATTTTTCATCTGGGTAGATTGGACATGCTGGGTTTTCCGGTGGTCCCAAGATGTCCAAAGCAACTAAGACAAAAGCACTCTGAATTATTGGGCAGCTTGCCTTGATAGGGGGTTTGGTGCAGACTGGGTTATTTAAAACCACCTCGGCAAAAGGATTATACTGCTGCAAAAGCCGTCGAAGCAGAGAAAAAATGCATTAATCCGAAAGTGGAAGCGCGTTGCCTTGATGTTCATCGACGGAATTTCGCTGCCCCCAAACTTGTGGCTGTACATGCTCTTGCATGGGGTAGATGTGAGAGCACGTGCCCTCCGATTTCTTGGACGTGCCATCTTCGGCAACGTGCTGTGCCAAACCCCTGCAGGGGATCATCTCCCAATCCAGTCTGCAAGCAGTCGCGACAGACGGGAGCGATAGGCATCGCAGTGCCGGGTGATTCTCTCTGTTAAGGCTCCCATCGCTTCAAGAAAGGTGACCCTTTGGCTGATTTGTTGGAGACCATGCGGCTCGACACGGTGGCCCCTCGGCGTGCCATTTCTGTGTCTAAAAGTGGGTGCCTGGCACCTGAGACTGATCCCGAAGCTGGAGATATCCAGTGGGATTCTACACAGCAGTTCAACCCTGAACATAGTCAACATAGTCCATTTTGGGAAACTAATCCCTCCAACCCATGGCAGAGTCTCCGCAACCAGATCCTGCGGCTTTTGACACCTTGGAAGGGACTGGATTTCTGGTTGCGGGACCAGCTTCCAAAGGAAACATGACAAGCCGACGGCCAACTGGCACTTGATCAGTAACCAGTCAAATGAATGTCAAATGAGTAACCGACAAAATTATCGTGATTTAGTTTTGCTTCGCCTTGGCCTTTTTGAGGTCACAAAACCTTCATAACCGATAGGGGGGCGACCCGATACCGATACCCCATGTGTGATACCACCGAGAGTACTGAAATCCTTGCAGCCGATGGGGCACGACCCTAGTTTGTGCATGGCATTAATTTTAACAAGTAATTTTGTCAATTTTGTCTGCTACTCAAATGTTCAATTGTTTCATCAAATGTTGCACCGTTTCGTCCGAATGAAATGAAGTATTCTAAGCCTCCAAGCTAGCAGTTTGATAGAACCAGTGTTGAAGAAGGCTATTGACTCCGTCCAGTCAGCCCGAAACAGCTGCCTGGTTTCAACGTGGATATCAGTCACTTCGTCAAGATGCTTACTGTTGGCAATACTTCTAAATGGGTATGGATCAATACCTATTAATACCATTTTTAGGGGGATGAACATCCACTTACCAGCTATTTTGATGTTCACCAGGGGTACAAGGTTTTTACACACTTCTAAATGGTCCATATATTAGTGTTTGTCTGACAATATGGTACCCCCAAAAATTTTCCCCTAAATCCAGCGGTTAATCATCATTGTCCGACCATTTTAGGGGGATATATATCCCATGGGATCCATGGTGCTGGTATATATGCTAACATAAAGGGGGTATATTGATGGTAAATGTTACCATATATAGCAGCACCATGGATCCTATGAGTATGGATATATGATATACTGTACCTACCCCATTTTCAATCCTCAGTCACTGAACGCCTAGTCTGGATTTGATTGAACCCATCCCAATTGGCCTCATAGTTTGGTCGCCGTGTCTTTGTTTTCTGCGCAACTTTTTTTTTCAATGTTTAAGGGATGTTTGGTGCGGAATCATCCATGATTTCCCCTCTGGTAATTTAACATAGCCATGACAAATCACCATTCTTAATAGGTAAACCATCTATTTCTATGGGCCATCTATACCATGGCTATGTTAGTCATAACCAGATGGTATATGATTTTTCATCACTGAGAGCCAACCACTCAGCATTCTGCAGTGGGGTCAACCCGGGTCGAGGTGCAAGTAATGGGAATCGCTCCTGGTGCTTGGTCCGAGTTGTACTTTGGTGCCTTGGACCATGGAGATTGTTGAAATTTGGATCTTCGATGTTTCAAATGGATTGATTTCACAAGAAGGGTCCTCAAAATCCAATGATGAATCATGACTGGTTGGTGGTTTGGAACAAAAAACCTATTTTTCCATATATCGGGAATAATCATCCCAACTGACTGCAACTTTTTCAGAGGGGTTGAAACCACCAACCAGATGATAACTGTTCTATTCAAAAATTGTTTTTGTTTGGGGCTGTACAGCATTTTCAGACGCAGACACATGAAAAAAATGCAGGAAACAACTGAATATGTTATTGATATTTTTAGTATGTGTGATGTTCCATTGGTTCTTGCTTGAACTCCAAAAAATGTACCCTGTGTAGAGTTTAGGTTTCACTTGTATCTCCATTATTCCCCATTTGTTTGTTCAGAGGTTCAAATGCCAGCATATCACAAGAAACGTGAGTTTTGCATCAGCCATTGAGCTCATCAAGCGGAAAAAAAGATGCTTCGACGATTTGAGCGACGTGGAGATGCACTTTTCACATGCTCCATGGTGCTGGTTTATAGTACCAACATTTACCCGAACAAAATCACCCAGTCATGGATCGGTTTCAGATTACAAATGCTCCATGCATGGAATATTTATGAATATTTACCATCATACCCTAGACATCACCCAAATGTAGGTAAATATACCAGCACCATGGTTCGCATAGACTGGCAGGGCTTCAGGAATGGATCGTCCCATTGAAATCAGAGCGAGGTTTCCTGGCCATTGCCCGAAAAAATCCGTGGTGTCTCGGTACGTAGCTAGAAGAAGCAGCTATAGAAATAGTACTTTTATGTAATTTTGATACGTTCACATGCCTGTACACTCCCAAGTTTATTGAAATAGAAATACAGTATATAAGTTATGTAAGTAAATAGTTTACAAAATAGTGGATTTTCCAGCTAGCTATGATTAATAAATAAGCAGAAGGCATCCCAGAGCTTTCAGTCGAATTGGTTTGCACCAATGTTTTTACCCATTTCTGCTCCACAGATGGTTTACCATCCTTTTTTGCGATTGGTAAATTAAACAATGATACCCCACATGTCACCCATTCCAAAATGAATGCTTGAATAGTTCATTCCATTGTAAATTACCAATTGTGTGGGTCCCTTTGTGCATAGATAGGCTATGGAGTCTATTGAATTGGTGACCGCAACTGATATAAGCCACAAATTATTGCCCTTATGTCTTGGCATATGACACCATTTATCACCACCAGTTAACCAGCTAAACATGGCCCATCTTAGTATTCGATATGTCCCAGTACTTGCCATCATATCATTATGTTTGCTAGGTTGAAACCCTATTTAGTTGTTTTATTGTCAAGAATGTTAACACCTCCAATGAAACTGGTGGCCTTCTATTAGATCCACAAGTCCTTTGGTCTCAACAAAAATTCTGGAGAACTGTCATGTTAGTACTACAACTGCCCAAGTAGATGCATGGTGTTAGGCTTACTGGTGCTAAATGCAGGGAATTTTCGGGAATCCGGGAATGATCCATTTCATCATTATAGTAAGAATCATCCCAGCACCCCCCAGCAACCCATCCATTCCCTGCGTAAAACGCACCAGTAAGTACAATGTGGTTCCCCCCAGTTATAAGTTGGTTTATAATCCCCAGTAACTATAGTCATAAAATGTTATAAATACCATAAACCATAGTGAAATTGGACTTATTTGCACCAAGTTAGCTATTTTGGGGACCTCACATTGTAGGGGTGGAACTCCCGGAGAACTTGGGCCAGATCTCGGCCATGAGATCCCCATCGGTGAATTTTCCCAGGTGCCCTGGAAGGTTTCGAAGAGTTGCCGCTTCGCAAGGCCTTGGAAGCCGCCTGGCCCGGCGACTACCAGGGTGACTTGGTGAGACTTGGTGAGGTGGTTTACCCGGTTGTGAAATGAACTGTGGATGGGCCAGCGAAATCCTGCACCAGTTGAAAACGGTGGTAAACATCCCATTATTTATAGATCTCCTTGGGAATTTCCACTATAAAATATGGGGAGATACGTACCCGATAAGAGCATTTTTTAATACACATTTTGTTCTCTTAGGGCTCGGGTGTAGCCCCCCATTTTATACAGTTTTTTTTGGGGTCAGAGCAGCATTTTTTAGTGAAGTTCACCTGCTGGGTGACAGCTACGTACAGTGTCATAGGTTCCCATTCTTTAGAGACCATATGATTACTCTGGAAAACCGCAATTTTCCAACGTCATGGGTTCGCATTGTATAGTGGCTGAAACTGTTATCAGTATCAGTATCACCAAAAAAACATACATCACCATACCATACCCTACCCATCACATCAAAACCCAACCTATACAACTGGGAGTCGTTCTAAAGGTCCATGTAAGGGTTTTTAATTGCCAAGGCCGCCGGGTTTCAACATCAGACCCCGCGCAAGAGTTTTTTTTCTGAGTTTGCGAAAGTTTGTTTTTTTGCGAAAGATTTAGCAACATACTTTAACCTGAGACCCCCGCGAAAGATAAACTCGGGGTTCGCAAAAAAAAATGCGAAATTACTTGTTGTATTCACGAAGAATGGCCGTCTCAAGAGAAAGGAATTTAGAACAACCGCCACTATAAAATGGAAAAAAGACAGAAATGCCACAATTATTGCTACATGTTGCCACCACATGCTACAAGTTTAACCACATTTTACAAAATGCATCCAAAAGCTTCAAGATACCCAAAATTGAGCAATATTACACTTGTTATAGATGTATATCCTGTAAATATCTGATTTTTGTGGAATATTCTGGAATGTTTTATGTTGTTGTTTTTAAGTAATGTTTTCCATATTTGTCCATTTTATAGAGGTATATATCTGTAATATGTGGAATATTCTGGAATGTGTATGTTGTTTGTTTTTTTTGTAATGTTTTACATAATTTTCCATTTTATAGAGGCATAACCTGTATATATCGGGAATATGTGGAATATGCTATATAGAATGTTTTATGTTTTTGTATGGTAGTCATGTTTTACATAATTGTCCATTTAATCAATGCATAACCTGCATATATCTGGAATATGCGGAATATTCTGGAATATTGTATGTTTGTTGTTGTTTTTTTTAAATATGTTACATAATTTTCCATTTTATAGAGGCGCATAACCTGTATATATCGGAATATGTGGAATATTCTGGAATGGTTTATGTGTTTTTATATTTTTCATGTTTTGGATAATTTAATTGCCCATTTTATAGAGGCAAAACCGGACATAGCAACGGAAAATCATTGGCAAAACACCATTTAGAAGAACATAATCTTGCAAATGGAGATGTCAGCATGCAGGGAAACACCGGAAACACTTTCTTGGAAGGAAAAACAAACTGCACGGAACGGGAAATCACAGCCTCATGCGGCACTTTATGCCTCTATAATCCTCTATATATCTGGAATATGCGGACTATTCTGGAATGTTTTATGTTTTTTTTGTTTTATGTTTTACATATACCAAAACGCAGGTGGCCCAGTCCGAACCATGCGTCCAGATCACTGCGGGTCGATCCATGTGGTTATAGCCTATAGCCCTTAAGAGTTATGAATGGAAGATCATGAAACATCATGGCATTATTATGGAATTATAAGGAAAGACCCAGGGATTATAACATGGGAACCCATGAAGTCAGAAGTTGGGTTTCTAAGGGTATACGGTATATAATCACTATAAAAGGGGAACCCATGACGTCAAGAAAACCCTGGGTTTAAGGCTTGTTAAGGAAATCCAGACATTTGGGGTGGTTATAGGCCCCCATTCTATAGTGAGTTTTGGGTAAGTTTAGGAAAGTAAAGATAGGCTCGACGATATGTCAGAGTGCCCCATTTTAAGTAGTGTTTGAAGGGTTTTGGGGTTAAACAAGGGATTAAGTGATGGCAAACCCTCCGCATTTATAGAGGTAAACCCTCCCCAGCAGGGTTTTGGGTTCCCATTTTATAGAGGACCCTGTTTGTGGGGGGGGATGTACACCGGCATTTTGGCCCTATAAAATGGGTAACAAGGGGTTATTTATAAGCTTTCAACCATCCAAGGTGGGTGGAAGAAAATCGCAACCACCCACCGTAGCTATTGAAAATGGCCATTGATATAGTTGATTTACTTATTAAAGATGGTGGATCTTTCCAGTTCGCAAACTGTAAACGCTATTACCAGGCCGGGTATCCCACGTAAATCTGAGCCATTCTAATGGGTTTTTGTTCGTCCTATACATGGTGTTGTTGTTCACCAACAAATCGTGATTTAATCATTGACATGTAGGGATTTAACGGATATATCATCTAATCTAAAATATGGATACATATGGTTAGTGGTTACCCTATATGGTAGAACAAACATATGATGCTTGTACCCTCTGGGAAACTACCCTAGGTTACATTAACATACGTAAAATCAATCATTTGTAGACAATTTTCCCAGGGAAGACCATAAATAGGTTTTCTACATCTAGTTCGTTTGCCACAGGGTAACATAACTATGGAACATTTTATAGGGTAGTTGTCTTGAAACAATGTCAGTCAAGGGTTCCTCCGGTACATATGGGTGCGTCCCAAAATTGGGGAAGATCTCCAAAATGGCTAGTTATGTAACGGGGAAAGCAAAATCAAAACTATCCGATTCAGGTCCTAGGGCCCTAGGGTTTGAGTCAATCCCAGAAATCATGATGTTTCTTGATTCGAGTTTTGCATTCCCAAAAATATATATGCCCTCTGGTTATTTAGCATAGCCATGGAAAATGGCCAATTTATAGATGTTCTACCTATTAAAAATGGCGATTTTCCATGGCTATGTTAGTTTACCAGAGGGTACCTCCATTCTTATTGGTTCAGTCCCCAAGTAGTATGTATCACATCATATCTCTGGGTAAATTGCAGCGACCGAACCCTGCCACGTCACTGGAATGAGAATCATCCCAAAATGGCCGAACTTTGAACAAGGTAGCCACAAGGGAGAAAGATTAACAATTTTACCTCTTGACCGACCCATTTTCCCTGATTGTGTTGGGAATAACCCTGTTTCATATCGGTGAACAATGTGGTTGTCTCAAAAGATGGGAATACCAAGACATGTCCATTTTATTCCATTTTGACAGCGGAAATTATGATAAACACACGGATTTATGAGCACAATATTTTCAATCATGATCATATGACATGATTTATCCATATACAATGTTGTGCTCCCCCAATTTTAAGTTGGTTTTTAAACCCATCTAAGTACAGGTATAATTTAACTTTATATATAAACGATAAATCCGAAGTAGAACTGACAAGAACCAACTTAGCCATCCCGAACTGGGGCACCACTTGGTAGTCATAAAAACGTGTTTGAAAAAGTGTCCTGGATGCTCAGGTTCTACTGAAGATGAGGAGGAGCTGGACCATTGGTGAATCGACGAATCGATGCAGTTGAACCAAGGGTTTCAACTGGTGGTTTGAGTTGGTAATTGTCAAACACATGTCTCAGATTGTCTCAGGAAACATGATGTAGCTGCGTGAATGGGAATATTTTTCATATTTTATGTTAACATGTTTTACCATGTATACGTAGGTACAGGTAAAAAAAAAAGCAGACAAACAACAATCAGCATGCAAACATCAAAACATCCGCATATTGTATTTATACATAGTTTTGAACACGCGAGGTAAGAGACAGAGAGAGAGAGAGAGAGAGAGAGAGAAAGAGAGAGAGAGAGAAACAGTGAACGTATTCCATGGTTGTCCTTGTCCAAAATGAGATTGATTGCCTATACTGGTTACCGTTATTGATTTGTTTTTGAAATTGTACCACACTTTTCTTCAGTATGGTACCACAAGGGGTAGCCACCGAATTATGAATTACATTCACTACATTTAATTACTCAAATTGTGTGCCCACAGATGCAAGCACAACGCAACATGCAAAATTCAAGACCTTACGGACCACCAGATGTCAGTCATTTTTTGGTATTAAGCATGGAATTGTTGGGGTACAAAGTGGGGTACCCAATGTTGACCCATACCCGGGTTTGCTAAGTCATGGTGAGTACGCCAAATCATCCAAGTCACTAGATCAAGTATTTTCTAAGCCATACTGACTTGGGAATCCCCATGACTTAAAAGAGCCCCATATAGGAATCAACCAACAGGGTTATGAACATTATATATCATTATATCCTATGAAATTCCATAGAATCAGCACTTAATCGCAGTATATCACCATTATATACCATATGTGGATTCCGCAACCCAGAAGCCAAGCAATTGACTTGTCAACGGATGCCAACAACCCGACGGAATGTGACCAGTTTGGACTCCTCGGGATGTGGCTGAGAAATTCAACCATAAAAAAGTCCCTTACAGAGAGTCTTTGGACCGGATCAGCGAGAAGCAGAACAGACTATTTACTGTAATAATCTGTAATATATATATGTATACAATAATATTTAATAATTCTGCATTTATATCCAATATATCTAATACAACGACTAATGTTCACCCTATTCTTGTGAGCATTCTGTTCATGTCTGAAAAGTTCATTGTTTCACTCTAATACCTTGCGATCTGTCCCATTCTATCCGCTTCGTATTTGTGAATGCGTGTGACCCGCTAACCAAAACGCTCTGATATGGGTGGAAGCCAATGGGCGTATGTATTCTACATTGTTTCTTCCTAAATTTGCTCATTGGCATCCCATTATCTCCCAATGATGTTCATAATTATTATTCCCTATCCTGGAACCCCCAACCAGAAATAGCCATGGTTGTTTCCCTGTGGACTCAGAATCCTTACATAACAGATAGGTGCCAGTGGGAAACCCACCATGTATTTCTATAGTTCAATTCGTCTTGTTTGGTTCGAAAAGAAAGTGCCTTTTGTGTTTTTAGATTAATATATCATCATTATAGAAACTACATCCCAGATATTCCCAAATTCTATATCTGCATTTCAGACATCCCCAAATGTTCATGCCCCTACCCTTCTTTTATTATTTGTTTATGGTTTCTTGATCGCCTCGCGCGTTCACCGGTCCCGAGGCAAAACGCGACCTTTCAGGAACTTCAAACGGGGATTCTGAAGTCCTGCGGCTACTGGGCGGACTACTGGACCTTTGGGACTTCAGCGGACTCCTATGGCTATTGGTACCTGAAACTGGAGATGGGGACGGAGGATGCGAAATGAGGTTGGGCCCAACATGGAAAGGACATGATGCAAATCCATAAAACTTGGGGAATGTATAGGGAATTGTAAGGGCTATACTACCCAATTTGGGATTAGATGTGGTCATAAGGACATGGGACAGTGATGGGGAGAGGCAAATAAAATAGGGACTATGAAATAGAATTATGAAATAGGGTAGGGACTCTGAAATTGGAATTATAGGTCTCGGATGCTTCTGATTTGTTTTTGAAGGAAAATAAGAGGTAATCATGGGAACATTATAGGGTATATAGGAATATCACAGGAAATATTGGGGAACAGAAGAATGATCATAGGCTGACTTCATTTGGTTCCTGGTTTCATTCATAGTTTAGACATATTGTGATTAATCTTCAACCATAGATGATTGGGATGATGATCATGGAGGTTGAAACCACCAATCAGTCGTGTAAGTGAATATCAACAGTGGGGATTAGAATAAACTACGCTCCCCCATGTTAACATAGACCCTGCCCAACAGGGACTTGGTTATTAACGCTTTCACGGTCTATGTTAAACAAGCAGAGGTAGATCAAAACCTGATGTTCCAATATATATATATATATGATATATATATATATAGAGTTATGATTTACATATATATATATATATAATATATATAATAATCTATATATACATGTATATATATAATTATGTATTGATTGAGGGGATGGATGTCCAGGCATGTTGCTGTGAAAACCAAGGCTTGACCAGGGTGAACTGACCCAGAAATCACTGTATGGTAAGCCTCGGTTGCGCATCACCTCGATGTGAAAAAAAAGTCGAGCGATACCCTCTGGTAATTTGACATAACTATTGAAAATCACCATTTAATGGGATTTATAGTGATTTAATTGGGATATTAATGGGATTTACCCTCTGGCTATGTCAAAATAGATTGAAAATGGTCATTTATAGTGGAATTACCCACTAAAAATGGTGATTTTCAACAGCTATGTTAGTTTACCAGAGGGTATGGCAGAGAAGTGACCCTAGTTACATGGTCTCGTCAAAAAACATGCTGTTTTGTCAGCATATTCTCCATTCTCAAAAAACATGCTGTTATCACATTTGGAGATGTTGGAAGGCAAAAACTTGGTACAACTGGTACTGCGGACATGCCGCTGTGGCAGGTATGTGCGGCCGCCCTATAACACCATGGCCCCCAGCGTGGATCTCATCGTCAACGATGTCAAAAGGTGAGTGGTCAATCCTCCAAACATGTTTCAGTTATGGGGGGTGAATCATTGGTTTGTTTTTTTTCATATAAGGGTTATATAATGGTTTATATAATGGTTAAAAATGGTTGATAACGACCAAGGTATTAGGTTGGTGGTTTGGAACCATGGACTTTATGACTTTCCATATTAATTGGGAATGTCATAATCCCAACTGACGAAGTCATACTTTTCAGAACGGTAGGCTCAACCACCAACCAGGGAAAATCAACCTGAAAGATCTTATGGGGATGCGTGAAAAAAACTACACGGCCGATTCTGGAGACATGAACATCGCTGGACGTCAAGATACAGGTTTTTGGGTATGTTTGTTGGTTTATAAACCTCATGATATACCAAGCAACATGGTGAAAGTACTCAAATTACGGAGTAAGAGACCATTTTTGAGGGTACGTGCAGGGTCTAGGTATACATATATTATATTATGTTTACCATGTACAACCCAGTTATTTTTATAATCTGACTTATCGGTTCCTAACTGGCGGACCAGCTTGGAAGAACTCGTCAGTTTACTCGTCACAAGTCAGCCTTGGTCAGGTGGCAAAAGATTCTACTGGACTTGGAGGAAGAATTTGCTCACTTACGCGGCTCAGAGATCTGGAAAATGTAAAGAAGGGGCACAAGTCTATGATATTCCGATGAATGGAACGAGCCAACTGATGAACTAGCTACTATAGCTACTGGCTTCCCGAATACCTTAGCGGATATAGAAACCATTTACGATCGCCAAGAAAGTTCCCTTGCCCATCGAGCCAGTTTTGACGGATGGTCCCCAAGTTTTGATGGGTTTTTCACTTCCTTCGACATGGCGAACTGGTGAAGGATAGCTAAGGATAGCTTCATAATTTACGAACCAAAAGGGAATGTTGATGAGGGAATGTCTTTTTTCATCGCAGAAAAACGGCGCACATTTACTCAAGTCAAATCTGCCATGTGTTACTGAAATACTCATGTTTGTTGGGTTGATGTTGATGGCTAAATCCATCTATTTGTTTTAGATGTATTATTGTTGGATCCACTTGTTGAGTGGTCATATCTAATGTTTCCTCCATCCTCAGTGCCTATATAATTATATGTATACACATACCATAAAGCCTGGTCAACCTACTAAAAAACCACTTCTCCCCATTGTTTGAAGGCCACTGAACTTGCTGGCAAATGAACTTGCGAAATGCGTGAAATCCTTTGGCGCCTTAGGTTCCCGCTGCTCCGGCTTTGAACTCTGTGAACACTTGGAGATTGCAGTTGCTCCTTTGCGTCATCAACTCCATGGCTGGTGAGGTTTCTGGAAAGATCATCGAAATAAAGGAACGGTCCAGCAAACCATGGTGAAGACTTGGGTTGATTGCGTTTGTGCGGAACTGGGATGGTCATCAATCCCTTCATAGTGTAGTGTTTTTTTTTGTATGTTGTTATACCTATACTAGGATTCCCAGTGGGATGGATGACCATCACCCATATACCATCATTTTTTATCATATACCATGTTTTGAGCCTGGCACATATGGGTACTGGCTGCGAAACCATGTTGGACAGCCCTGTCTGTTAGTTTTTTGAATGGGGACTTAACCATCATTGATTGGGAGGTGTTTAATCAACATATGAGGATATAATTGATAAATGATGGTTCTGAGCTACCGCAAATACAACGAGAGCACTGCTGTGCCACAAAGTGAATTATGTTTAGGACGATTAAGGGCAATATCCCACAACGACCAACAATTTCATGTTTTTGAGTTATTATGATTTAGGAAGACACATCTAATGATCAGAGACAAACAACGAAGTAATTGATTGGACCCTCCCAAACAAGCGATGCCCTTGATGGCAATATCATAGTGGACTTTGATTTTTTGACGTCATCATTTGAGCAATGCCCCCAAACATCAAGTACTATATATACAATGTGAGGCCCCCAATATAGCTAAGTTGGTTTATGGCTCCAATAACTATGGTTTATGGTATTTATAACAATAGTTACTGGGGCGAATCTAAACCAACAAACATCACGTTTGGGGGCCCCACATTGTACAATAGTGTGAGAAGCTCACCTGGACTTTCACAAAAGTTTGCTGATGCTTGAGTTTCCAACATTGCTCATATCGAGATGGAACAATAAACTATCAGGAAACCGATGAACTTTGGCCTAAACAAGATAGCCAAAGATCAAAATTTGAGCAGCAAACATCGCGATTTCAATAGCAACTAATCTTACAAAATGCGTGTTTCACCAGAGGTGATGAGCATTTTGCCAAGAAACATGCGTGTTAAGCAAAAAGCAATGGTGTCTTTATGGGCGTTACAAAGGGCCCAACTGACAGATGAGATGGGCGGAGACGGTGCTGACGAGTGCTTCCATGGTAATTCTTGCGTATTTTGGTATATAGAATTTATTTTCTATCTTTTTGATGATTGCTATATACGGCTTCAAATGGTGCAGGAAAACCCCTTGTTCATCCAGTGTTGAAAATCACAATCACAGTTTCGCTCTACAAAATCCATCCAGCTCATCCAACACCAGAAACCCCTGCTGTTTGGTCGTTTAGAAAGCACCTAAACCAACTTAGCCAATAGACAGTACGGGATAACCTATATCTCCAGCCACAAATAAAAGGGCCTTGACAAGGCAATATACCTGACAATCTCAATGAAGATGGACATTTATAAATATAGTACATATAGTACACATATGTATAATAGTATCAGAATATATACAACTTATACAACTATTATTTGTATGTATATAATATACCATCTATATGTATGTATGTATATATATATATATATAGAACCAGCAAAAACCCTGGCGTCTCGTGGGTGTTGTTTTTCTAGACGCTTTCCAAAGAGGCCGCATTCGGATCGGCTTTCCAGGATTGTTTGCGAAAAAACATGGTAGTTTCACAAGAAGAATTGAATGATAAGTTTAATGAAATGAAACCACCTTTTTTTTCGTTTAAAACAAGTGATTTTTTTTCCCCACCTGCCAGGTGAGGGTTGTTAGATTTTATCAGAGCTGTTCTCCTCCTCCTCCTCCTCCGCCTCCTCCGCCTCCTCCCCCGCCGCCTCCTCCTCGCAGTCCAGATCGCAGTGGGCACAGCCGGACCTCCACCGCGAGTTGCAGATCGCAGTGTGCACTGCCGGACCTCAACCGCGACTTCCAGGTCGCAGTGGGCACTGCCGGACCTCAACCGCGACTTCCAGATCGCAGTGGGCACTGCCGGACCTCAACCGCGAGTTGCAGATCGCAGTGGG
>Ga0126342_10013272_pt1 | contig 14619 bp, 14 predicted proteins | sample Cyp1metagenome_FD_92528 | JGI IMG/M metagenome (GOLD analysis project Ga0126342, IMG submission 92528) | Coral microbial communities from Lord Howe Island, Old Settlement Bay, Australia - Cyphastrea 1 metagenome | ecosystem: Host-associated > Invertebrates > Cnidaria > Coral ... | reverse complement strand
GTACTATGAGTACTATGAGTACTATGAGTACTATGAGTACTATGAGTACTATGAGTACTATGAGTACTATGAGTACTATGAGTACTATGAGTACTATGAGTACTATGAGTACTATGAGTACTACTACTACTGCTACTGCTACTGCTACTGCTACTGCTACTGCTACTGCTACTGCTACTGCTACTGCTACTGCTACTGCTACTGCTACTGATACTACTACTACTACTACTACTACTTCTATTACTACTACTACTACTACTGCTACTACTGCTACTACTACTACTGCTACTACTACTACTACTACTACTACTACTACGAGTACTACTACGACGAGTACTACTACGACGAGTACAACTACTACGAGTACTAGTACTACGAGTACTGCTACGAGCTTACTACTACTACTACTACTACTACTACTACGAGTACTACTACTACGAGTACTACTACTACGAGTACTACTACTACTACTACTACTACGAGTACTACTACGAGTACTACTACGAGTACTACTACGAGTACTACTACGAGTACTACTACGAGTACTACTACGAGTACTACGAATACTACGAGTACTACTAATACTACGAGTACTACTAATACTACGAGTACTACTACTACGAGTACTACTACTACGAGTACTACTACTACGAGTACTACTACTACGAGTACTACTGCTACGAGCTTACTACTACTACTACTCCTCCTACTACTACTACTGCTGCTGCTGCTGCTACTGCTACTGCTACTGCTACTGCTACTGCTACTGCTACTATACTACTCCTCCTCTACTACTACTACTACTACGACTACTGCTACTGCTACTACTACTACTACTACTACAACTACTACTACTACTGCTACTACTACTACTACTACTACGACGAGTACTACTACTACTACTGCTGCTACTACTACTACTACTACTACTACTACTATTACGAGTACTACTACGAGTACTACTACTACTACTACTACTACTACGAGTACTACTACTACTACTACCACTACCACTACTACTACTACTACTACTACTACTACCTACTACTACTACTACTACTACTACTACGAGTACTACTACGACGAGTACTACTACGACGAGTACTACTACGACGAGTACTACTACTACGAGTACTACTACTACGAGTACTGCTACGAGCTTACTACTACTACTACTACTACTAAAGTTATTGCTACTCCTAGTCCTGCTACTCCTACTACTACTACTGCTACTACTGCTACTACTTCTACTACTGCTACTACTGCTACTGCTGCTACTGCTGCTGCTGCTACTGCTACTACTGCTTCTACTGCTTCTACTGCTGCAGCTACTGCTACTGCTACTGCTTCTGCTACTGCTTCTGCTACAACTACCACAGCTACAACTACATTTGCAGCTACAACTACATGTAGAGCTACAGCTACATTTACAGCTAGAGCTACAACAACAACTACTGCTACTGCTGCTACTACTACTACCACCACAACAACTACTACCACAACTACCACAACTACCACGACAACTACAACATACTACAGCTATATACAACTACAGCTACCACGGCCCCTGCCACTGTCACTGCCACTACCACTATGTATGCTACGTTGCACTATGCTACACTACCACTACACTACCACTACACTACCACTACACTACCACTACACTACCACAACTGCAACTGCAACGACAACAGCTACAACAGCTACAGCAACTACTGCAACTACAGCTACAACTACAACTTCACTACACTACACTGCTTACACTACAACCACAGCTCCAACTGCTCTTACATTACATTACACTACACTACGCTACGCTACGCTACACTACAGCACAGCACAGCACAACACAGCGCAGCGCAGCGCAGCGCAAGGCAACACAGCACAGCACAGCACAACACAGCCCAGCACAGGACAACACAAGACAAGACAACACAACACAACACCACACCACCACCACAACCTCAACCTCAACCTCAACCACAACAACAACAACAGCAACAGCAACAGCAACAGCAACAGCTATAACAACAACTACTACAACTACAACTACACTACGTACACTACAACGACAAATACGCTACACTGCGCTACACCACAGTACATCCAGCGGTTGCGGGTGAGGTGACCACTGCAATCACTCCAAAACGCGTCACTCCAACCACCTGCGGGTTCGCTCTGCCATCCACGCGTCACAACAACCAACCCTCCCTATAGGTTTCCTATCTTTGAAACTTCCGCCACCGCCTTGTGCGGTACTACTGATATGGCATTATCCTTTTTTCGGCGGTCCGAAACGATTCTATTGCCTTGGGGCCCTACCTCGGTCATATTGAGATTGGAATGGAGCCGTAATGACCAACAAACCCAAAGACCAAGCCTTTCAAAAGGACTTGACAAGTCTTGCTTGGCCACAGAACCAGAGCCTTGAAAGGCAGGAAAGCTGGGACTGCCCAGAGAAGCAAGGCTTGGACAGATTGCTGGACTGGAATCCAAAGCTTTTTGCCACGAAGAATATAAATCCGAGATGGATAGCCAGATGCTGTAAGCCCAACCTACGGAATTCTGAACCCATTGGCGCTTGACATCTCGGCGCAATTTGCCGGCCGGGATTGATGAACTTGTGTCAGCCCAGCACAGCTAAAGAAAAACATGCCATGCCCATATCTTTTTTGGGAAACTCTGCTGAAGACACCTTTTCAGACCGAGCAACCATTCTGTTGGAAAATCAGAAAATTCCTCTGTGAAAACCACCAGCGTGCTACAGATATCATGGCAAAGCATCGGGGAGTCCACGTGAAAAGGAAAGATTTGACCTTGACTTCCATGTGGTTACATGTTTGAGGGTTCAGCATTCTCAGGTGGTTCTCACGAATTCTGTCTACATCGGGATGGAGGTACAATATTCTATGACCAATGTCTCGGATGCTCCTGCTCCTGCGACTTTTCCATTTTATGTTTTTCCCTCACCTGCCAGGTGAGGTGAGGGTTGTTATAGATTTTATGTCAGCTGGCCCGCCTCGTCGTCGTCGTCGTCCTCCTCCTCCTCCTCCGCCTGCTCCTCCGCCGGACCTCAACTGCAATCAGTGTTCCCCGCCGGACTCGAACAGCATCAGAGTGTTCCCCGCCGGACCTCCGCTGCAAGCGCTAGATCGCAGTGTTTCCCGCTGAACCCGAACTGGAGCAATGTGTTCCTTCCGGACCCGAAGAGCAACCTCTGGATCAGAGTGTTTCCTGCCGGACCTCAACTGCAAGAGCTAGATCGCAGTGTTCATATGCCAGATGCGTATGCCAGACAGAATGTCATAAGATATGGCATATATCAGGCTGCTTTCTTGCCGATGTTGCTTGGCAACTGTTTCAACCCAAAGATACTGATAGAGGACAGAGGATGCAGCAAGCATGTGAGATCATTCCGCAAGATTTGAAGATCACATTATTAAGTGTGACTATCCAGCGGACCTTGCGGCGTGATTGCGATACAGAGGCAGAAGGGCAGTTGATGAAGAGTTGACAGAAGGGTCTCTTGATGTTTTGCTGGACGTAGAGAGAGAGAGAGAGAGCACCTACATGGATATATCCCAACATCAGCAGGCACTCAACAGTGCAGGGTGCTTTGCAGGTTTGGTGCTGTGTATCACATGACTCCTGCCAGGCTTACTTCCTTCATCTTGCTGTGAAGTCTCCGGCCTCAGCATGCATCTTCCAGGGCAAGCTTGTTTTTCATTGCGCCAAGAGCTGTGAAGTCCACTTCTGTTGCGACCTGTTTTTGCACAAACATCTGTCTTTGACATGTTTTTACATGATTCGATTTGTCTGATCAAACATGCGCCAACAACCGGCGCCAGGTGGCATGAAATGAATTGGGGAGTTAGCTGGGCATCTGTCGCACAAAAGACTTCGTCTCAGATAAAACAATGCTGCGAGTCTTGCAATGGGACTTGTCGCTGAGGGTTTGTACTAGAGCGCGGAACTCGTCCCCTTCCCTCAACTTCTCTCTTGTCCCCTTCTTGTCCACTTCCCCAAGTGAAGAGAATGTCAGACAGAATGCCAGATAGAATGTCAGAATTAGTGTCAGATAGAATGCCAGACAATTAGACTGCCAGAATGGGTGCCAGATAGAATGCCAGAATAGATGCCAGATAGAATGCCAGAAACAATGGCAGATAGAATGTCAGAATAGATGCCAGATAGAATGTTAGGTAAAATGTCAGAGTGTATGTCAAAATATATGTCAGAATATATGCCTTGAAATGCCATGGTGGGGATCACTCGAAGTAAAGTAATTTTCGTTTTGTTTGGAGATTCTGCTTGCAGCTGTGAGGATTAGGGGCCAGTTCTTTCATGATCCCCAATACAAATCATTTTGCAAAGGCTGGCTGTGTTTTTGACAAGAGCTCCGAACAACTAGGCTGGCCAACTTGTATTTCGCATCATTGGTGCCATCTACACCCTGCTCTTTACCATCGAACTTGTCCTCAGAATCTGGGGCCTTGGCTGTCGAACATTCTTCTGCAGGGAAGACTGGGCTTGGAGTCTTTTGGATTCCTTTATTGTCTTATCATCTCTGTGGGAAGTCGGTTTATTTATCATGGATGCCTCAGCCAATAGCAGTGATGGTGCTAGCATCAGTGGCGTCAGTGGCCTGAAAGCTTTCCGCATCATCCGTTTCTTGGCTTCAGATGGTGTGAAGTGAACAGTTTTTTTTGGCAGCACCATTTGCGTGATAAAGCTTTGTATTTATCTCAGGGCTTAAGAGGATCATTTTTTCCCTTAAGTCCAGACTGAGGGGTTCTTACGATAGCAGGCCGAGGTTAGATCATTAGCTCCATCTGGGCCGCAGCATTTTTGTTGTAAATGCTCGCATAAGAGTTCCCTTGTGAGATGTCCATGTGCATTTCGACTGCGCAGGCTCGCGCAAGATGGGGGGGGCTAGGTTTTGGCTCGTCTGATGGCGCCTGCTAGTTTTTTTAAGCTATGTCCATTTCGTGTGGCAGGGGTGGAACATCTGGGACACTTTGAGGTCTGGAACGTTGTTTGGCCTGACAGGTGCAGGACATCGGACACTTTCTCATCCTCGTGGCAGGTGTGGCGCTTTTTGGACGTTGTCAAAGCATTGGCAGGCGCGGGTCGAGATGGGAGGTGCTTTTGGAGGCAATTTTGGCAGGCGCAGTCTTTCGTGAATTTGGGCGACGGTTTGAAAGGGTCGAACATCACGTTTTGTGGAAGCTGTCGTCATTCTGGTTTTGGACATGCTGATGATTCCGTGATGCCCCGGGCTCATTTTTCGTGGCAGGCCCAATACTTTGTAGACCTCGAGAAAAAGTGCCTGAGACTTCGGTAGAACATCGTCTTCGACATGTTCAATGTTAATTTTTCGTGGTGCGATCAATGTTTTGTGAACATCTAGCATGTGCTCTCGCAACCCTCTCGTGACTTTGGGCGTGTCGGATTGCTCTTGTTGTGGCGCGGTGCAATTTGGATGTCGCTCGCGCAACCATCTTGTGACTCTCGGCGTGTCGGATTGCTCTCGCTGTGGTGCGGTGCGAATTTTCATGTCGCTGGCGCAACCCTCTTGGTACTTTGTTCGTGTCGGATCGCTCTCGTTGTCGCGCGGTGCTGATTTTAGCATATTCTCTGAGATCTTGGCAAAAAGATATTATGAGTTCTGTGGAAGGTCCTTCTATGACGATGTTGCAGTTCTTTGGAAGGTCCTTCTATGACAATGTTGCAAGAGTTTCACGGTGCAGCCTTAGAGGTCCATAATAGATGAAGCTCTTGACCAAGGTCTTCTGTCAGGGGTCCTTGCATGAACTTTGAGCAGGTCCTTATGAGAAGATCTTGCGAAGATCCTGTTGACATCCTTGAAGAGTCCTTGCATGATCTTGCACAGGTCCGTGCGAGAAGATCTTGTGGAGATCCTGGCGAAGTCCTCTCTAAGAGGTCCTAGCATGATCTTGTACAGGTCCTTGTCAGAAGATCTTGTGGAGATCCTGGCAAGATCCTTTCTATAAGAGGTCCTTGAATGAAGACCTTGCAAATGCCATGTCTTAGAGGCGCTTCCATGAAAGCCCTTCTGGGTTGCTCTTGGGAGGTTCTTGTCCCAAGATCTTGCAAGATCCTCTCCAGCAGCAGCAGGTCCTTCTATGACGACATTGTGGGATTCCCTTAGGGGTTCTGGCGTGAAGATCTTGGCCCAAGTCTTTTGCAATATGTGAGAGAATCTTGTAGGGATACTAGTGAAATCCTTTAAGATCTTTAAGAGATCCTTGCAGTGCATGCTCTTGTAAAGGTCCTTGTGAGAATTTATGGGATCGTAGTGAAATGCTGTCAGAGGCCTTAGCATGATCTTGTACAGGTCCTTGTGAGAAGCTCTTGTAGAGATCCTGGTGAAATTTTCTAAGGGGTCCTTGCATGATCTTGTACAGGTCCTTGTGAGAAGATCGTGTGGAGATCCTGTTGAAATCCCCCGCAAGAGGTCCTTGCGCTAAGATCTTCCTGGTGCTCTGCACTGGTGCTTGTATGAATTCTTCTGGGATGTTCGTAGGAAGTTTTTGTATGAAAATCTTCTATAAGATCCTTTATGCAGAAGGTCCTTCTTTAACGATCTTTTGAAATTCTCTTAGATGTCCTGGCATGAGGTTCTGGTAGGGGGCCCTGCTGAGTAGACATAGCGTTGCTTTCCGTGCCAAGACAAGTTCCTGCTGCTGCAGCTGCGATGATGTCAAATCTGATTTGTTGTATACTGTTCCATATCTACTGTTGCTGGTATCTGTCACATTCTACCACCCCCCCGACACTGTTTAGGGTCTCTTGCCGCCGGTGTAATTTCCTTGGCTTGGGATTGACAGACCTTACCGTAGCGTTCGCTGGAATCCATTTTCCCCCTCCTGGAACGCAGTTCTGACATATTTTGACAGTGAAATCGCTGAGGTTTGACTCGATCGGTGAAGACAGTCAGGCTGATGCGGATTTTTCGCTTTGTGCTGGCACTGCGCATGTTGATTACTTCCATTCTGCACACACTGAAATCCTTGTTCTGGGCACTCATATTGCCACTGGGCAATGAAGGGGGTTGGGCGGCTGCGCACCTCAAATGGTGCAAGGGAAATTTATGCTGTTTGGTGTATATATGTTGGTTCTGACTTCTTGACTTGGTTGTGAAAGCTCCTGTATACAAACAGCTACTCTCATTGCGCACAATCTGTTTTGACATACCTCCAAACCGCCCACATATGCTATACAACTGATCTATAGAGCTGTATAAATATGCCATTGCTCTGTCTCCCAGCCGCCAATTGACCTTCACAGACACTAGCTGCTTAGATTCAAACATTAGAGCCATGGTAGATGCATGCTGGTTTGTTCAGTTAGCTATTGTAAAGAGACTGACCTGGGATTTGTGAGTAAATTTTCAACGCCCAGAGTTTCCACGTGTGACTTTCTTCTCCTAGAAGTTTGTCTCTTCATCTTCATTGCGTCCTGTGATTCAAAATGGCATTGGTTGCGTCGCCAAATTCGGCACGGATGCGGCTCGAGGCTGCTCCTGATCGTCTACGTCTTTGCGGTGCTTGGATTGATAGAACTTCCTGTAGTCAGTCCCATTATTTTTACCCATTGGGGCTCACTGTATGGTATCCTTGGGCTTGGCACATACCCGCATCCCCAATATGCTTCAATATGGCCATATACAAGATTATTAGACGAAAGTGTGGCCCGAAAGAAAAGCAGAAGGGAGTAGATCAAAAGAGGATGGAGGAGAACATATGAAGATGAATGATGATGAATGATGATGAAAGATGATGAGTGATGAATGGTGAGTGAGGTTGCGGATGCATAATTTCACCTAATGAATGTATATCGAGTGAGTTAGTATATCGTATGTATAGATCTGTGTGCCCCATGGCGTCTATTGAGATGACTGCGATGACGCAAGGGAATTACACAGAAGCTTTTGCACAGAGGAGCTTTTATATGCAGAAGCTTTTACGCAGAGACATTTTTACACAGAGGAGTCTTTGCACAGGGAGCCTTTACACAAAGACACTCTTACACAGAGAAGCTTTTGCACAGAGGAGCCTTTACACAGAGGAGCTTTTGCACAGAGGAGCCTTTACACAGAGGAGCTTTTGGACAGAGGAGCTTTGACACAGATACGTCTTTGCACACAAGAAGCGTTTCTCACAGAGAAGTCTTTACACGGAGGAGCTTTTACACACGACGCGTTTACGCAGAGGAGCTTTTAAACATAGAAGCGTCCACACACACGCACACAGAAGCTTTTACGCAGAGAAAGTCTTTGCACAGAGGAATTTTTACACAGACACACAGACGCCTTTACACGCAGAAGCTTTTACATAGAGAAAGTCTTTACACAGAGGAGGAGCTTGTACACAGGCATTTGCACAGAGGAGCTTTTACACACAGAAGCGTTCACACACAGAAGCTTTTACACAGAGGAGTCTTTACACAGGGAAGTCTTTACACAGAGAAGTCTTTCCACACAGACGGTTTTCCGCAAAGAAGCTTTTGCACAGGGAAGCTTTTACACAGAGGAGATTTTACACACAGAAGCTCAGAAGCTTTTACACACGGGTGTTTTTACACAGAAGCTTTTACACACAGACGCGTGCACGCGCAAAAGGTTTTACACGCAGAAGCTTTCACGCGCAGAGGCGTTTACATACAGAAGCTTTTGCACTGAGAATTCTTTACACAGAGAAGTCGTGACACACGGACGATTTCCCACAGCGAAGCTTTTGCACAGAGAAGCTTTTTCACACAGACGCGCTTACTCACAACAGGTTTCGTTTACGCACAGAAGCTTTTACACACAGAGGCGTTTACACACAGAAGCTTTTACCCACAAAGGCTTTTACACACAGAAGCTTTTACCCACAGAGAAGCTTTTACACACAGAGACGCGTTTACACAGAGGAGCTTTTACACGCAGAAGCTTTTACACAGAGGGCCCCTTTTGCAGAGACGTTTTTTTTCTCAGAAGAGCGTTTGCACAGAGGAGCGTCTACACAGAGGAGCTTTTACACGCAGAGGCGTTCACACACGGAAGCTCTTACACACAGGGACATTTACACACAGAAGCTTTTACACAGAGGAATCTTCACACAGGGAAGTCTTTTCACACAGACGCTTTTACACAGAGGAGCTCTTACGCACAGAAGCTTTTACACGGAGAAGCTTTTGCACACAGGAACTTTTACACGCAGAAGCCTTTATACACAGAAGCTTTCACACAGAGGGCCCCTTACATACAGAGGCAATGACTCAGAGGAGCCTTGACACAGAGGAGTCTTTGCACACAGTTACACACAGAAGCTTTTACCCACAGAAGCTTTTACGCACAGACACGATTACACACGGAAGCTTTTACCCGCTGAAGCTGTTGCACACAGGCGCTTTTACACAGAAACTTTTTCACACAGAGGCGTTCACACACAGAAACTTTTATACATAGAAGTCATTACACAGAGGAGATTTTCACGCAGGTGCTTTTGCAAAGAGAAGCTTTTACACACAGAAGCTTTTACACACAGGGCCCCTTACATACAGAGGCATTTGCTCAGAGGAGCCTTGACGCAGAGGAGTCTTTGCACACAGAGTAGTCTTTGCACACAGAGGCGTCTACACACAGAAGCTTTTACCCACAGAAGCTTTCACACACAGACACGTTTACACATGGAAGCTTTTACCGCTGAAACTGTTACACGCAGACGCTTCTATACACAGAAGCTTTTACACAGAGAAGTCTTTACACGACGCTTTTGCAAAGAGAAGCTTTTTACACGCAGTGTTCAAGAGGACACGTTTGTACGCTGCTCTGATGCGTTCTGAGACTTTGACCCAATTTGCAGGTAATGGATCAAGCTGGTCTGCTACTTTGCATTTGTTCTTACATTTGTTTGATGATGTCCGAGTGGACTTGATTTCCTCTGCTGCTTTGGCCCCACCGGAGCCTGATGCGCCTGTGGCTATTCTCGAAGGTAGTATGGTCTTCAGTTCATCTTTCCGTTTCATGTATCTGCATGGCATGTTTCAGCCCGCCGCCTGAATCACAGGCCTCAGACGCTTCTGAGCGCAGGGAAACAAACAAACGAACGCAGAAGCTTTTACACAGAGAAGCTTTTGCACACAGAACGACTTCAAATTCGCATTTCATCACGAATTTGTGCGTCCGACACGCTCGATCTCCTCCGCAGAGGGTCGCGCTTCGCAAACCGGTTTTTGGCTGCCCCGGCCGCCTCATTAAAAAGGGAGAATTTAGAAGAACTTGAGAATTAGGAGTTTTGTAGGAGTTTTTAGGTACAGGTAGATCACCTAGAAGTGTAAGAACCGCTGCGTAACAACTTGTGTGTAAGAACTCCTTTGTAAGAACTCCTGTGTAACAACTCCTGTGTAAGAACTCCTGTGTAAGAACTCCTGTGTAACAACTCCTGTGCAAGAACTCCTGTGTAAGACCTCCTGTGTGGCAACTCCTGTGCAAGAACTCCTGTGTAAGAACACTTTTGCACATGACATTGTAAAAGTTTTGTAGGAGATATGTAGACGTTGAGCACCTGCAGATGACGTTGATGTAGATGCATGTAGATGATGTATGTGATGTAGATGAAGTTGATGTAGATAATTAGATAATGTTGGTGATGTAAAGGATGCAGGAGACGTGATGCACTTGAAGTGAAAAGTTGAATTTGGCAGCAGTTCTGTGGGAAAAAAACCCTTCGCAGGAGCTGTCGGGAAAAACATGTCAAACCCAGACTTAGGACCCAGGTTCAGCAGTTTCAATTTGGAAGTCTGCTCAATGGAGCCAGGCCTGCAGAAAATTGCGCCCAACTCTGCAATGGCCCAGGTCCTTTTCGTCCAAGCAGTGCATGACCACCGTGCAGAGATGGGGTTCAGCCTTTCTGAAGAAGAGGTCTCTGCATATGACCGCTACTTCGAGTCCTTGCCGACAACCATGGTCACACTCTTCATGAGCATCTCAAATGGAGTAAGCTGGGAAAATGCCATGTTTCCGCTGATGAAGATATCACCACTTTGGATGCTATGCTTTCTTTTCTTTGTGTCTCGTCCGCCAAGAGATGCCAAGTGTTTGCTTCTGGTTTTCATGTTCTTGTCCCTGAGCATCATGTGCCGCTACAGAAGTACTGTAATGGTGTGGGACACAGGAGCTAGCAAGCTTTGCATTGTCAACTAAAGCAGTCAAGCAGCTCCCCTCGGCTTGACAGGACTCAATCCGCCCTGTGTAAGTGGCATTAAGTGGCTTTGTTTCATATTTTCAATTGGTTCCAAGAAGACACAGGGTTGGATGACATCGACAAGACATAAAATGGACCGCGGGAACCCCCCAGCTGGGAAAGCTGATATGAATAGCGGCTTCAGTTGTTGTGCAGTTTTAATAGCGGGGTTGAGGGGGCACCCTTCTGCAGCTGCGACTGTGTAAGCTGCTGTCGCTGCTGTCTTTGTTGTGCCAGCACCTTGCGCGGATGAGACGGGATGTGGTGCCATAGAACTCAGGCGCAAAGAGCAGCAGGATATTTTCAGTCCAGGAACGTGATGTGACCGCAAGACGAGAAAGGAACGTAGCCATTCCAATGCGACTTGCGGCACAGGAGCACAAAGCGCACTTGCACTCATTCAGCCTTGCTGGGTAAACATGTTGTGAGCCAAAAAGTGTCTCAATTCTTCTATTGCATGGTGCTGCTCCTGTCGAACAGGTTGCCTTGATGTTTGTTTCTCTCCTATTGCACCGAGGCCCTAAACATGCTTGAGCTGTATTGCTTTGATTTCAACCACCAGCACTGACTGTGTGATTACTGCTTCATTTTCGACTTCTTCCCGCGAAAGTTTTCAATACTTTGATGCTTGTGTATATCACCCACTGTTTGAATCCGCTCCGTCCTTGCTTAACAATTTGGCCGGCTAGAACCCCGAGCTTCGGCCGGGGTGGAAGTGCCAACGGGCTCTCACCTACTGGCGCTGGTTGCAAACCCAACGCAACGGGTCTTCTCCATTTTGAAGGAAGCTACATGTGTGTGTGGCCTTCATCCAAATCAAGGCGCCGTGGCGCCGAGGTGGGTTCCGTTGAACTCAAAAGCTGCCAAACGAACTGACCATCAAGCTTGCCATGATATCCTGGAAAAGGAAAACTGATGTGAAGTGGCCAGCCAAATGGCCTCACCTCTAGCCATGCTTTCGCCACATCCTTTCCACATCAGACCATGAAATTTTGGATTGCAAAAATCCTTGATGCCGCTACATGACCACCAAAGTCCCGTGCAAAGCTAACTTGGCCGGTCATCTTCAAACTCCAACGGCCACATCGCACTTGAATGGCAAACATCGGCGCATAAGCGCAGTGGAACCAAAGGTATGAGCACCCTAGCCGAGGGTCTTGACACAGGCCCTATGCAAAAGTCTGAGCGTTTGCAGACGGTTCCTTGACCATTTCTTTGCATGTGCGTTTGACGCAGTGCCTTCAGCCTGCAATATGTGGAAAAACCTTTTGGGTTGAACTTTGGTTTGATACTGTATATGCCCGCCACTCCATTGTTGGAATCCCGCCCAATGTAGGTGGTGTTACTAGCGGGCACCAACCTTCAAGACCACCATCATCATCCTCCTCCTCCTCCTCCTCGTCATCATCGTCGTCGTCGTCGTCGTCGTCGTCGTCGTCGTTCTCGTCATCATCATCATCATCATCATCACCATCACCATCGTCATCGTCATCATCATCATCATCACCATCATCATCACCATCATCATCATCATCATCAACACCATCATCACCATCATCGTCGTCATCATCATCATCACTATCATCATCATCATCATCAGCATCATGCATCATTCATCATTCATCATTAATCATTCATCATTCATCATTCGTCGTCATCATCATCATCACCATCATCGTCATCGTCATCGTCATCGTCATCGTCCTCATCTCATTTGTGCCCTCATCCTCATCCTCATTCTTCATCATTCATCGTTCTTCGATGTTGATTCATGATTCATCGTTGATGTTTCTTTAGTTCATCGGCCATCGTTCTTGTCATCCTCATCGTCATCATCGTCATCATCGTCATCATCGCCATTATCATCTCCTTCCTCCTCTTATTTTCATTTTTCTTCTTCATCCTGATCATCTTCTTCATCGTCATTGTCATCATTCACCATCATTCAGTACCAAGTATCATTGTTCATCACCAATCACCAGAAAACCAGAAAACCAGTGACCAACCATCAGCCATCAGCCATCAGCCATCAGCCATCAGCCATCAGCCATCATCATCATCATCATCACCGCCATCACCATCATCATCATCATCAGCACCGTTATCATCATCAGCGCCGAGGTCAGTTAATTTTACCATGAGCACCGGCATGAGGCTGCCGGCGAAATGGCCTCTCACCTCTCACTCCACTCACGGATTTTTTTGTCGGGTGGCTACGTGTCCTTTGCCGGAAAGATGTTGCTCAAAAAAAAGCCCTTCATGTGGCATCCTTTCTTCTCTTGACCATGAGTTTTGGGAACATCCTTCAATTCCCAATGCCACTTTGAGGCCTGCAAAACCTTCGTGCCCTTTGCAAAATCGACTTGGTCGGCCCTCTCTTTCTTCAAATGATGATGCAGCCCTTGCCTGGCAGATCTCGGCGCGCAAGCACCTTTCTCCTTAGATATAACCCCCCAACCAAGAATCTTGACTTTGATTTTGACTGCCAACCTTTCTTTCTCAACTTCTGCTGAAAGTTATGTTGTGTGTGAGACTTCCCTGCCAGTTCCATTGAATGTGCATTGTAACTCATGAATGGAGAAAGCAGCGTGCGTCATCGCTGATGCACTGCATGTTGCTTTGCCAAATTTCACATTCCGAGCGCTCCACCTTTGGTTTGCCACTTCATGGGTGGTGTTACGAGTGGGCATCCATCCTTTTCAAGGCGGTCATCCTCATGACATCATCATTATCATCATCATCACCACCATCATCATCATTATCCTCATCATCAACTGACTTAAAGTCTTCTTCTTCTTCTTCTGCTTCTTCTTCTTCTTGCGCCGAGGTCAGTTTTACTTACTTCGCGGTCCTCAACGAGCTGGCCTTAGTTGTGTTTGCTCTCTTTGGTTGTATGTTAGATTGCTAATGAACCAACTTCGTGGGTGAACAGTGGAGCATGGTGGGGCTGTGTGACCCTGGGCCAAAAGAATCTGTTTAAATTTTAACGCGCAGGATTTGATTTGATTGCGTTCGAATTTTCCAGTTCCTTCCTGTGTGGCTGCTGCTGCTGCTGCCGCCGCCGTCGCCGGGCTGTTGTAGTTGTGCTTGTTGTTGGTTGTTGTGGTTGTGGTTGTTGTGGTTGTGGTTGTGGTTGTGGTTGTGGTGGTGGTGTTGTTGTTGGTTGTTGTTGTTGTTGTCGTCGTCGTCGTCGTCGTCGTCGTTGTTTTTGTCGTTGTCGGTTGTCGTTGTAGGTTGCTGTGGTTGCTGTGGTTGTTGTGGTTGTTGTGGTTGTTGTGGTTGTTGTGGTTGTTGTGGTTGTTGTGGTTGTTGTGGTTGTTGTGGTTGTTGTGGTTGTTGTGGTTGTTGTGGTTGTTGTGGTTGTTGC
>Ga0126342_10013271_pt1 | contig 14619 bp, 18 predicted proteins | sample Cyp1metagenome_FD_92528 | JGI IMG/M metagenome (GOLD analysis project Ga0126342, IMG submission 92528) | Coral microbial communities from Lord Howe Island, Old Settlement Bay, Australia - Cyphastrea 1 metagenome | ecosystem: Host-associated > Invertebrates > Cnidaria > Coral ... | reverse complement strand
TTACATCATTACTTGACTCAGCCATTTAGGGTTTGTTTGGGGGGAGGGGTCATTCTACTTACATCATTACTTGACTCAGCCATTACTTGACTCCATCATTACACCATGAGCCGATCTTCTCTTGCACCTGCACACCAACATGATCTCACGCTATCACCATGAACATGAAGAAGATGAAGATGAATAATACTCGGAGGAAGAAAATGCTTATAACAAGGATGATCATGAAGATGATGATGATGATGATGATGATGATGATGATGATGATGATGATGATGTTGAGGTATCCCGAAGCGATGCATGAGGCGTAGCCCGAAGCGATGCACCCGACGTATCCCGAAGCGATGCCTATGCCTCCTCCGGCTTGAGATTGGAATTTGGGCAAGATATGGCAAGATATGGCAAGATTGCATCAAAACTCAAAAGCACCGAAAATGGATTCACCTGTCTCCTTGGTTTGGGAAACACGTGTCCTGATAACGGTGGCATCGCAACGCAATCTCCGCCACCTGCCTCTGCTGCAAACCTCCTGATGCCAGCGGTGTAAAAGGCAAAGCCAATACCGTGCGCAAGTTTCGAAGAACCTTGGGTTGAGCGCAAGGTTAGACAGGTTATGGTATAGTACTTAACAACAAAGCTGAAAACATGTGCATGTGCGTGTGGGGTCCTCTATATATGCAGACTATGCACACAACACTGCTTAGTACTCGAGCCCTTTGATGCAATAGGTATCAATAGATATCATAAGGTCCCGATCATAAACTAGGACCCCTGAGTTGAAATCTCGTAAACAATGTAACAAAGAGGTCCAACAAAAAACGAATCTCTTCAAACTTTAAAGTCAAAGTCGGAGGAACTTGCTCTTCGTGAGCACCAGGACTGCCGCAGTTCTTCAGCAAGCCATCAATGCCTGGATAATCGAAATTGGCGTCGGCAATGACTGGCACCATTTCCAAGGTCCGCCGAGAAGCAGGACAAGCTGTGGAGGCGGAGAGCAGCAACTTGTTGAAGTCTTGATCCAGGAAGATTCCCCGAAAAAACAGAACTAGCAGGTAGTAGGCGAATCGTTTGAAACTTGTCATCTGGTACATCCCATGCACAACAGCACACTCAACATTCAGCTCAACTTGCAGCAGGTGCTGAAAGACCTCGCAGGTCGATAGAAACTCAGCTTCCAGCAAGGAGCTCACGATAAGAATGCGAGGTCGTGAAAGATTCGAAGGCCTCCCATGGGAAGACACGCCGCAAATATTCAGCAGCTTCACAACTGCATCCTCGCGGCTAGAAACCTAACAGCGCCAGGTGAAGTTTCAGCAAGTTTCATGACGTCATTCATGGTTTCATGGTCATGGCAAACTATAACATACTGTAACCATGTTTGTGATTGTTTGACCATGATAACGAGCTTTCAGCTGCCAAAACCACACACACCAAAATGCACATCAAATCCATGTCTCAACAAATTAAACTCGCACACTCTGTCTACAGCCTCTGTTTCCTGAGCCCTGCACTGGACCAAATCGGGGCATCTGAAGAGAAGTCAGCTCATGCTGCAACCATCCGTATGCCGCATTCACATCATCCATTTCCACCCCATAACTTGCCAGCTGAACCTTCTGGTGAGGGGTCCAGAGTGTTGGGATTAGCTTTTGTGCCTCATCGGAGAGTGGTTCAAAACCATCACAGACCAACGGTAGAGTGGCGATCCCATTCTTCCAGGCAGTCACAATTTCTCCGGCACACCAGCTTCTGGACAATAGTTCTGGGGTCAGCACAACCACCAGGTTTTTGGTTGACGTTCGTACGATGTCAAACAGCATGTCCAAGTTTTCCAACTCATCACTATCCAAAAACACTCGAGTTGATGAGTGCTGACTAATCAGGATCTTCAGCAAGCGGCTCAGGCTGCCCCCACCGGCCTTGTGATGGCATAGGAAGATACCATAAAGCTTTGTATTCCGCTGAAGATGCTTTAGGGCCAACTTTGCAAATCCAACTAAAGCCACAAGCAACATGGAAAGAACTGGTATGCAAAGAAGCCAGCCAAGCACTGTTGCGGACTGTGTCTTGTCTGTCAGTAGCAAGGGCCCAGCGCTCAGTAAAATTACCAGAAGAAGGTCGGTCAAAAGAACATCCACCAGATTGGCCAACCCTGTGCGCCATGGAGCTGTGTGGATCTGAAGATTCTGGACGGCAATCAAGATCATGCCCATGAGTGGCACTTGAACTTCCGGAATACCAACCAGAACAGTAGGCATCAGAGCAACCAAAGCATTACGATAGAGCAGCACCAAGCCGTAGTAGTACGCATCAGGCTTAAATCGGTGGAGCAGGAAGCGGTATCGAGTTGCGAAGCGCTGCCCCTTCCCACTGGCTACTTGCGATGGATAGCTGCAAATGACATAGGTTGCCAACCCAAGGACGGCCACAGGCTGAGTCACTATTCCTCGTCTCAACTTCACCGACCAAAATTTACCCAAAAGGGTCCCCTTTGGCCCCACAAAGACTACACCTAAAACAATTTCAACCTTGCAGCCAGAATTCCTGCAACTGCAAGCCACACGAAAAGTGCATGATCTTTCGACTCAAAACAAATAATGCCCGGGTGCAGCAACATTGAGCTACTTCCATTTGGGCTGGTCACACACTGAAAAGGAATCAGTGTGCTGCGGGTGATGGACAGGAAGAAAGCGAAGATCAACAATCCACACTGGTTCATGACAGTGTTGAATGGTTTGCGCCGCCCGAGCATCTTGTTCAGCACCCAACTGCATACTAGAAGAATGCAAGCAATGGGACATGTGAGCAGGCGACTGACAAAATACAGCACTGGACTGTCTGTTCCAAAGAAGCAAGAAGTTCGGACGAAATGGAAGTCGAACATCATGATCTTGGTGAGGTCGATCAATGTCCTTACTGGTTGCTGCCATTGGATTGAGAGTTCCCGGATGGAACCCAATGCCTGCATAGCCATGATGAGCTGGCCGGTGACTGAAGCCGCCGTCACCGTGTTCAAACCTTGAAACTCGGTCCGAGGTGAACTGGGTGAACTGCACTTTGCAAAGTGTATGAACATTGACTCATGATAACTCCTTAACATAGCTTACGTTGGCAAACACTACCGAAACTAAATATGCACTTTGCAGGTTTCCGGGATGCGGAATTGCTAAATTGTCTATCAAATTCTTGGGTTTCTCAATCAGCAAAGGAAGCTTAAAAGTCTATGTTTCCATGTAACGGATATTCAAAAAAACACAACCACCACTATCACAACCAACATTATTTCAACCACCACTGAAACAACCACCACCACCACCATCACAACCACCACTATCACAATCACCATTGTCACAACCACGACCATCACAACCACCACCATCACAACCACCGCCATGACAACCACCACCATCACAACCACCACTATCACAACCACCTCTATCACAACCACCACTATCACAACCACCATCATCATAAACCATTGTCACAACCACCTCTATCACTACCATGATTATCACAATCACCACTCAACCACCACTTTCACAGCCACCGCAGATGATCTTAGGGGTGAGATGATCGCAGAATGAGTGAAATTGAGAGTGAGATGATCTGAGGGTGAGTTAAGACGAGAGCGAGTTGAGCTGAGGGTGAAATGATCTGAGAGTGAGTTGGGATGAGAGTGACTTGAGACGAGAATGACAAGATCTCATCGTGATTTGCGATGAGCATGAGATAGCGCATGAAAGCTGCGTTTTGACATCTTCAACTTTCACTTTTTGACTGAGGGAAGTCTCGCACGAAAACTTCGTTTTCACATCTTCAACTTTCAGTTTTTGAAGGAAGCCCCGTACGAAAGCCTTGTTTTCAGGACTTCAACTTTCAGTTTTTGAGGGAAGTCTTGCACGAAGGATTCCTTTTCACATCTGCAACGTTCTGTTTTGAGGAACGTCTCACACGAAAGGTTCGTTTTCAGAACTTCAACTTTCTGTTTTTAAGGGAGGCCTCCCACGACAACTTCGTTTTCACATCTTCAACTTTCACTTTTTAAGGGAAGTCTCGCATAAAGTGCTTTTTTGAAAGATAGCCGTTTCAGTTTTGAAGGGAGGTCTCGCACGAAAGCATCGTTTTGCCAACTTCAACTTTCAGTTTTTGAAGGATGTCTGGCACGAAAGCTTCGTTTTCACATCTGCAACTTTCTTTTTTTGAGGGAAGCCTCGCGCGAAAGCTTCGTGTTCAGAACTTCACGTTTCAGTTTTGAAGGGAAGTCTCCCACGAGATGCGTTTTTGAGAGAAAGCGGATGCGCAAAATGCTGCGTTTTGCAACGCAAAACATGCCTCAGAAGATAGATGGGAAAGGTCTGCCATGTGACGGGTGCGGAACACGTCTGGCTATAGGGCGGATCATTCTCGGATCAGCCCCGCATTGGAACTGACGGTTCAGACGTTGTTTTGCCAACTTGAGATTGTGAGTTTGTGACGGACGTCTCGCACGAAAGCTCCGTTTCACATCTTTAACTATCAGTTTTTGAGGAAAGCCCGAACGAAAGCTTAGTTTTCACATCTTCAACTTTCAGTTTTTGAAGGAAGCCCCGTACGAAAGATTCGTTTTTGCAAGTTGAAGTTGCAGATCAATTGCTGATGCTTCTCGTTTTTGGCGCCTTTCATTTTCCTTTTACAATTCCTTTTTAAGGCTTCAAAATCGTACTTTTCTCGGCTTTGGCGCGGAGAAAATAGTTTTGGAGCAGATCTTGGCCAGGAGAAGCTTCTGTCTTGCCAACGTAATTCTATTTTTTGGCTTCTGCACTCTGGTGCTTGCAGGCTGCATTGGGGTGACTGCATCAACGTTGCTCCGCGTTGCTGTTGCGCATGTAGTTTCATTGTCTTTTGCACCTCGCTGCTTGCAAATCGCATTGGAGTGTCTGCGTCGTTGTTGCTCTATCTTGCTGCTGCGCACGTGGTACCTTTGTCTTTTGCCGCTTGCAAATCGCATTTTGGAATGGTTGCGCCGAAGCTGTGCCGATGAGTTATTGATGACGTTTCTCGTTTTTTGCGCTTTCCATTTTCCTTCTGAATTTCCTGTTGAATTCAAAATCAAACTTTTTGTGGCTTTGGCTGGCGCCAGGATCTGGTTTTGGAGCAGGCTCTGGGCAAGTGAGCTGAGATGAGATGAGAAGAGCTGGGATCAGCTGCGAAGATGGAAGAGCTGAGGAAGAGTAGATATGTGAAGAGAGGAAAGAAGAGATGAGAAGACATGAGATGAGCTAGAATAGAAGAGGTGAGACAAGCTGAGGTGAGATGAGATGGCATGAGTTGAGACGATCTGACATGAGCAGAGCGGCGAAGCGCTGAGAAGAGCTGAGCTGAGACAAGCTACGTAGAATGGAGAAGCTGAGGAGAGCTGAAAAGAGAAGAATTCAGATATGAGCTGAGAAGAGATGAGGAAGCCCAGATGACATGAGAAGAGATAAGAACAGCTGCGATCAGCTGAGAAGAGCCGAGATAAGGAGAGAAGACATGAGATGAGATAAGATTACATGAGATGAGATAAGGTAAGATGAGAAAAGATCCAACCCCGAAAAGAGATGGCGCCGGAATGAAAGGTCAAGAGATTGTTGCTCACAGAAGGCTTGGCCGCACCCAATAGGCACAGTCTTTGCTCCGCTCTATAGGCTATAGGCGTTTCAATTTTGAAACTTCCGCCCCCGGCTTGCCTGGGTACTACTTGTAGTTTGGTTTGAAAGCAATTGGTTCAACGGAAGTTGGAGGGACGATGTAAACAGAAGATAACATGTCAAGACATGTTGTGATCTCTTTGGGGCTTCATTGGGGCCATTGCAACATGTCGTCAGCTCCATCTCTGAACAGCTCTGTGCAACCTGGACGCTCACCTGGCTCGGGTCCCAGCGTGAAACACTGATGAAGAACAAGACACAAAGGAGGAACAGGATGAGCAAAATGACCGGCAGCGTGTCGCCCTCCCGGCACTGCTCGCATACTGAGCCTTGGGGATAGTGGCTGGCCTGGCAGTTGTTACAAGCTAGCCCCTCTCTCCCGACGGAGCATCTTCCTAACATTCCGGGAGGGCACTCAAACTGATCTCGGCAGCGCAAGACAGAGAAGTCGCATTGGGAAACGTTTGGGTCTGCCCAGAAACCACCCTGCTGTTCAGGAGGACCCAAACCTTCAGGGCAATACAGCCCGCTGGGACACGGTATGCAACCTCGCTCCCCGCACATGAAGGAATGCTCCGGACAGCGGCAGTCAGTCTCGCTTGTGGAACCAATCTGTGGAGTCATCTGCATCTTTCCACAAGGCAAACATTGAGAGCTCCCAGCTGATGGCATGTAGAAACCTGAGCTGCACCTGGTGCATGTCTCCATACCTTCCTGCGGCCCCTCAGTGCCAGGCGGGCAAGGAATGCATTCCAGTGAGCCTGCGTCCAGGGCAAAGCTACCTCTAGGACAGGGAGTACAATTCATCATTCCAATGTCAGGAGCAAACGCACCTCTCGGACAGGACGTAGGCAAAGGAGTAGACCCCCCGACGCAGAACATGCCCCTTGGACATTTCTTGCATTGTCTGGACTCCCCTTCCTGGTAGAAACCGGGGTCACACGCATGCAGTTCTGGAGGGGGCAGCATCCCCACTGAACCATCCGTCCACACCAACTGATTGAGAAATTGGAAATTCGCAGTGAGAGAGCTGTAGGAGGCTGTGACAATCGCCCTTGTGCCGCCCTCGCCCTGCATGTTAATGAGTTGATAGGTGCCAAAACGGTCGCCGTTCTCATCAAAACTGACCTCACCTGAGGCGCCGGTGAAACGCAATCGACGCATCTCCTCCAAAAGAACTTGGCCTTGTATCTCACTGGGATCTCTTCCCAAATGAAGAAGCTGGTTGATGGCAATGATGTAAGCATAGGCTGCATCAAAATTAAATGCATCACTTGGACCCATCTGTGCCGCCTCACCTGGCATTCAGTACAAATTCCCAACGAAAGTATTGAAAGAAGAAAACATATACGGGGAACAGGGGGGTGTCTTTTTTTTCGCCTGAAGACTTCGGAAATTGGCCAGGGGTAACCTAGCGCATGACTTGGGAAAGCTGGATTCTGAAAGTCGTCCGACAACTCTGAAATCATCTGAACTCAGCAAAGTCGTTCTTAGTATTGGGAAATTGTTTTTTGGTATGGGCCCCCCTTGACAAGAAGTATCATGAGAAGAGGCAAAGTTGGCACAAGCAGCTAGACGGAAAGCCTTTAGTTTGAGTTTGTTGATTACGCTATGTCAGTTATGCTTTGTATTATTGAATACCGGTAGTGCCGCACAAGGCGCTCGCGGAAGTCTCAAAAATAGGAAACCTATAGGAGAGGTGGGTTGTTGTGAATCACGGATGGCAGGGCGAATCCACTAGTGGGCCGACAGGTGGTTGGAGTTGGGTTTTTTGGACTGGTTCCAATGGTTGCAGTGGTCGCCTTACCACAACTGCTGGATGTAGCGTGGCGTAGTGCAGTTGTAGTTGCAGTTGTAGCTGTAGTTGTAGTGTAGTATGGCGTAGCGGACCTGTAGTTGTGGTGTAGTGGAGAAAAAGACGTTTGGCGAACCCGGACTTACTCAGGTTTTTGAGCCAAAATGGCACCACAAGCGGCCACCATCAGGCATCCTTTTAGTCACCCTGGGGTCTGTCACCAGTGCACTGAAAGGCTGGTTCAAGGCCGGCACGTCATTGGTGGGCTTGAGGGACTTCAGATTTCCCTGTGCCAAAATGGTCCACAACTCCCTGTCAGCCTTGATGACTTGCTCGCTACACACAGCATGATATCCAGCTGGGCACTCCCTAGTCATTGCATTCAGCATGTAGCGCAACCATGTTTCATGAACATCCCAGTCAAGCAAGCGGCAATTGTCCATCGCCAAGCCCCTACGTTGAAATGCCCACATCAATTTCAGCTCCGTGCCCAAGTCAGCTGTTGTAGTGATCGGCACCTGAGAAAGCTTGAGCGTGGCGTTCTCAACCTGGACTGTCGACGCTCAGGGTTTGATGTTTGCATGAATTTCATCATCACGCTTCAAGCACCTTGATGGCGCTATGCAGACTATCGCACCAGACGCAACAATAGAGTTTGCAAGGTCTAACAGTTGAAAACTTGGAGAAAGCTCACCAACCATTTTGACACCTTTCAAACGTTCTTGCTGTCTTTAAAGTCTCGCCTGTTTCTCAGCTGCCGGCAATTTTTTGACAAGTGAACTCAGGTCTGCTGAATCTGACTTCACTTGTTCATTCAAAGTTGCAACAATCAAGGTCGCGGCTTCAAAATGCAATGAAACAAATGCCAAGTGTCATGGACCAACACGGTCGCATGAATCCACCTCGTGAACCAGAGGCGGAGGATTGAACAACCACTAACCACTGAAAGCTGAAAAAAGCGTGATGTTCTTCTTGCTTATTGACGCGTCTCTTGCCCTCCCTCTCTCTGCCTTTTCTTTTTTGTGTTCTCGCTTTCCCTGTTGATGGTTCTTTTTCCTTGCTTCATCTATTGTCTTCCCCAGCTAATATGGCTCATTCATCCCGTCGCAGTCGAACCGTGCCTGAACGTTCCCGTTCACGGGACCACAATATGTGGCAAAACCGCCCCACACAGCATCATGGTCGCCAATATCTCCCATGGCCTGAAGCAGCTCCTGCTCCTCGTTTCCGGAAAGTCTTAGCAATCGTGGACCTCCAAGCAGTTCGTCCACTCATGAACAAGACCCACGATGATTCGAGGGCTGCCACGACCTGCGAGGTCCTCCTACAATGTCCTGCTCAACACCCATCGCTTAGACACTTTCACGGTGTACAACCTGCTGTACTGCATCAGCCAACATATCTGGTACACGTGGGATCGGTACTTGCCCCCGTCATCCATGGACATTCGTTGGCAAGATGATACTGGCGACACCTTTGCTCTCCGGAATGAGGACAGGCTTGTGGCATACCTCCATGAATATCGCCCTCACTGGACTGAAGCCCAAGAACATAGTGAGATCTTGCCGAAGTCATTGCATCTCTTCTCAAAGGATGCATTGCTGTCTATTAAGGTCATGGCTGGCACAAGTGGCAACGCGATAGAAAGTATTCAGCTGAATGACACTGCACTGTGAAACATTCGGCAAAAGAACCATTTGTGATGACATCAAGTAACATGCACACATTAAACAATTCGCAACTGTTCACATGCTCATGTGAAGAAAATGAAAATGCAAAAAAAAACGCTGCAACACTCGATAAAGTAGGCTGCAGCCTAGCGAGCCACGCGCCAGACATCCACAATCTCCCAAGAAGGTTCATGTGGTTCTCTGCACGTGCAAATCTGACAAATGAAGCTCGAACTCTGCGAAGAAGATGAAAGCCTTATTTCCGAAACAAACAATTTTTGCTAAGTCAAACTTTTGACTTAAAGCAAAAAGGTTGCTCTTTACAAGGGCGCGAATAAGCGTGCTTATTCGCGCCCTTTGATTTCACCGATTTGAAAAGGAAATAAATGGAATCTGATTTATCTGCCATGCTCCATGACTGCCCACAAATAATCGCCCAAAGAATTTCCAAATCTTCTTTGGTTCACATTTGCGGCTCATGTTCACATGTGACAAGTTGAAATGAATCAAAGAAAAACTGTGAATATAAATCTGATGCCAGACGCCACCCTTGTTTTGCACTCGCACAGGCCTCGCTCTGATCCGGCCTCAAACGCCTAGGATCCAGCAAGCCTCTTAGCGCTTGGATGCGTTCAAGCATACACGGCACACCGGTGTGTCATACCGGATGGACATGTTTGAATTGACGTGAAATTGCCCAATCATCCTGTTGCACAAGAAAACGCGACGGTGATCAAGAGGGGCCAAGTGAAGTGTCTTCAGCTTCGAGTGCTGCCAGAAAATGAACCCATCCGGAGGCACTGGTGGCAGGAAGATTCTCTCCTGCTTTCTCTCCTCCTGGAAGTCCTCTGCAGAGCTGTCATCAGATGAACTTGATGCATCCTCTGCAGAAGTGTTTGCATCCTCCTCCTTCTCACTGACAAGGTCGACCAATTCAGCTGGCCCCATGCCCCCAACCTCGACCACTTTGTCATCAACTGACATGGGCCTGGTTGGCGCAGAAGCACTGGTCTCGCTCGAAGTGGTGAACCTTCCGCTCCTGGTGCAGTCTGGTCTGAACTTCAAATTCCTGATGTCCGACAGCACCTGCATCAGCTTGGACAGCGGTTCGGCCAAGGCATCTCGGGAGTATGTGTGGACCATGCGCAGCCCACTGTCACCCCCAGTGTGATACCCCAGTTGGAGGCGTGTCAAAGGGTCCAACCCATACTTGGCACAGAAGCTGAGGCACGTCGCCCTGCAACTGTGGATGGACACTTTGCGCTCCTTCACCACGTCCTTGGTGCCTGTCAGCACTTGTCGAAGCCACTGACTCGCCTCATTTGAAGACAAAGGTCTGGCACAGGGTCCACCGCTTGAATCAGGCGCTGGCATGACTACATGCTTGGGAGGAAGCCCCAAGTCAAGTTGAGCCCTGCTGTCCAACCAAATACTTGCCCAGCATTCAGATGTGACTCCGATACAAGGGGCTGTCAAGGGCAAAAACCTGTGCTTGAAAGCTGACGACCTCATCGTCTTGTGTGTGGAAGTATGTCCTTCCAGGAATCTGACGACCATCTCCTCGTCCCTGTCCACCACAATGTTGTCAACATGCATCAAGTCGGCCCATCTGGACCTTGCATAAGTTGCAAACAAAATTGCACCAGAGAAAACTTTGTCCCATGGTTCTCCATGTATCAACTTCGCATGTAGGATCCTGAGCTCATCCACCTTCAACGGCTCTGCCTGAGATATAATAGCTGGCACATCTGCAGTTGTCGTTCCCATGCAACGCCTGCTACTGATCACACATGCCAGCTCGTCCATCGACAAGACATGGTGGCAGAAATTGATGGCCTCCATGAAGCCTTTCAGCTTGGAGGGTGGTGCACCCAGGCCCCTTTCCAGATTGAAGAAGTCATAGACTGATTGCTCTGATGCTGGGAAACCCCCAGGTCCAAAGTGGTGACACAATTTCTCCACAGCTCCCACACGCTTGAGCAACGTCGCAGGTGCTCTGCCCCTGAAAACATCAGCCAATAGTGTCAACTTCTGCTCATCTGGGGCCCAGTCGATCTGCCTCCTGATGACAGTCTTTGCATGAAAATGACTGCAAACTACCAGCCAACGTTTGAGGGCTCCCTGAAGCAGTGACTCACGTTCCTCTTGCCATGTCATGTCTGTCTTATGCACAACGATGCCAGCATAAGTGCAACCACTGCTGCAAGTTTTTCTGCACCTTTGCTCTCTGTTCTGTCGCTCCAACACCGTCAGATTGGATGGCTGGCATCAATGCCATCGGCCTACCTGACAGTCCACCCTGAAGCCATGAGCTCTTAAGAAAAGAACCTTCTCCAAAAATATCAGCCCAAACACCTTGTTTCCAAATGGGTTCAGGAGGTTTGAACGGCAACATGGAAAATGCAACTGCGACACAAGCACTGATGTCCTGTACCAAAACATCGCTCCTTCTGTCTGTAATCGACAAGTGATCGCTTGAAACTGATTCCCCAACCTGTGATTGACCTGCATCAAATTGAAAAGCAGTTTCATCAAGTTGTTTGGGTTCAACATCACCTATGCCATCATCTTCAGATTCATCATCAAAACCAGTCTTCGAAAAATGATGCTCACTGTCCAACAATTCGCACTCCGCATCTGCGTGAAAGAAGAATCTACGCCAGGTGTTGCAGAGGCGTGGAGGGCCGCAGAAAGCGGCAAACCGTCACTGGAGTCTGTTTTCATCGTCAGAGACTGGGGGGTCATTGGTAATATCTGCAATGTTTTCGATGAAATCCAAATATGCAGCAACTTGTGTCAAAGCAACGTTGTGGCGATCCACAGGTTCCAAAAAAAGCCAGATATGCAAATTGTGACCCTGAAACCACGTATGATAAAAAAATGATCACAAATGTGTTCGTGCGCTCACTCCTCTGGTCTGATCTGATTCGAGGATTCAGTCGTAGCAATTGGAACATCAATCGTCCAGTGAAAGCAAACACCACAAGCCGAAAATGAAAGCAACTGTCACTCCACCCAGAAATGCTTTGAAAAGAAGCCAGTGCGACAATGACCTGGACGGCACTGGCAGCAAGCAAATGGCTGATGACACAGCTACGTGGCCACGGTGTCTTACCGAACCCTTCGAAAAATCCCTGACCATTGGGCTACCGCGCAACAAAACTTGAGACCAAAATAAAACAGAGTGTCAGGTCACCTGATACCTATCAGTTGAACCTCAACACCTCTTCCTCAAAACAGTTGTGGGATTGACGCAAGCAGATTGTTTTAAGGCACAACGGTTTGTTTGTACACGGCATGCAGCTGCAAGGTTCTTGGTTGAAACCCAGGTTTCACAAACAACCACCAAGAGCATGGTGAAATAAAGGTTTATCCTATTTCGTTCCTCAACGGAGGTCACCCTTATGGCACTGGTCGTTTCTGCCCGATTGGACGCGGATCAGTTTTGGGGTTTTGCACGTGGCAATAATCCCCGAAGGGTTCTGGCCCTTGCCAATCTTGTAGAGGTTGGAGGTACAGATCTTGATCGGCCAGAGTTTCAGGTCGTCCGGGTCGGTGATCTCACAAGAGTAGCCGAAGAACCCGTAACACGGGTATTGCATCGGGATGCCCAGTTCATTGGTGGCCCAGCTTGCTGGGCGAACGCAATTTTCGACCAATATCTTGGCTACCGATTCCCAACTTGTTTTATGGTAGCTGGCGAAGGTCCCTGCGAATTCACCTTTAAAGGTTGCCTTGGGCGGTAGGCCCGTTGGGACCGTGATAGTCAGCAAGTTTTCCGGCTCGATAAAGTAGACACGAGTCCGCCGAGCAAGGCCGAGGTCCAAAAGGTTTGCCCTTGCATAACACCGTGCGATGTTAGTGACTGTGACACGATCCGCCCTGATGTAGATCGTCTCATTGGCCTCCGTGACGTAGGGCTTTGCCAGTTGGGCAAACATCTAATCGATGAAATTGTTGAAGAGTCGGCGAGTGGAGGCGTCCAGAGTTTCCCGAAGTTGGACCGAGTGGGTTGGGCTTAGCTCTGCCACACACCGACACCGACGGCAGGCAGGCACGGACATGTTTACGTCTCTGACACTAGCTGCGAACATGATCAGACGGATGGCTGGGTTGTCGCTTTGCTTTGTGTAGTTGCCTTGGCGTCTGGAGCGCGCAAGAGCCAGAAGGTTGAGCAAATTTCGTACCTTAGAGTATATAGGTCATTCATACCTGATCCGGAACCTTTGATACGCCGTATGAAGAAGTAACTGGATTGCCACGTGAAAATATGCAGGTGGACCAGCTGGAAGTGGTAAATCAGAATAAGTTTAGACATTCAGATGTAGCATTATGATCTGACTCTTCGACATGCGGTGTGAAGAGGTAGCCGGATTGTCGGTTGCAGTCAAACATTGTTGGTTTTCATGCATCAAAAATCATGGGCATAAAGAAGAGATGCAATGGCCAACCTTCTACATTCGCCAAGCACAGCAGCAGACTGTCCGCTCTCATGACGGTCTGCGCGCACTGCTTGGCCACACTGCACATGCTGCCAAGACTGGCCACTGCCATTCACCTATACTCATGGTGTTGGCATGCCGGTCTTACGTACATGCATACGTACGTACATACATACATGCATGCATACATACGTACATACATACATGCATGCATGCATACATACATACATACATACATACCATCTTTTGACACACCATCTTTTTTTGTCACACACCATCTTTCACATACGACTTTGTCCCACACAATTGTTGTTACTTCACCACCTCCTTTGTCTTTCCTTCCCTCTCCGTCCCGCTACATTTGTTGCTCATTACTGGAAGAAAGTGACATGTGGGGTTATCCGGTCCTTTAATTTTACTACGCACACTTCGCACAACCAGAGTAATTAGTGTAGTTGCAAGCACAGTTGCAGTTGTAGCCGTGGTGTGGTGTAATTAGTGCAGTGTGGTGCAGCGTAATGTCGTGTAGTGTTGTGTAGTGTAGTGTGGTATAGTGTAGTGTAGTCTAATGTAGTGTAGTGTAAGGTAGTGTAACGTAGTGTAGCTGTAGCTGTAATGTAGTGCAGTGTAATTAGTGTAGTGTACTGTAGTGCAGTGCACTGTAGTGTAGTGTAGTTGTAGCTGTAGTTGTAGTTGTGGTGAATGTAATGTAGTGCACTCTAATTAGTGTAGTGTAGTGTAGTGTAGTGTAGCGTAGTGTAGTGTAGTGTAGTGTAGCGTAGTGTAGTGTAGTGTAGAGTAATGTAGTGGTAGTCGTAGTTGTAGTTGTAGTTGCAGTTCTAGCTGCAGTTGTAGTTGTAACGCAATGTAATCAGTGTAGGGTAGCGTTGTGTAATGTAGCGCGGTTGTGGTTGTAGCTGTATGTTAAGTAGTTGGCTGGGCGCGCGCAGAAGGCCGCGTCACGAAACAGTGTTTTTGCATGTTCACTGCACTGGCGCCACAGCGAGAGCGCATTTTTTCCTTTTTTATTGTGTTTCGCCTCA
>Ga0126342_10013270_pt1 | contig 14619 bp, 16 predicted proteins | sample Cyp1metagenome_FD_92528 | JGI IMG/M metagenome (GOLD analysis project Ga0126342, IMG submission 92528) | Coral microbial communities from Lord Howe Island, Old Settlement Bay, Australia - Cyphastrea 1 metagenome | ecosystem: Host-associated > Invertebrates > Cnidaria > Coral ... | reverse complement strand
GAAAAACGACGCGAAAACGACGCGAAAAACGACGCGCCGACCAACTGGCGGCGAACAAAGGTCCAACCCCCAGACCCCCAACTATAAACGGGAACCCTTCGCTACGCATTCGGGAAAAAAAACTAAAAATCACGTATTTTGGGGGACCTGGTGGCGTTACACTCTCCCATAAAGATGGTGATGACTGGGGGATGGTAAACACGACATTGTTCTACCCAAACGAACTTCCCTACACCAAGTTGCCACTGGAATCATCAAGCTCCTCGCCCCACATCACGCGGTTGTAAATGATGGCTGTGAGAGCCATCAAGTGCCTGGAGTGGCGGCACGGCGGCGAGCACATTGGAAGATTCAGAGATCTTCTGGGTAGATGTGAGGCCCAGTGTGATTGGAAAATACGGAAGTTTATTATACTGTTAGTGAGATATGGACAATAATTGACTGGGTAAATTCCCAATGACACATAGGGTTTTTCTCTACTGTGACCTTTTTTCATGCTTTCATGCGATGAATCATGCTTTAAAAAGCACCGTCTTTGAAGATAGGAACACAAATGAAGTTAGTTTGTCACACCCCACTTGCCCAGCAGCACAATTAGAAGCGAAATGTGGGGTGTCCCCCCAACAAAAACAGGGCAGCAAAAAATAACTTTGTCAATTTAATCATTGCAGAATCTCAACCGAGGAAGCAATCGCTTCGACATCTACCCAGTTTTGGCGGGATACAAACAACTTCAGTACATCTGGCCGGCGGTTTTCCGCATGTTCCTACCCATCTTCGTCCGTCCCAAGAATCTGGAAGATCATGATCTGGCTTCTAGCGATTCTTTTTTTAAGAAGTGGCATTGACTCATTGACATCAGAGTCTGACCCCGCTTGGGTCCTTTTTGGAATCGAGTGCCCGGAATCGGGGACCTGGGGGGGTCGAAGCCCGCTGAAATTATTTCACGAATAGGGTCAGGATAAAATCCGGCAAGTGTTCTGATAAAGTCTAGGTTCCAACCTTCACATTTACTCAAAAATTCCAAAAAGTAGACCTGCACCTCAGGGGCTGGAGCTTCTAGATCTCAGCCTGGACTAAGTATCGGGTACGGTATAATCCACCAGCGGTACTGTACGGGCTACATTTCGGCCAGCTATTCCATACATGATCCCATTGACCCGGTAATTGACTCAAGCATACTCAAGCCAGTATTGTACACACAGACCTACATATAATTTATAAGATCCATAATATATATATATACGTGTTATGTGTGGGTAAATTATAATAATTCACTAATCTGAAATGTTGGGCTATTTGGGAATGATTTCCCTAAAATAAACCATGATTCCAGGGCTCGGGAGAACAGGGGGCCATCCCGGTCATCCCGCGTAGTCGGATAGACCCAACAGAAACGATGGATGGATTGCGCAGCTCTTTCAGGTGTGGTTTTGTCACGGAGGGACGCTGTGTATACACCCTCCGTTCCTCCACAAAAAACTGCTTTGTTTACACTGCCATAGCTGCAACCATTCTCAATCTTAGATACATTGCTTAAGACACGCCAATCAAAGTGGCTGGTTAATGTATCCCCATGTGTCGCACAAAACTGTGAAGTACTACCTGGTATGCATCCAAGGTTTTCCATGGGCATTGGTATACCATTGCTCATCTTTTACCTATTGTGGGTGTTGGAGGGCGGTTCCTCTGTCAATTAACCAGCCAGTGGGAAAAGGACATCTGTGCTGGTGGGCGCAGTTCCAGTTACAGGTAAGTGGATAGGTACTTATCGACTTATGGGGGGGCTTTATTCCAACTTTGAGTGTTATAACCAAGGTTATGCGATGATTATACCGTGGTTATATCCACAAACAACCATTAATTATTTACTATTAATAGCCATCAATATTAACCATGAATATCCATTGTAATCATCACTCAACAACCATATTATAACCATTACCCTCCAGCAAATTAACATAGACCCTGGCAAATAGGGCTTGGAAGATTACTTTCCACTCAAAATGGTATATATTCAGGGTCTATGTGAAGAAAATCCAAAGTAATATCCAGAATATCCATGATCCATGAACCATCATTGACTGGTTGGTGGTTTTAACAATCTTGAAAAATATTCGTTAATGGGAAGGATGGAAATCCCATATATTATGGAAAATAAACAATGTTTGAAACCACCAACCAGACATGTAAATCTAGTTGTAATGGTTTATAATCACCATATAAAAATCCCAGTTTTGACCATAGTTGCAATGTTTATAATCACCATATGGTATATATATATATCCATGACCCATGAACCATCATTAACCAATATGAACCACCCCATAACTCCATGGTTCCACCCCGATTATCCCATCGCTCCCATCCCAAGGCGCACCTCAAGGCGTCCGACTTGCGGAACTCCTCGCAGGCGCGACGGATGTAGACCGCGTTCTGCGACACCAGCGCCGCGGTGTCGCGCCAGGTGCCCATGGTCAGCATCACCCTGGATCTGTAGGCGCTGGCGAAGATAAAAGATATAAAGAGATATGACATATCATACATGTACTATACATGTGGATTTGTATATATATATATATATATATATACATACATACATATCTTATTACTTATATATTTAAACAAATTTATCATTTATTTATTTATGTATGTATCTATTTATTCATTCATTTATATTATGTGTATATAATATATGCAATTCGACTAGATAGATTCTGGCGTGGATGCACCGATGCTGCCGTGGCGGTCAACAGGGATCAACCCCCTGTTGAAACGCTGGGTTTCGAAGGCCCCACAATGTCGATTGAAATTGGTCATTGATGTCATTCAGTGCAATAAAATCAGGAATTTGCCCAAAAATAAAAATGCCCAAAATCTGAAAATCACATGACATGAACAATGAAGCATGTTGAAGCTCAATGTCTTGATCTTTGCCTCACCCTGCAGCTCTCTCAGACCCTGGAATCCCTGGATGCCTCAGGCGTGCTGGTAGGCGTGGCACTGCTGCCACTCTCAACAGTTTGGACTCGAGCTCGCGTAAATCGGGTTTGTCCTTGTGCTCGCTCTCCTTGCCCGGTTTGGAATGAACCATCGTTGCTGATTCTGCCACGGTTCATATGGATAATAATAGAACATTGGTGACATGGTATAGATAGTTGTACAGAAAAAATGGTGTAATTGATGATAAGGGAGGATAATGGATGATCATGGATAATAATTGATGTATGACAATGGTATATGAAATAAATACAATTTACTATTTTTGGTATGTCCGAAAATGAGGCACGCCCAAATACCACGCATATCTACGAAATACTTCATTGGAGAATGATTTCGTAGCAGCAGAAATGGCAGGATCGCGTTTCTTCATTTGTCTTAAGCCACATGGAATCCATGAGTGGATCGGGCTCCGTAAAGAAGAGGATTCAAGACATCATAAGACGTCTACCCTCTGGTTATGACTAACATAGCCATGGTATAGATGGCCCATTTATAGATGGTTTACCTATTAAAAATTGTGATTTCCCATGGCTATGTTAAATAGCCAGATGGTATATATTTATACTGGTTGGTGATGGTTGGTGGTTGAGCCTACCCCTCTGAAAAATATGAAAGTCAGTTGGAATGATGACATTCCCATCTATATGGAAAAATAAAATTCATATTCCAAACCACCAACCAGAATATATATATATAGAATACTCGACTTCTGTGGGCCATAAATGGCCATAACACCAGGGATGGGTCACCAAGAAGTCACCGACCGGTACGCCACCAAGACACCAAGAGCAGCTTCAGAGCCTCGGTGTGGTTCAGCATCATCTCCAAATCCTCCAAGTGCGACTGGTTACAGTTGGGATGGATTATTTTTTGTATTGGGTTTTTACCACATTTCATCACACACGCATACAATATATATATATATATATATATATATCATATATATATATCATATATGTTTATATGACTATATATATGTGTATATAATTGCATTAATTAATTTTGATTATATGATATTATGTGTTGTCTCTGTGTGTGTGTCATAAAACAATATAAGATGTCAATAATAAGAACCCTGCAGTATCTAAAATGTCCGTTTACCTGCAGTCGCGGTTGTCCAGAGTGTGCCTTGTCAAGTTCATGAAACGGATAAAAAAGTTAATATAGTGTTAAAATGGTGCAACTGCAGAATGGGCAGAGTCCTTATCTTCCCTTCCCTGATTTGGCTCCCCCTCCTCAGACAACAGCTTTTGGTGGCGCAGACATGTCTACACAATCCCCATCGTAGCTACCGTGCAAAAAATAGCTGCTTAGGCAGTACCCCTCATCCATCTGTTTCGCAAAAAGATTGAAGTATACTGAAGTCTACTAGGATGCTCGTCTACTTTAGCATACGGAAGTATATATACTAAAGTTACTAAAGTATACTAAACTACTAAACATTACTAAACCTATACCCATCCTTAAGGTTTGCCAGTTACAACTGGTGGCCATCGCAACCTATCGCAACCCCCAGCACCGGGGCCTCAGGAGACAGTTGGCCGATGGAAGGCGTCAAGGTCAGCAAGGCACGCTCTAATTGGAATGGTTGCAAGTCCATTTGCATCTCCTCCAGGACCAAAGGATGTCTGGTTGGTGGTTTATGTGGTTTCAAATTCAACCCCTCTGAAAAATATGAGTGCAAATTGGATGTCTGGTTGGTGGTTTCCTCCATTCAAGCCCTCTGAAAAATGATGGAGGGAGTGAAAGTCAATGGGTTTCGGATGACATCCCATATATGAAATGGAACATAAAATTCATGTTTGAAACCACCAACCAGATGTGCATCTGCTGCATCCACAACAATTTAACCGTTCATAATATTCATATACCATCCCATCACCCTAATATTAAACACCCCAAGTGCATGGTCTCAATGGAATGTGGGCATCCCCTACTAAACCATGGTTTCTAAGGGGGTGTTTCATATTAGGGGGGGAAAGGATTAGAACCATAGCTATGAATTGGAGGTTTCATGAGGTTTCCTAGGTCATGGGGGTAATCCAAATCCAAGTCATGGATCATGAATTTGAGGAACTATTGAGATTGAAACTCGTGGCTTTTGGGGGGTCCATTTTAAGAAACCTGCCCTCTGGTAATTTAACAAAGCGATGGAAAATAACCATTTATAGTCTAGTGGATTTACCATTAAAAATGGTGGTTTTCCATAGTTATGTTAGTTTACCAGAGGGTATATCATGTAACACCTACAGGTAACAGTAACAATCATAGGGTTAAAAATCCGAGGGATCAAAGCTAGGAATTTGGATGGCCATATCTACAAACATGATCAAACATGGTTACATTTGCCACAAAAAATAAGGACTTGAGATATCTTGAGATCATTCAAGCTTGATTGAAGAGTCAGATGTTCAGCGAAGACGAATTATTTTTGGGCGTTAGTGTTAGCCAAACAAACTGGGGATAGCAAGCAACAATAGGGATTTTGTCCAAGAATAACGAGGAAATGACATATGAACTAACAACAGGAGGGACATCCAACAAAGACAATGGGTTGTTTAATTGAAGGGTTCCATGTTGATCACTCCGGCTATTGACTCATCCAAGCTTTGAATTCTATTGAATTGCAGGCATTGCAGGGCACACCAGCTTCCAACAGAGGCATCATAAGCAAAACAACAGCAACATCTTCAAAGCCGAAGCACTGGGACCATTAAAAAATCACTATGGTGGTATGGCCCATCACTCTGGGATGAGGGTCCCATCATGCGCGGCCGCTCTCCTTCTTCTTCATGAAGATGCCTCGGAGTAATGGGATATAGCTGCTGATCATGATAAAAGAGCGCTGGGCACCAAAGCAGCAACACATTCAAAATTTAGAGCCTACCTAAGGGCCTGTGATTGTAAGGAACACGTTGCAGTTGAGGGGCAACTTTCAATGGCCAACCATGGCCCGCCAATCATTTCCCCAGCTTCAGCCAAGGAACCCCAGGCTTGGAAATCTTGACCTGAGAAGACAATGGTCTCTCCGATCCGCCTTCCTCTAGCTTTCTTGACCTCCTGGATGTGATCAGTGGGGTGTTGGGCCTGGCAATTAAGCCTCAAAACGTCTCAAAAGACGACTAGTCCTTGGAGACATCATCTCTAGAGTCTTTCACCAGCCCAAAACGAAACAAATGGATGTGAAAGCCACTGACCCTCCCCTCCTCCTTGTGGAAGAGGGAATGCAGCTGCGTCCATTCCTCCTCCTTCAACTTCACATCCGTAAAGGAGAGGTCATGAAAAGCGGCCGCGTGGTGCTTCAACCCACTCAAGCTGACCCGAAAACTGGGCCTTTTCCCCACCGGTGCCTCCTTCCCTTTGCCCTTGGGTGGCGCCCGTGGCGGCGGAGGAGGGCCTTTTCCCTTGCCCTTCGCGCCCTTCGCGCCCTTCGCGCCCTTCGCTGGAGCAGCTGGAGCAGCTGGTGGCTGAGGTGGGACTTCGGAGGGTGAAGCAGCACTGCCTGCAGTGCCTGTACCCTTGCCTTTCCCTTTCAATGGAGGTGGGCCAGCTTTCCCCTTGGCCTTTCCTTTTCCCTTCGGCGCGCTCTCTTCATGTGGGCTCTCAGGTGTCTCAGTGGAGGATAGCCCCAAATCATCCATGGAAGAAGTGGATGAAGAGTCCATGATGACCCCTGTGACCTCAGATGGTTCGGAGTCCCAAACAGATCCGGAGCCACAGGTTCCTGAGACGCCTGGCGCCGCAGGTGTTGGCACCCCCACGGGCTCCTCATCCAAACTTTGGCTGGATTGGGGACTGTCAATGTATGGCTGCACCACCGGCGACAGCGCAAGAGCTGAGTTGGCCGGGGAGTTCACGGGCGTCACGGAGCGACTCACTGCAAGTGCAACAGCCTCAACAATGGGTGCTGCGGGGTGGGGACATGCCTCGGGGGGTCACTCCACAAGGCCCCTTCCAAACTCCATTCTCTCTCCTAGATCTTTCAGCAAGTGTCTAACACCCACAACCCACAACTGTGTCAGTGTCAAAATGGCTTGAACATCTCTGAATCCTGCTAATCCCCCGCCCTGATAAACAACTCCGTCAAATGAAGTGAATTCTTCGCGCTGGTCCACCCTTCCTCTGAAATTGTTCCAAACATGTTGCAGCATCCATGAATGGTATAGATTTGCATGTTGCTCTGCCAACCTCCCCGGCAAACAACAACAACAACAGCAGCAGCAACAACAACAACAACAGCAGCAGCAGCAGCAGCAACAACAACAACAACAACCAACAACAACAAACAAACAAACAAGCAAGCAAACAAACAAACAAACAAAAAAACAAAACAACCAACCAACCACCACCACCAACACCATCTCAAAAACACATCCATTTTCTGTGATTTTCCTTTTTACCTTTCTCATCCTTTCTCGACAGTCAAGCCACGCCAAGTTTGGAAAACCAGACTTGGCACAGCTGTAAATCGTTCGTCCCTAGATGGACGCGTTCCGTCTGCGTCAGTATCTCCTTGGGGACAGCAGCTTCCCAGGGAAACCCGCAGCGCGGGCTTAAAAGGCCGGGCAAAAACAAAAAAAAATGGTTGGGGTCAGGATGGGTTAGGATATATTAGGATGGGTTAGATATTGAATTTCTATGAATTTCTGTAGTTCGAAACTCGAACAACTAGCTTGGCACCACGGTACCAATTTTGGCCAAATCACATATTTTTTTTCCTGCGAACAGTTCATGGAGGGCTGAAAGGTACATCTGAAAAATGTAGCACAATCCTTGTGTTGATCCCACTTCAAAATGACGAGTCGCTACTGAGTGCGTTGCATACATATAGATTCCTGTGTGTGTGTCCGGGTATATACATATCCGAAAGAGAGTGCGGGTCATGCATCTACACTAAAGGGGTCTCTAACAAAGATAGTTTCAGTTTTTCCGGGATGTCAACTATAGACTATACAAATCATGTTTCTCCCCATATGTTTCAGGCTTTCAGAATGTCTATCTATTTTGGGTAGCTATGAATCACCCCTAGAAATATATAGACAATTGAAATCCTGATAAACTATAGTAATTCAAAAAATACCATCTGGTTATTTAACATAGCCATAGAAAATCACCATTTTTAATAGGTAAACCATCTATTTCTATGGGCCATCGAAAAACCATGGCTGTGCTAAATCACCAGAGGGTATCTTTTGGTGGGGTAGTAAATATGTTTATGATCATGCCGGATCTTGCATACCAAAATTTTGGCTGGCAAACGAATGCTCATTTCCAGCAGCGGCTTTGGTACATCCCCACGTGTATGCCATTAGATCATATTATATCCCATTATACCACATAAATATCATCAGTTAAGACTACAAATCAGATGGTTCCTAATTAACTCCGCATCATCATCCGTGTTATCCATTATACACTCATGCCATATACCCTCTGGTGAACTAACATAGCAATGGAAAATCACCATTCTTAATGGGAAAATCCACTATAAATAGCCATTTTCCATTGCTATGTTAGTTCACCAGAGGGTAATTATATATATATGCGTAATGGTATATATGTATATATACAGAAATGTATATATATACATACACACCGTTCAGTCAAAGTACCAGAAAAACGTTGGTTTTATATCCCCACAACTTTGTTGGCCGCGGCTAGCGGCCAATATATCCCCATTCATTCCCATGCCAATTGTATTGCTATGAATCCCCTTTTTCATTATGTTTCCTACTTAAAATCCACATCATCGTTATTTTTTTCCTACTGAAATCCACATCCTCCTCAATGTGTTCCATAAAAATCCCCACTATACCATAGATCCCATAAATATATATAAATGTCCCAGTTAAATGGCTATAAATCCCAATGTCTCCCAATGTCATCCATTCATTAAGGTCCATTTCCCATACCCAAACGCACCATGCCCGGGCCATGGCACCAGGCGATACTTGGGCCCGGCACGCCAGGTAAAGGCCAAGCACGAGGGGTCGTGACCCACAATCCCAGCACCTACGATATCCACCTGACGCGGATCTGCCAGGGGAGTTGATCGTCGTTTTTAAACGGCATCAGCATGGTGGTTTCTAAATGAATGAGAGGGAAAAAAAAACATCGCTAAATATGAGGGAAATTGAGGTTTTATTTACTAAATGTGGTTTTATTTTTTAACAATCACTAAAAACATGTTTTTCTTATAGGTCAAACTCTTCAAGAGTGTGAAGTAGGGATGAAATTCACCAAAATAGGAGGAAAAGACGTTTCATCTCAATGCCACAAATGGCAAAATCCGAGGTATGAGAACAGATGTTCGTCCACCCAAAGTACGTTCAAATATGCTATGATACGACATTTCATGGACTGCTCATAGATTTTAAATGATTCTAACTTTAATCCCTCCCTAATTGACTTTGCCACACATTCGTGATCAAAGACGGCCGTATCATGCATATCTTTGCTCATCCCTGGTCCAGCCTCCAGCGTCATGCGCGCAACCTCTGAGAATGTTGCGGACAAGAATGAGCCGGAGGCAACCACAGGTACCTGAAGCCAGCCCTGGAAGCAAACCCTCAACATTTGGAGCCTCAGAATCATCAGATTGTGGATTTCTCTGATGGGGCTCCTATTCATTTTTCTGGCCAGGTTCATACTTGGTGTGTAGTTCCATCAATAAGTGCGCGATATTTCACCAGGAACATGTAGGAAGCCACACATCCCAACTTATGGATCTTAAAATCCCGATTTTAAGCCCTACAGTATCCATTCAGAAAACCCCAACTGCACCTTTTTTGCCGGGAAAATATGGGATTTAACTATGCTTAGGGGAAGAGACAAATCATTCAAGTTGAACATACTTGAAGTAGATAACTATGGTTAGATTTCACATGATTTCACCTACTATGGTTATTTCCCTGGTTATTTTATGGTTCTTTCACCATTGTTTAAACGTTGCATGGTGAAATAAACGGGATCTCCAACAGCACCTCCTTGGGCTCCTGGGTGAAGGTTTGCAGCTTTCCGTTGCCCTCAGCGGTACCACCCCTGCGGGGGGGGAAGGTGGTACTCTCTGGTAAAACATAGAAAAAACGATGGAAAAAACACCATGTTTGATGGGTAAATCAACTATCACCATTCCATTTGAAGGATTTGAAGGGAAAAGTTAACCCCTACCCCATACCTAGAAATATCTAGAAATCTTTCAGCAAACAAAAAATCTAGCAATATATATGCGGTAATGGGAAAATCTCAGCACTGTCATTGATGCATCAGCGGGCACTGTTGGGTCGTTTATCCGCAGCAAAGTGCGGGATGTGGTCAGGTCGGGCTATGTTCTTTTTCTCCCCAAGCTTTGCTTGTGATTTTTTTGAGTTTTCAAAGACCAGGGGCAGGAGTTCACAGAGGTCGTATGCGATTTTCTTTTTGATCTATGTGTAACATTGTGTAACCAATTATGTGTGTCCAATTGTCATATCGAGGCTAGAATCTGGCATCCGGAGGGATATTTTTCTAGCCTCTTTTTGGAAGCCGAAAAACGCGTAGGGGGTGTTTTTTTTTTCCATGTGATCAGGTAAAATATTGTTCAGAAAATTCTTGCCTAACCCCCCAAATATTCCAGGGTTAAAGGGAGGTGATGATTGTTGGAATAGTCTATCACATCAGATTGTTATAATTAATCCTATGATTATCATGATATGTGATGGTTGGTTATCATCATAAGACGACGCATTTCTTCATATCACGTGAGTATCAATGATTATTACAGATTACTTTTTTTATGATTCTTATTGCGGACGAAGCCACTCTCCACAACCAATCAAATGTTGTTCATTTCATCAGTACATGAGTTGGGGGTTGTGCACCCCAACCATCACGCTAGAAACTCTCAGCTCATATGTAATGAGGATGATCTTCAGCGAGTCGACAAAAGTAGATGAACATGAAACCCCGCTATCTGGCAAAGTCACATATTAATTAATTAATTAATTCACTAAGTATACAGATCGGCCATTTTGGGATAGTTTTCCCAATACAATTCCCACCAGTGGTCAACTAATTTCGGTTGCGACTGTCAGATCTGAGTCCAGGACGTAGAGCCTCACCCATCGCTTGTTCCAGCGGCACAGCCACTTGCTTTCCTTTTCCAAAAAACCTAATGGCCAGCGATTGATGGCATAGGTTTCTCGACAGGCCAAGGTGGAACAGGTGTAACTCATCCTGGTGGCATGCTTAAAAAAAAGAAATGGCCAGCTGGGTGGCTTCAAAACGTTGATTCGCCGCTAGCAAGGCGTTCTGTTCCAATCCGTCTACCTTACCTCTTTGGAGAAGCCTCAAGTTCCATGTTCCACACTTCTAAGTTCCTGCTGCTGCCACCGTAAACCCGCCTTGTGCAACCAGCTCCTTGCTGTCAGCCATGGCGTTAGGGGAAGATTAGCTGGAGAAGTGAGCCGGTCAAAATGTATCTTTCAACCGCCAGTCACAGCTGCGGTTTAGCTGTGGTGCCATGTGCTGCCTTCTTTCATGTTTTTTCAATGGGCTTTGGCTATCCCAAGAGGGGTGCCTGTCAGCCTCCACAGCTGCGACACAACCAGGTACCCCAAGCCACTGTGACTCTACAACGGGCTCATCCTCAATCTAAGATTAATGATCTATCAAGACCAGGAAGGACCAGGAAGTCCCCTTGGAATGAAAAAATGAATCAATTCTGTGCCCGAAATCCATTCAACCTAGCATTTTGTTCCCAGTTTTGTTTGAAACCTTGAACCTGTTTATCATATCCATTTGCGGCCTACATATCTGAAACCAAGAAGATACTGGGTTGTAATTATCCCGTATCACCCAAGAAAAAAAGGAACCCTAACAACCAGCCCCAAGAGTAAGAAAAGGACTATTAGATGAATTAATTATAGCATCATACTAGTCATCCAAAAAAAATCCGAAACAATGTGGAATCCTAATGGTCTTTCCACTGGTAACATCTTACCCTCCACTAAACCAACATAATAACTATGAAAAATCACCATTTTTTCAGGTATAAATCATCTCTAAATGGATATTCCATCTGGTTATTTAACATAGCCATGGAAAATGGCCCATTTATAGATGGTTTACCTATATTAAAAATTGTGATTTTCAATGGCTATGTTAGTCATAACCAGAGGGTAAATGGAGAATTTCATACAATTTCCCAGTCGCCATGGTAGATGCCATAGCCCTTGGGCACCGTCAATTGCCATCCCACCTCTGCACGCACGGAAGACACCTCTCCGGCTAAAAGGTGGACCTCAGCGGTTGGGACCGCACGGAATGACATACGTTGTGCACAACGAACATATACCCTCCGGTTATTTAACATTGCCATGGAAAATGGCCCATTTATAGATGATTTTCCCAGCTAGAAACCTCCATTTATAAGGGATTTTCCATGGCTATGTTAAATAACCAGATGGTATAGAATGAAAAACATCTAGAATATCAATGAATATCATAGGATAGAACATAATATAGAATGAACGCATCCAATTCTTTTCGGAACAAATAGAATCCAACAATGTTTAAATCCGGAAAAAATGCTTTGAAAGCTGAGGTGCCCTTTTTGAGGAAATTGCATCTTTGGTTCCATTGAAATCTTGTTTCGGTGCATCTTATGGAATGCGAACTCTCAAAGTGCCTGTCAAACCACTAGTTCATGATGAATTCATGATCTGATGCTGTCCATCAAGTGGTGCCCCAGCTTCTTATCCCAGTTTCTTACCTTTTTGCCTCAGCAAATGCACGAAATCTCAACACGCGCAAAGCTTGACATCCACGATCACAGCAACTCTGCAGTGCGAAGTGAACTGCAGAAAAGTATGAGGTCTGTCTGAAAATTTACCGGGTAACCCCCCTCAATTTGATGATGAATCATCATGTTCACCATCAAAATTGATATGAAAATCGATATCCCATACTGGTGTCAGACAAACCTTAAGTTTCCACCCAAAAATCGCAGAAAACCGCGCGCTTTCAGCTGCCATCCAACCATTCGCGCCTTCCAGCTGCCCCTGTGCCAGTCCTCAAACTCTGCAGCACATCTGCCGACAAATCTCCCAGCCAGGCAGCCGTACACGTTGGGCTGTGCTGGATCTGCCTGGCGGCCATGGTAATTTCTGGACACCCCTCTATTTTTAGTGGTAAAAAATGTGGCTAAACCCAGATGTTTCCTTGAGAAGTTCATTTAAAGCATCTTATACCCAGGTGAAATACATTGAACTACTATCACCCCAATGAAAACACTCCAAGCAACCCCATAGAATTGTCCTACTGTCCTGCAGTGCAAGCCATCAAAAAGATTGATAAACAAATTAACAAATAACAAAGATCACCCCCACCAATAAATCAAAACAGATCCTAAGCACACCCAAAACATCAGCCTCCAAATCATCACCAGTCCCAAACCTGGATTTGCATAAGGGGCCGTTGACAACAGAAAATGTTCCATATAGATTCCAAACTACTGGATTAGTTGATGGAAAACATAGAAAATAATCTGCTCAGCAAATCCCAAGATCAGCAGTTCATGGGCTAAACCACCAGCTATACTCGTAGGCCACATTTCATCCCAAATTTCATCCCAAAAAAAACATCGCCATGGTAACCTATGAAATCCCAAATTAAATATGACATCCCCAAAAATCCCTTACCCTCTGGCAATTTAACATAGCCATGGAAAATGGCCCATTTATAGATGGCTTACCTATTTAAAATGGTGATTTTCCATGGCTATGTTAAACAACCAGAGGGTAAGTTTGATTCGCTTTGAAAATCAACTGATTAATTTCGCCAAGCTGCTGCAGCTGCTCCCTGGGGCCCAAGATCAACACCCCAGCCCTGGGCATCATCGGCGTCCAGGTGCGGTGCTCGGCGTCCTCCGGTTCCACCAATAAAGCCCCCACGGGACCAGGGGCACAGGCCGTGGCCACAGTAACCAACGAGTGGAGCCTAGGGAAGTTCTGATGGGCCATGGGGATTCTACAGGGGGAAAACGTGGATTTTTTTGATGTGGATTTGATAGGATTCCGTGGCTTTTACCATGAAGAACATGGGAATAGATGTTGTCTGGAACCCAATTCTGGGAAGTCAGGTTTGCCAATTCTTCTTGTTTTTTGAGGGGGAAACAAACTTCAGGCACCATGTTTCACCAACCCAACAACCGAGAAATCACCGGAAAAACTATTTTTAGGGTGATTTTAAATCTATTTCATGAAATCAGCCATTGGACCCCATGAAATCCCATTAAATCCCATTAATGCGCCAATGTTGTGCCATTCAGTCACCATTTTCCCATGGTTTTTGCCCCAAAAAACTCCACACGCCCCGGACGTTGAGACCCCCGACGAAGCGCTGCGGTCGCAGCCGATGACGTTCACCGCGACGGCGCCATCGGGGCACAGCAGGGCCCAGGTCTCACGCCAGAAACGATGGGAGATGAAAAGCTCCGGTACCTGCAGGATGGTGCCCCCCAGTGATGTGAACGTTGGTTTATAAACCCCATGAATACTATAGTTATATCTGCCATAAACCATAGTGAAATGGGAGTTATTTGCACCAACTTAGCTAACGAACTGGGGCACCACCTTG
>Ga0126342_10013269_pt1 | contig 14620 bp, 11 predicted proteins | sample Cyp1metagenome_FD_92528 | JGI IMG/M metagenome (GOLD analysis project Ga0126342, IMG submission 92528) | Coral microbial communities from Lord Howe Island, Old Settlement Bay, Australia - Cyphastrea 1 metagenome | ecosystem: Host-associated > Invertebrates > Cnidaria > Coral ... | reverse complement strand
CTAATCTATCTAATCTATCTAATCTATCTAATCTATCTAATCTATCTAATCTATCTAATCTATCTAATCTATCTAATCTATCTAATCTATCTAATCTGTCTAATCTATCTATCTATCTATCTAGCTAGCTAGCTAGCTAGCTATCTATCTACCTATATATGTAAGATATACAGTATTCACAATATGTGTACATGTATACATGGATATATTGAGCTATTGTATTGTAGAGAGAGTATCTCACACATGGCCTGCCCAAGAGATAATCAGCGAGCTCCAGGAGATGCCGCGATGGTGGGAGCTTTTTGGCCTTCAAACCTCGGCATTGGAACATCAGCCGGAGGGTTCAACCACCAAAACGTGGGAAAAATATGGAAAAATATCCAAAACACATCCAGAAGCGAGCAAAAGTAGAAGGTTAAGTGTTGTTTTTTCCATTTCAGCCGCCCATGGCCGGGGCGGCCTCTCTACTCATCAATAAACCAATGGGAAAAGGGCATCAGAGCTGGAGGATTCGGCCTAAAGGTGGATCTTGCGCAATGGAACTGGCACGAAACAAACCATAGTGCCATAGGAATATGATGGGATACAACCGGATCAAGCTATTCCTATGGTGACTGCCCTAAAGTCTTTGAAGTCACCAGAAATCACGAGGTCTCCTGAGTTCCCTGGCTTTTTAGCAGTTTTGGTGTCGCACTGCCTGGATGAGTTATGTTTTTTCTCAGAGACCAAGGGGGCACATATTCGAAAGCACGCCTTAAATAGCCTTAAAAAACAACTGCTTGTGGGTTCACAGCTCCTTTTTTATGGTTCAACCATGGTTTAACCCAATTTTTTGGGTTAATTTTACCTTCTGGTAATCCAACCTGGCAATGAAACAGCACCCATGTACGGATCATTCTCACAATCTTTTCGGGTGAAAGCACAATCTTTATTGGCCAATCTTAGAGACCCTGATGCACCACTTTCAGCAACATATTAGTTAGTACTAAAGTGTGCATCTAGTCAATTCACCCAGATTATACTAACCATTTCAATGAATATGTATTGGTTAAACCATCATTCTTGTTGGTTTATCACCATTGTAATACAATTTCCCCATTATGGGTCAAACCAAATCGCACATATCCCACAGCCTCATTTCCCGGAGAATATGGTGATACATCTACTTCTGATGGGAAATGCTTTCCCAAATCATCAATTTTAGTACGATTTTCCCAATTAACCATCCATTTTTGGGTATCCCCATTTATGGAACCCCCCATCTCCTCATTGATATCCCCATTTTTGGTGGGTCATATCGATGACTCGCTGCATCTGACAGCCTAGGTGTCCATGGAAGGTAGCGATCGCGAAGAGGGAACCCAGACCTCGCTTTGCAACGCTTTGGGCTGACTGAAAAGATGGCTGTAGCATGCATCAAAATGGGAATGCATATAGGTATATCCATGTGGGGTATGATGGGTATGATCTATATTTATGTATATTTATGTAATCATCAGTGTACAGTACTATGTATATCTAATGCGGTTTGCATCAACAAAGAATTGGTGAGATACACGAAACGGACCATTTACACCAACAGGCTGGCTGGAAATTCAACACTCCAAATAGGTAAAGTGTGCAAATGACCGATTTTCCAGTGAGCGCCTTGAGGCGTGAGTTGATCCATCCAATCCTCATGGGATGATTTGCATTTCATGTTTCCATCCCCCAAAAAAGGAACCAAGGTAAATCATGAGTAGAATTTTCGTAAGTTCAATTTTAACATCTCCAAACAATTTCAATAGTTCAATATACACATATATACACATAAATGATTCATGAGAATCTTAAATAGTTCATCCCCTAAAAAGGGATTTTTTAGATGTTCTTTTTTTAGATGTGAATAAACACTTTCAAAGGGAAATCATGAGTAAATAATCATCAGGTGTTTACCCTTTGGTAAACATACAAAAAAACGATGGACAATCATCATTTTTAATGGGTAAATCAACTAGTTCTATGGCGATTGCTATTGAAAATTGCCATAAAAATAGTTGATTTACCCATTAAAAGTGGTGATTTTCCATTTTGCCCAATCAACATGGTGATTTTCCATCCTTTTTTTGGTATGTTTACTGGTAAAACATGTCATGGAGCCCCTCATCGCCCTGGGAGTATCCTGGGATCCCCAGGCTCAGCAACTCGGCGCCGGCTGTGGCGCTTTCGCGCACAGGTGTGGTGGTCTCCCTGGGCCATGCCGGTGCCGCTTCACAAAAATGATGGTGATATCAGTGATATGGATTTTTGGTTGGTAAACCTTAGAAAAACAGAATATGACATATGGTAATATGGTGATATGGTGATATGGTTTTAATGGTAAACCTATAGAAAAACAGAATATGACATAAACACATATAAACACCCCCACTTTTTGTTCTATGTATTTACATGTTATAAGCACGATGTAGAACAATCTCTGAGAAAAATGGGTGAATCATGGCTACTGCAACTTGGATTTGCGGGACCAAGCTGTTACATGGATGTACATGGTTGATGGTCAACAGCGGTGGTTGTAAAATGTGAGGTATGCCTCCTGAACCCGATGATTTGGCAGGCAAACAAAATGGCTACCCCGAAAATTCCTTGCCTTCACCGACGCAGTTCAAAGCTGGGAAACCCATCGCATGTTTCATCACATGAGATTTTACCTATCGCTTAATGACCATCATCAACATCACCATCGGCATCAGCATCACGATCACCATCATTGTCACCATCAGCAGCAGCATCAGCATCAGCATCACCAGCACCATCAGCATCATGATCGTCATCAGCATCATCATCCTCCTCCTCCTCCTCGTCGTCATCATCAGCATGCTCGTCATCGTCATCGTCCTCATCATCAGCATCACCCTCCTCCTCCTCCCCCTTCCTCCTCCTCGTCGTCATCATCATCCTCGTCATCGTCATCATCATCAGCATCATCATCCTCCTCCTCCTCGTCATCGTCATCATCGTCATCATCATCATCAGCATCATCATCATCCTCCTTCTCCTCGTCGTCATCATCATCATCATCATCCTCGTCATCGTCATCGTCATCATCATCATCAGCATCCTCCTCCTCCTCCTCCTCCTCCTCGTCATCGTCATCGTCATCATCATCCTCGTCATTGTCATCGTCGTCATCATCATCATCATCGTCATCATCATCGTTATCCTCCTCCTCCTTCTCCTTGTCATCATCATCCTCCTCCTCATCATCGGCATCATGACCATCATCATCCTCCTCCTCCTCCTCATCATCATCATGATCATCAGCATCATGATCCTCCTCCTCCTCCTCCCCATCATCATCATCATCATCATCATCAGCATCATCGTCATCATCATCGTCATCCTCCTCCCCCTCCTGGTCATCATTATCCTCCTCCTCCTCCTCATCATCATCATCATCATCCTCTTCCTCGTCATCATCATCATCATCATCATCATCATCATCGTGATCATGATCATGATCATGATCATCGTCATCATCATCGTCATCATCATCGTCCTCCTCCTCCTCCTCCTCCTCCCCATCATCATCATCATCATCATCATCAGCATCATGTCATGATCTTATAATTTTCCATACTTCGTCAAGGCCATGAAATAGGGGCACTTTCCTCCACTATGAGACTACGCTTTTTCCATCTGAGAGCGGCACAGTGGATATAGCACTCCGTCTTTCTCGAAGATCAGTGCACCATTCAGGGTGCCAACCCACTGTGCCTCGCGCGGGGCAAATACTCTGACGGGACTCACTCTTTGGTATTGCCAGAAAAAACACAGCCATTTAAACAAATACAAAACATGGCCAGAAATCTTATTCATTTCATAGATACAGAGAAATGATAACAGCGATTTTTATTTTGATTCTATAGAGTTCTTTCAAGCTTTAACCATTCTTCCATTCCATTCAAGGTGTACCATGCCTGGCTCAAATATCTCCGCAGCAGCACCACGCAGGTGGCGGCGTCAGAGAAAATCTCGGCCAGCTCGGGCGCCTGGGTTGATCTAACTAGTGAGCCATGCATTTAAACTAAACATATGATTATATTATTTATAATAATAATTATGATTACATATAATTATGATTAATACTTAAAGTAGTATCATGAATTGAATGTTTTTGATTGATGGTCTTGATTTTTCCAACAAGAATCATTCGAATTTAATGGTTTCCATGGACTGTTGATTCTAATTGGATGTGGATTTGCATGCGGCATGCGCCCAAAATCATGAATCATTATGATTTCCCTGGTTGGATGAACTTGCTTGTGATATTCATAACACTATAGCAAATCAGCGCGAGCTTGTCTGGCAAAACGTTCGGCAGCTATCGGAACAACAATATCGACCATTTTACATGCCTCTTTCCATGCGCAATTCAGCCGTACTACTTCAGCATCTGCATCATCATAATCTGGTTGGTGGTATACCTACCCCTCTGAAAAATATGAAAGTCAGTTGGGCTGATTATTCCCAATATATGGGAAAAACATGTTGAGAAAACCCAGTGTCATATTCCAACTGACTAATGGCAACTGACTAATATTCCCATATAATAATAATAAAAAAAAAATAATAATAATAATAATTGTTATTATTATTATTATTATTCCCAAACCACCAACCAGATAATGTAGTAATGATTTCCATCGTCAAGGCGAAATCGTGCTGAGGTGGCTGATTTTATCACCCGGTGCGGTGGGCCGCCTGTGCCACTTGACACTCCTGGCGCACCAGAAATCCACCAGAAAATGAAAGTGAAACAGTGAAACAGCGTTTTTTTTCCACCAAACATCCTTCGCAACATCTACCACTTCAATCCTGCGCAAAAGACATCTGAATCAAAGATCTGAGGTGAAAGCGCCTTCATCTTCTCTGCCGACACCTTCTCCTCATGCTCATCATCCACCTGGGAAAACCGCGGGTCCAGAGGGTTTGTAAATCATCTGCCTGAGATCCAGTGGAGTTGTTTTTGGTTGGGCAATTTGGTTGAATTGTGGTGGGAAACTGACTGATCTTCATGGGTTCCACTTTCCATTTCAAGTGACTTTTCTGACAACTTTGCTGATTCTGCTGGCGTAAACTAGGGCGCAAAACCTGCAAGAGCTTGGATGACTTTTCGATTTGGCTATTTCTATGCATTGTCGCATCGTCCAAATAGGATGTTGCTGCATCTGCAGCCACCGTTCATAAATTCATCAGCCAAACGCATGACTAAGTGTGGTCTGCAACATACGCAAAAAAAATGGGTTCCATGGGGTTTCTTGTACTCTGGGGTCAAAATCATCCAACCTGGAAGATTTCCCCAGCGAATCCATAGTTTCTTTGGGTTCTGATCTTTAAAACATGAGGGCGACCAAGGGACCTACTAAACAACTAACCATGTTGGAACCACTTAAAAAACGTTGATCACGCACAATGGCTCCCAGTACTCATAAATGGACCATATTCCCAAGAGTTTCACTTCACTAGTTCGTTTACCCAACTATAGTGGGAATAAAACCCCATTCACTTGTTCCTAAAATGTCAATTCTGTCAAATGATGTAAAAGAACTGGATCATTTTAAACATGGATACACTGTGAAATAAGTATGACACTTTTCAAATGAAACCATTATGTCAACTGATCTATTGATGAATACATTTTTCGGTTTTGTAACGGCGCCATGGGCCGGATTTGTGAGTTTGGAACCATCTCCATTTGGGTTGCTCATCATTTTTGGTGAAACTTAGTTGGTGCAACTCAGCTGCAGGCTTCACAACCGGCTTATAGTATATTAATTTAATTTTCATTATTGTAGTTTGGCCATGTTCTAGTTTGCTCCCAGCACCTATCGGAATATAAACTCTTTGCCCATATAAAACTCTACAGTTTACATCCATTGGAATATCTTCCAATCATGGAATGTTCTACATACCCTCTGGTAAACTAATACAGCTATGGAAATCACCATTTTAACAGCAAAATCTGCTACAAATTGGCCGTTTCCTATAGCTATGCTAAATTACCAAGAGGGTAAATAACCTCAACCATCAGACACTACAACCCAATTATAATGTTATTAATGCTCAAGGATAACCTAGTTCTCGGAGTTATACATTTTCTTTATGATAAGTGGGCCGTATGTCAATGTCTCAATGTTCGGAGTTTCTCCCAGAGTATCTACATATCGAATATGATGAGAATATAGACTCTTAGGCCATATAAAATCATCTAAACCTCTTACCATCCCATTTCTAACCTATTTTGATGTACCTCTACATTATTATCAACCATATCCTATCATAGCCAAAATATAGTATAACAATAAAACCATTATAACCATCTATCATTATAGTATCTAGGATATGGTTAAAATGATAGTTAGTATCATCATGGATAATCATTAGAACCATCTATATATAGTACTATTATGAGTATAACCATTATATCTATATCTAGTATAACCATTATAACCATCTATATATTATAACCACCTATATATTATAACCATCATTATATAACCATCATCATAGCCAAAATCATATAACCAACCAGGATATCTTGACTATAGTTATGTTATAAGTACTATAATCATCTATAAACCAGAGTTATTGGAATAAGCCACCAATTTTCATAATCAACCACCAACTAACATAGCTATTGAACATGCCCATTTATAGTGGATTTACCCATTGAAAATGGTGATTTTCCATAGCTATGTTAATTTACCAGAGGGTAACCAACGATATCCACATCCCCATCTCCGTATCTCCGTTGGGCTCCCAGACCATCACCACGGTGCCCGCCGCCGCTGCAGCCTTGGCTGCCGCCGAAAGGCGGCGCTGCGCGGCCGAGGCGACGGCATGGCGCCGGGCGCGCAGCGAAAGCTGTGGCACCTGGGGATCAATGGGTTGATCAATGGGAATATCATGGGATTATAGTGGGTATAAGTTATCTCTATATAAATATACATATATATATATATATACATATCATACTATATACGTATATATATATATATGTATCAAAAGTATCCATGGGATATAAGTTTAATAAACATATGTATGTATCAATGGGATACTGATGGGATTCCATATAACTAATGTTATTATGTATCAATGGGATAATGTTCCCCCAATAACATGGGATTAAAATGGAATAATTAATACCAACTGTTGTTCTGTTATATGTATCATACTGATAGGATATGCTAACTATATTAGAATGGTAAAATTATAGTCATATTGGCTTTATCGTGGGATAAATCATATGATAATATGACAAATTATAATGGTGGGAATTATTGTGGATTATAGCGGAATTGCTGGTAGAAATGGATTTTTATTGGGATTAGAGTGAGATAATAGGATAATTAATGGGATAATACGCACAATAATATCGAGGAGACTAATGGTTTTACAACATTCCCATCTACAATGAGATAATATTCCCAATAATATGGGATAATATATGGTCAATAATAGGATAATATGGGATAATATTCTACAATAATATTGCCAATAATAGGGATAGTATGGGATAATACACCCAATATTATATTCCTGGTTTTTATTCATGGCAAGGATTTAACCATCAACGGGGAATTCTGGTTGGGGATCTGTATGTACCAGCGATTTTGGTGTGAACTGAAAACCGTTAGCAACGGGAAATTCTCAGAGTTTTGCAGTTTTGGATGTTTACCCTCTGGTAAACTAACATAGCTATGGAAAATCACATTTTGTTTAATAGGTAAACCATCTATAAATAGGCAATTTTCCATGGCTATGTTAAATAACCAGAGTGATCTTTCAATTTCTTCGGGATCTTTTGGGACAGCAGGGGGTCCAAGCTGACACTACTCCGATCTCAGAGTCAGGTTAGACAAGTGACGTCCAGCAAATCCAACCCTTCACAAACCTGCAGGGACTAGCTTTGTCTCAGACTTTGGAACCTTAACATCCCAATTCAATAGTTCATCACTATCATTTTCCCCATCTGGCCCAAGGTTAATCATGATTTTCCCCATCCAATGGCCATACACTGAGGTCGTTTCAACTGAGCTCAAGACGTGCATGGGATTCATCGTGAAGGACCTGCCATCGGAATCGCAACCTGGTAACCTGGATATCATGGATATTTAATGGGGATAGACTGGGGATATTTCGTGGAATAAAAGAAAATTAACCAACAGATATATTTGATGATATTTGGCTGAGTCTGAAAATGGACACCCCCAAAGTATAGCGATTTGAGCAGGAAAAACTAACGATTCACCGGTGGATGGAATGAGGTAACATATTTTCAGAACCACATAGTACCATATTTGCAGTATAGCTGTGGTTCAAACCCCCAAATCCAGCATGAACACATCGCCCCCAATGAGGTCCTGCGAAGCTGCAAACCATATTTTGAGGCAGCTTTGGTATACCAGAATTTACCGATTTGTCGTAAGAAAAATACCAGAGTTCTCCCATGCTTCGTGGGAAAAGGATACCCAAACAGCCCTATTTCAAAAAGGTCGAAATCTGGGTTGGATAACCCACATACATCCGGTTTCCATCTCCCGTATCATCTTCATACAAACGTCCCAAAATGGCGCGATTTGCCCAGAATTCCCTCAAGTATATTCTCAGCATAATTCTCACTTCTATTATTCCCACTATGCCTTTCCCAGTATGACACGTTTTGGGTTTGTGGCTTTTGATGGTTTAAACCGGATCAAATCACCCATTTTCGATGGTGAAATCTCACAGTTTGAAAAACACTCCCGAAAATGACAAGTAGAACGCACTACACTCATCAACCATCCTTTATCAATTAAAATATGGATAAAACTTATCTAATGTTTTCTCATATCTAATGTTTTCAACACTATATCTAATGTTTTCTCCATATTTTCGGTTAAAACTTACTAAGCCTATATGGAGGTTTCCGTTTCGTCATGGTACCCCAGTTCTCATCCATTTATAGATGGGAATTTCCATGACATAAACCATCCAGCTTTTGGGATCCTCCGTATATGGAAAGTTCCATTTTTTCCATTTATAGATGATATTTGATGATGATTTACCTATGAAAAATATAGAATTTCCCATAAGTATGTTAAATAACCATATATGGAAACCCAATGATCAAATTTCACTAACCTGAATCTTGCGGCCATTTGGGGATGATTTCCGTTATTTATTTACCCAGATATATGGCAGTGTGTCAAAACCTTGTACCCCTGGTGAACATCAAAATAGCTGGTAAATGGATGTTCATCCCCCTAAAAATGGTATTAATAGGTATTGATCTATACCCATATGGACCCCCCTATATCCAGTCCAGGGTCTCCGCGTCAACGGCGCCGGCATCACACTTTGCTCCTAGCCGCTTCAGGCTCATGCTGCGCCGCAACTTCGCGAAGCCTGACCGGTTCAGTGCTGTAGACTATGAGATTTCCAATAGGAATTTATGACATTTTATGGGGAATCCATGGGATTTTATGATATTTTATGGATTGTTTGATGATATTTTATGGCATTTCCAATGAAGATGAATCATGGTTGACAGAAATCATTGGGTTGCAAACACTGGAAACTATTGTTTTTTCTCCATGAATGAATGAATTAATGAATGAATATGATGATGATGATGATGATGATGCTGATGATGATGATGATGATGATGATGATGTTAGCTTCAAGCAATTCTGGGACTAAGCATGTATCTGGAAATCAGAAGCACGCACATTCTGGGGTGGGTTCGGAAATAGAATGGATGAATAGACCAACAACTTATTTTTACATCATTTTTTCCACACCATTTCATGGTTGATCTCGACCAGAAAAATGTCCTTGGAGCGCCAAAAGCAGCTCCAATGTGCAACATCAATTAACAGTCGTAGCCAATCTTAGATATCCAACAGGTCACTACACATCTATTGATGCAATGAATTCAATCCATTAACCAACCGTTCACCCGGGTACTGAGAACAAGGGGAACACGGGAACACACAAAGAATGCAGATCAAAGACTTTTCAACATTTCAAATTTTTATTTCACATGCGTCTACATGACCAGAAACTGATCCTGGACTCTGGAACTGTCACCACCATGGTCTGGAGCGCCCGAGGTCAGCACAGTTCCATCTGCCAAAATCGCAGCAAAAGCAGCGTATGTGTCACAGACCTGCTGAACGTTCCTGAGCTGACCTTGGATTCGGAAGCTGTCACTGCCAAAGTGTCGATTGCCCCACTTCCATCTCCATCTCCTACTATCGCAGCAAAAGCAGCGAATGTGCCGCGAATCTGCTGAACCTTACTGAACTGATCTTGGACTCTGGGGCTGTCGCCCGCACTCCCTGGAGCGCCCCATCACTTCCATCACACCACAAAGTAAACGATTCGCCTGTTGTTGCTATCTTTGGCTGCTGTGCAACAGCAGCAATGGTGTCTCTATCTTGAAGCTCAGAAAGTCGAATAGAGTTTGCTGGATCTAAAAGACGTCTGTCAGGCGCAGCAAGCCTCAGGAATGGTTGCCCCAAGGACTGTCGTGCAGCTATTTTCAAGTCAGCAGTTGTGCCAGAATGCGAGACCGCTACGGTTTCACCCCGTCCACTTGGCAAGGAGACTCGTTTAGCCTACTCTCCATGGCACTAAAAAAGGTGGAAGCGCGCAGTTTTTGTGGTCCAACATCAATATGTTTGGACTTTCTTGGCAACTTATCGCTGGAACATCATTGTTGTCTTCACATCATTTTCCTCTGCAGTTGATGAGAGCCAAGATCATGATGTCATTGTTTGGCCATGTGATGAGAACTTCCGCAAGGTACACAATGTGGAAAGCCCCCTGAGCAAGTATTTTGTGGTTTATAGCAGCCCCCAAAAAGATAGAACAGTCAAATGCTTCTAAGATAGTCTCTTGTGGGTTACTATACCTAATCGTCTCGCTATAATTTACGCAGACTGTAAAACATATATATATAAATATGTATGTATGTATGTATGTCTGTCTGTCTGTATGTATGTATGTATGTATGTATATGTATGTATATGTATGTATATGTATGTATATGTATGTATATGTATGTATGTATGTATGTATGTACGTATGCATGCATGCATGCATGCATGTATGTGTATATATATATGCATATATATATATATACACGTAGTATAAATATGAATGGATTTATGCTCGTTTTTGACATGTAGTACTGGATTAACTGTATACCCAAACATCGGGACAATTGGCGATAAAGAATTTCTCTGGACAGCAGGATGATCATCATCTGATTCATCCGGATGGAACATTGAATGACAATTGCATGGACCAATTGTAGGCTTTTGCCATAAAGTTTCGCCACTTTTGACTTTTCGGACCCACTGTGGAAACATCATGAAACATCATGAAACATCATGAAACATCATGAAACATCTGGATCAAGCTGGACAACTCCAAAGATTTGGCTGGTAAATCCATGATTTTCTATGGATTTTCTCTGAAACATTGAGCCATCCACGGGGCCATCCACATTGGGCCGATTTTTTGGCACCTTCGCAAGAAGTCTTGGTAGCTGAGGTCACGCCTGGTGCATGGCATCTTCTCAGCGCTCCCAAAAACAACGGGTGAATGTTATGGTATCTGATGGTTGATATGGGTGTTATATGGGTGTTATATGGGTGTTATATGGTTGTTATATGGGTGTTATCTGAAAATATTTGGGAGACCGTGTTGTTATATGGGCGAATATGGTGAATGTTATGTGGGTGCGGTATGTGATGGTTGTTAGATGGGCTCTGAAAATTGATGTGACAACTGCTAAATCCCATGGCTCATAAAAACATCATAAAACCATGAAACCATGTTCCCCAATTTGATGGTCATTCTGGAGGTAGTATACATAAATAAACATCTTTTCGATACGAGAATGGGAGAAGAAACAAATCAGAAATCATCGGAACACTATAATATATTTGATGGTCATATGGTCATATATTAATATGGTATATACATTATATAATATTACTTATTGACTCATGGCGTTGTTATTTCTGGCGTAAACATATTTACGATATCTGAGAACACCATCAGAAAACCATGAACTTGGCACTGAGCGACCTGGTAGAAGAAACACACATGGGGCTCACTCAACAAGAGCCACCACTCAACCTCTGCATTCCCATCTCTGATGTTGGACCAGGCTTAGCGAAGCCAATAAAAACTCTTTTGTTGGCCGAAAAAAAGAGATAGTTTGCCAATTCGGACCCAACAGTTCAACAACCGTTCAACAACCACATGGCTATCCCTTCCCCTTATTAGCCACACCCCCAATCGGTTAAACATGGCAGCCATGGATCGCTGTTTTTCATCAAAGTCCAAGAGGATCATCAAATTTTTAACGTTTGGACGTGAGGAATTGAAATCACCATGGTGATCTTTTCATTGATGGTGATCTTTCAAATGGTGAAAATTACATGGTGTTTTTGAAAATACTGAAAATTCAGTCAGGATCTGATTCTCTTTCCAAAATACGAACCACCAACATTTTGCAATTCCAATTTCAGATGGTCAACTCCAATTCTGAATAGCTTTTTATTCCCATGTCTGTTACCCTACACCAAAGTTACCAGAAAAATCAGGGACAATTCACCATTCATACCCTCTGGTAAACTAACATAGCTATGGAAAATCACCATTTTTAATGGGAAAACCCCCTATAGATGGCCATTTTCAATAGCTATGTTAAATTACCAGAGGGTAAATCATATCCCAGAACCATCAGCTTTCCCAGAACCATCGCCTTTGGCACAACCCACCTGAAGCCTGGTCGCTCGTGCGAATTCATGGAGATGTTGTGATTTAATGGGACCCATGGAAATATGATACAAATACAACATGGATGATGTGCATATATAGATAATACTGAATGGGATGGGGAAGTATGTCTGTCTCTCCTTCTCTCTCTCTCTCTACGTATTATATGTATGTGTATACATATATATATATATGCATATATATTGTATATATATGTTGTAATTATTGATGATGTCTCCCCAGTTAAAAGTTTTAATATAAACCAATCCAACGACAGATATATCGACCATAAATCCTAGTTTGACTAGTTCTTACCAATTTAGCTAACTATGGCGCACCACTTTGTATGGGTCTAGAGATTCAGGAGACATCAAAGCCCAAGGACCCTAGCATGCTTTCCTTGGGCTCCCACTTCTTGGGATCAATCTGCATGTTGTAACATCCAGCTTTTCTATGTTTAGATCAAACACGCTTCTGTTTCAATCCAACTTTTTTGGGCCAACACAATCTTTTCTTGCTGCCGAAATCACGATTTCAGTGCCTTAACTAGGAATCTTTCTTGCTTAGAACAACGACCATTTTTGTCGCCAAAATCCTCAATTTAGTCTTTTAACTCCGGTTTTTTCCCCAACAAAAAGACATGTTCATTTTTAGCTGGTTAGTATGCATCTGCATTTGTTGCAAAAGGTTTATACTACCAATATCAAATACTAAGAAAAACACAAATCTGTTGCTAGTTCCTGAGTGCGTATTCAAGTGTTCCTCATCTATCGCAAAAGATTCAAGTGCCAAAAGGTGTGGGATTCACCTGCCATAATCCGACACCATTTGGTCGCAATCCGTCGAGGGCCTGCAGAAGCTGCTTCAGTCGCTGAAGCTGTGGCGGCAACGTTGGTGCCACTGGTGCCTGTCGTGTGGCTGGGGAGCATGACTTGAAGCTTTCGCAGAAAGGGCAGGTGTGCATATAATTTATGATATAGCATTATATGCATACATATATACATACACGTATGTATATATGTATGTATGTATGTATGTAGGTAGGTAGGTAGGTATGTATGTATGTGTGTGTGTATGTATGTATGTATGTATGTATATGTATGTATGTATGTATGTATGTATGTATGTATGTATGTAGTGTATATTACACATACTTAGAAGTATTTATATATGTATATAATTAGCCGAAAGTGAGGTAGTCTTGACCGTTCTTTTTCTGCTGAGGGCGCTGGTCTCTCATGACTATATGAAATTAGTATGATTATGATGATGATTATGATGATGAGGATGAGGATGAGGATGAGGATGACGACGACGACGACGACAACGACGACGACGACGACGATGATGATGATATGGAATTAATGGGTATATGATGGTTTCCTAAAATTAAAATGTATACACCTCAAATCATCCATATTTTCATAGGATTTCCAATTATAAACAAACGATCTATTTTTGGGAACCCCCATAGAAACCCCCCACCTGCGACTGACTTCCGGAGGATTTCGGTGCTTCAGGAGCGTCCACCGGCTGAGCCATCACGTCCTGCATCAAACTCGGGTTTTAAGTGGTTGTGCATACATAATATGATATAATATGATATAATATAATATAATATAATATATAATATAATATAATAAATAATATACTACAATATATAACATAACATAATGAAATAAACTATAGTATAACATAATATAATATAATAATATAATATAACATAATGTAATATAATATAATATAACATAATGTAATAAAATATAATATAATATAATATAACACAATATAATGAAACTAT
>Ga0126342_10013268_pt1 | contig 14622 bp, 21 predicted proteins | sample Cyp1metagenome_FD_92528 | JGI IMG/M metagenome (GOLD analysis project Ga0126342, IMG submission 92528) | Coral microbial communities from Lord Howe Island, Old Settlement Bay, Australia - Cyphastrea 1 metagenome | ecosystem: Host-associated > Invertebrates > Cnidaria > Coral ... | reverse complement strand
TATTCCTTGGTCAGAAGAAAACTACACAAACAGAGCCACCACCTCCAGAAAATAGGAAATAAGGCCTTCCTCTTCTAGAACATAAAAAACAAGGTTTCCTCCCCAGAAAACCGCCCTACGTGAACATGAGTCGGAAGTTCACGGAGAAGCAAATGTTCCGTAGCAGACATGGCATCTGCTAGGCGCATGTTATCCCCCTCCACATCCATCAGGACACAGACAGGCAAGGATGCAGACCGGTTTTGCAAAATTTGACTAAGAGCCAAAAGAAGATCGAGTAGGTCAAAGGTCAGCAAAACAAAAAAAAACAAAAAAAAAAAAGAAAACCAAGAAAACCAAGAAGACCTACTGGGCCAGAGTGCCTCAGACATAGGGTTGCTTTTTTTTTTTGGTTTTTGTTTGCAGCTTTGCATGCCCCAAGGGAAGGATGCAGAGAGTTGAGTCTTGTCATTTGTTTGCAGTTTTGCATGCCTCAAGGGAAGGATGCAGAGAGTTGAGTCTTGTCATTTGTTTGCAGTTTTGCATGCCCCAAGGGAAGGATGCAGAGAGTTGAGTCTTGTCGTTTGCTTGTTTTCTTGTCAGTCAATGCATATGTCAAAACAGAGAATGTGCAAAGAGGAGTGCAAAAAGCGCACTCTGGTGATCCCCTGTTCTGTATATAAATATATAATATATGTATTATATATATATACCCTGAACCCAGGGGATAGCTATATTTAGATACCCTTTTATAAATACATTCCTAGCCTCAAAAGAGTTTCTTTTGGGCCCAGGGGCGTGTTTTGCAAAGGGACGTATTTTGAATACTTCCACATGCTACTATCATGATAATCCCTAAGTAAATACTATCATAAACCCTTGGATCCATGTTTTATCCCTGAGTAATTGTTTAAACTACCATTTCAATCTATCTAAGGTCCTATAAGTTGGAAATAGTTGGAAGATAGATCAATATTTGGGGTCAGGCTTACTACATTACCATCGAACCACATCCATCCATCGCCGCCCTCCATTGGCAGCGTTTGTTTTCAATTGTTTTCCAATGAAGCGGAAGATGTCTTGGGCCGCAATGAAGGCCTGGACCTGGGAAGCGGCTTGGGAAAGGGCCCATTTGCAAGAAAGGTTCCAAAGCTTTGGGTGATGTGCTTTGGGAAAATTATTGTTTAAATATAATTATCATTTTTAATCTCATTGAATCCCAAGATGCTTCAACAAATTGGTGCACATCACCCAGAGCAATTGGAATCTTGAATCTGAACCCTGGATGTAGTTATTGGATCATCAAATCTAGTGAGAGGCCTGTATTGAAGTCAGGCCTTTGGTTGATATTACTTATATGTCAAAATCTCAAAATGCATTTGTTTTGACAAAACATATGTCGCACGATCTTTGCATTCCAATGCATGTAGTTTTCTGGACCATCCCCGACCACAATGACCGCCGACTGCCACCATTTAGGTCCAAGTGGCAGTACCCAATCTTTTGTTGGCTCCTTTCTTTGGCTTTGCCTTGCAATGAATGTGCCATCCCTAAAAGATGTATTCCAAGAGTGGGATGCCTCAGAAATGGTCAGGGAACATATGCGGGTGAGAAGATGCCTGTTCGCATGTGAAGCACGTACCAATGAACCTTCCTCTACTATCAAGTGCGCTGAGCGGAACTTTGAGGTTCTCAAACCCTTAGCCAAAAGGCTTCGCATGCCTGATGGCACGGTGGGTCAAATCAAGGTTCCACATGTCTTGACGCAGAGCTTTGACCAAAAATTCACAAGTAGTTTTTTCATTTATGTTTGGTATTGTTTCCACTTCCTTGAAACATTTTTTGTGTGCGTTTGTTGTTACTTGTTTGGAGTTGCAGAAACACCACCCAGCAACTACCTGCAGCACCCCAAATCATCATCTCAAGGATCAAAGCGCTTTACGAGAAGATGAAGATCCCGCTTCCAGGTCCCAGAGAGCTGAGGAAAGAGGCCAAGCTGGCAAAGGCTTTCTGTGTGTTGATCAAAAAAAAGCTCAACAGGGATCAGCTTTGCCGCAACAAGACCTTTCGAAAGCTCATGGCCCTAGTGTTTGACCCTGAAGAGAAGGAGAGATAGGGTGCTCTTATGTTATACTATATGAGTTATGTATCTTCCAAATGTACTTAAGATATCTTTAGGTCCGTTTGATCTCTGATTTTATATGTGAAATATGTTGTCCATCTCCCTGTTCAGGAGCCAGTCTGTGAACCTGCAGAGCCTTCTGGTGGGGATGAAATGGAAGAGCCAGAGGAGATGGTTCCGCTTGAGGACATTGCTTCCGATTCCGAGGATGGGGCGGGAAGTTCAGAGGAGCATACGGATCCCAAAACACTGGTTGGGGAAGATGTTGAGGAAAATGTTGGAGAAGACGTCATGGATGGGGGATATTGGGGAAGATGTTGGGGAAGATGTTGAGGAAGATGTTGGGGGAGAAGTTGAGTGCCCATCAACCCCACCACCCAAGACATCTGCCAAGACTCCAGAGTGGTTTGCCCAAGACCCGAGCAGCGAGATGGAGTGGTTTGAAGAGGGCCAAGGTGGCACACCCACTCCCCCCAAGTCTCCCTCCAAGGATTTGGAGTTTGAAGAGCCAATCCCCAAATGTGTGCTGATCGAAGATAGTCCCATCAGTTCCAACAAGACCCCAGACTGTCCCCTTAGCCAAAAGATCGCTATGCTTACAAAGAAGTTGGCTGATGCAAAAGAGAGCATATGGCCTGGAACTTCGGTTTCAAGTTAGTTAACTTAGGGGGCATGTTTTTGGATCAAGCAATTTGTTTTAAATGTTGCCAGTGTTTTGTTTTCCTGTTTTTATAATTCCAAGTTACCTCCCCATGTCAATCATCATCAGGAAAGCCAAGCAAGCAGTTCTGGCTGACGAGAGGAAGGCAAAATCGGTTGTGGTGATGGATAGTTTGCCCTTTGGTGGTGATGAGGCTGACACATTGCCTTTGGCCCCCAAAGAGCTAGACCTGATTGCTGAAGCTTTTGACGAAGAGGAGCCAGAGATACCTGATACCACACCCATAGCACCAAGTCAAAGATTAGTCTATTTGAGGAGTTTCGAAACTTATATACTTTTGAAAAAAAAAAAACGTTTTTGTTTTCCTGTTCTTATTGTTTAGCTGAGCTTGCTGGTGGGGTTTTATAATGTTTTATAGTTGAATTCAAACCCATTGTATGGTTCAATTCCTTGTAATTCCCTTGTCCATCCATGCCTGCTAAGGTCTTGCGTCGGGCCCAGTTTGCGCTGAAGGAAGCTATGGCGGGTGAAGATGCTGAGGGGGGTGAGGTTGACAAACCAAAACCAAAGCCGAGAGGTCGCCCAAAGGCAAAGGCAAAGGGAAAGGGGAAGGCGAAACCAAAGTCATGTTCCAAGAAACCCATGCCTGACAGGTGCCCAAATGAAGGATTGCCCAAGGCTGACACTTATGGGTCTGATGTTGGGGTTTGTGGGGAGGATGAGACGGAGCACCAACATGAGAGGGAGGAGGGGAAACCCTCCCATTCAGAGTCCAGGGATGCCAAGTCAGCTCCCAAGGCTGGTGATGAGGTTAAAGAGGAAACACAACCCAAAAGGAAAACTCGAGGCACAAAGAAGGCGAAGGTTGATGACACAAACCTTGAGAATGAGTCAGCAGGAAATGAGGAGCCTCCCAAGAAAAAAACACGGGCAGGAACCAAATCTGATGTGGCCACAGGTGGCACTACCAAAAAGAAGGCTGCACAGAAGGGAAAGAAACGCAAAGCAAACCCTGAGGAATCAAACCCGGAGACACCAAGCCCCGAGGCAGCAGCAAACCCAGAGGTTGCAGCAAACCCAGAGGTTGCAGCAAACCCAGAGGTTGCAGCAAACCCAAACGATGGTAAGAGGTTGAAAGCACCAGCAAAAACCTTTGCAAGGCGAGTTGAGCCAGCATCTGGCCTTGCCAAAAGTAAGTGGAATGCGCTGCGCGCTGCCTTCCTTGACTTCATCAAGATCCGCGTCAAGTATGCATCTGCCCATGAGGACTGATGGGTGCTGTGTGGGTTTTGTCAGGTTAGGGAAAGGTTTGATGGTGTTGGAGGTGGTTGGTGAGTGGTGGTGGGGATGTGGTGTTGTGGGTGTGGGTTGGGTTGAATAGTTTTGGGCAATTTCTGGTTTGATATGCGAGTGGGGCAGGTTAACATGGGAGCTAAAACAAAAACATGTCGTTTTGTGTATTTATTGTTTCGCAACGGTCCTTAAAATCAAGCTGGTGTCCACAACAGCTGTCATCATGTTTTGCCTTGACAGGTCCCAGCAGCTTGAGCCAAATATTGTTACTTTGTATCTAGCTAAGTTTTTCCCAACTGTCCAGCATGATGCTGTTTTGAACTGTTGGGCATATCTCACCACATGTTGTATGGCACCATCTCATTCACCCACAAACTATAAATTATATATTATAATATAATTAATATACATGCGGGGACAAGTGAGGAACACAAGAGCAGTACCCCATAGGACCCCTTTGAAATAGATAAATTATTCAATGGGAAAATGTAATCTAAAATAAGTACTATCAGACCTATCCAGAATGGAAGTATAACCCACTATCTTACCACCAAATCAAACATAAGAATACTATGGTGGACACTCTTGATGGGGATACTCTGCCTGGCTTTTGCCAGGACATGTTCTGGAAGTTCTTCCACAATGTTTGGATGAAGGACCACGAGATCACCGAGGACACTATTGCCGACAACTCCATCGCAGCCGCTCAACAATATGCGGACGAGTTGCCATGAGGATCAAAGGATCTTTGAGTGGGTTATTTTGCCTCCTGCCACAGCTGCTGGTTTAGAGCACCCAATGGTAACATATATTGAATCCGGTATGTTTTCATCCTTGTATTGTTGACATGCTAGTTTATCTGATTGAAATTCTCAAGATAGTGAAGCTAACATGTTGTTTGTTTTCTGGGAGCTGCTGGCAAGAGCTGGGACATATGGCAGCTGCAAATTCTGCATCTGACCTGGATTCCGTAGAACAACTTATCTAAAATCAATCATGCATTCAATGGATGCTGGGGGTTTCAATTTGATGGAAACCACGCTTAGCCTTCCGAAGCTCTTGCAACAGAGTGTGACTGCCGTCTTTTGGGGCCCTGGGATTTGCAGCATCAAACAAAATGTAAGCAAACTGTTCTAGGCTACAGGTGGAAACCCATAAGAAGTCACATGGAAAGCATCCCATCCCAGTTGACTGCGGCAATAAGATCTGGATGTTGCTGCTAGCATCGGAATAGTGCGTAGAAAAAGGGTTTGGGGGGAGGTTGGTTCCCAATATTTAAAAGGAAAATTAGTAACCCACTTTGTGTAAACACTTATTTTGAAATGTTTGGATTCTTGGGCTGGAGCTGCCATCATTTTTCACCTGTGTGTTTGATGGTGGTTCTTTGAGAAAATCAACCCATTCTTTACCACATTCCCCAGTAGTTCATGTAACCCCAGGTGAGAATATAATAGGTTCGGGGCGGTGGAAAAAATCTTTATACCTGGAATTGCTTGGGTATCTTCTGGTTGGGGCTCCCACTGGCTCCAATTTGCTTTCCCTTTCCCGACAGGCCACATGGAGCGGGTGGAGCGCCTTCCGCAGAATTTAGACATCCGTTAGCCTGGCTGGGTTTGGCAGTTGGGCGCATTCGTGGAAATCAACAAAACATGTTGCCAATTTTTGTGGGTATGGGATTTTCAGCCACCTACAGCCACCTCAGAGTTTTCATTTTTTATAGCATTTTTTCTCAAAGCCTGGTGAAATCACAGGTGTGCATCGTTTTTTTCCAGCCATGGAGCCCACACGGAAAGCCAAAATGAACATAGTTTTGGCTCGGTTGGCAAGGATGCAGGCTCCTAAGGCCAGGGTTTTCATTTCCACACATGTTACTTAGCTAGGTTGTTAACCTGTTCCCCCAACAGATTTCTTGCCTACCAACACAACCTTGTTTGTATGTGTTGTCCATAGTTGTGCCACGCAGGCCTTACTCGCTTGCATTGTCCTTCTATGCTCCAATCCAGCGGTGGAGGTCTTCCAGGAGGAACGTTGTTCCCAAAAAAAATAAATGGCCGAATTGGAAATGGCATCAACTAATTCTGAATGATTGCTTTGGGGGAACCTAACATTCCATCTGGTACAATGGCACTCAATCCCATGGGTTACCACAAAAACATATCACCGTTAATCTGGGGTATAAGATGTGTGTGGGTTTGCAATCATGATTTTTCAATAATACAAGAACAGTGGTCACACCTGTGATTTCTCGCTTTTCTTTCGAGGTGTTTTGGTTGTATTGGTCCCCCCCTGGCCCAGAAATTTGATGTAGTGGAACTGTTTGCTGGAAAAGCATGGGTCAGCCGTTGCATGAAGCAGTGTGGCCAATCTGTGGCATCATTTGATATAGACTTTGGGGAACCACTGCCTGGAAAGCAAAATGCTATGGATTTACTCTCTGATGCAGGTTTTGCGCTGCTTTGGCTATCCTTTAAAGCTTACATGTTGTATGAAGTTTGTTGCATTAGTGTACATGATTAGCCACCAAGAATGAACAGGTTTTTATTTCACCATTGTGGCTGGAATGTTAAGGTTGGCGCTGAGTACAATCTTGAATTGCAAAATGGGCAGCTTCCTTGCCGTGATAGCACTGGTCTGTTCTTCTTTTGTGTCAATATCAGCTGGCACACACAGACGTGCCCCTTGGGATCCTTATGGTCAATCTCAAATCCCAATGGTGGAAATGGGAAACCGGCTGGCTGGAAGGAACCTTGTTTAAGTTGTTTTCTTTTTGGGTTGTACCCCAACATATTTTCAACAATATCATTAGTGACTCATGGTTTTGAAACATCTTCCAACATTGGTTGAGAAATGGGTTTCACTAGCTACTTGGAACCCTTCATATCCCCACCAACCACTACTAGTAGCATGAGCACCAGTGTTGAATGGATGTTCTGAGCGGGTCCCTCTCCATATGTTCATGCACGTATATTTACCATGTGTTTCCACAATTTGTTTGCCACCTGTGGGGGATGTTGAAATGGACAACAATTCCGGAACCCTTTTTAAACCAATTATTTCATTGAGCATCACCAATGAAAACAAAAATCACAAATGGTATTCCCTTCTCCCCAGTCTTAAATACCGTATGGTTGCCGAAAAAAAAGATTTAATACGAAGCCACCTTATTCATAAATGATGGGAATAGATCAATTACTTATACTCAACTTGTTTGGCATTTAAAAAAAAACTATCATAGATTCCCCCACCAGTCGTCTTGGCCAAGGGTGTGTCTACTGATCCTCGTGATATCATCCATGGATGGCGCCTGGTTTCTCGAACAACCACGCTCATCAGCCTTGGAGTGGCTACCAGAGGTGAGGCAACTCTGGCGCTGCATACCCAAGGACAGGGTGGATTGTTTATTGCCTGTCAATACAATACATTAATGCAGAAGCTTTCACATTCTGGTTGGCGTGTTGATCCCACAAATGGTTTGCTGTTCTGTCATTGGATCTGTCACCACCAAACTATGATAAACATGTTTAAAACATGGGATTGGGTATGGAAGGGATATGTTGGTTTAAAGTCCCATCAAGCTCCGAACATCAGTCAAAATTTTGTTCCCCGCACTTTGTTTCCAAACGGTTATATTACAGAAAGGTACATGGGTGAGGATGACAAACAGTATGAGGGTAGATCACCTAGTGTAGAAGGGATAAAAACACAGAAACACAACCACACATGATTTCCTGGAAGTATGTGAGCCCTGAGGTGTTCTATGCATCTTGGTGGATGGGGCATTATGGTGCTGCTACATTGAAGCGTCACATTGCTTGGTCAAATTGCAAAACCATTGAATGCCTGAACATGGGGGTCATGGCCAGGGAGGTACAACAAAGGTTGTTCCGAAATGCTCCAAAATCAGCACGAACTTACAAAACGAAAGATGGCCGTAAGGGCTATGCTGGCACAAAATTTCTTAAAGGCACACAGAATCTTGTTATTCCAACTGGTTGCGAAGTGTTTAGTTTATATTATATGTTCCTTTTTTGTTCCCAGACCAGAAACATATAAAGGAATATAATATATCCGGAACCATGTGCGTACTCCATCTAAGGACCTATCCTCCTCGCTTTGCGCTCAAGTTGGTACGTCTGCTTCCCCGTTTCATTAGAAACAAGGAAGCGTTGCCTGATATGGGGCCCCCAGAGCTGATGGCTGATTCTTTCACCATCTTCGACCAAGTTGAATGGGGTGATTGGTGTGACCTTAAAACGGTCTTCACATACTTGCGAGGAAGCATAGACCTTAACCTTGGGGAATGGAGAAACTATTTTCCTACCCACGTTTAATTCGTATATATATATGTTGCTTGGACATCACTGGGCTCCATGGATCTCTGGCACGCAGCTAAATGGTTTAGGCTTCAAAATTGATTGGCAACCTGTGATATATTTTCTTTGGTGACCTTCAAAATTGACAGCCTTAGATCTCTGTGGGTCAAATTCGAAAGCTTTTGGTTCTGATTCAATTCAAACTGAATGCAGCCTCAACATTATTGCTTGGTGCAAAAGGGTCTCATTGCTATTCACTAGGCTTGAGGCATTCCAGCTGGAGCTGGGGACAGCTACTCTGGTGTTTTATGGACTGGGGTCATGGGAGTGGTTTGGGCTGGATGAAACATAAGAGAATTTGATCATTTTTGGGTGCCAACTAAAGGATTTTGAAGTGATTTGATGGATTTTTAGGCAATTTTAAAGATTTTTAAACGAAATCCTCAAAATACGTACCGGGTACGGACTGGTACGTACCGGATCCGTACCGGATACGTACCGGAAATCCCTACCCGTAAGAAGGCCATATTTTACCCGTAAAGGGCCGTAAAAAGCCGTACTGGAATACGTACTATTTCCGTATTTTGGCTATTTCCCAACATAACCAAATTTGGGGAAAAAATTGCATTTTTGACGGAAAAAATGAACATCTGAGTGATTTTGTCTTGGATCTTGATATTCTGGGTCCCAACCACTGATGTTACCCCATCGCTGCTTCCAAAACCAACCCATCTTGGAAGTCTAGGGATCCTGGCTCAGAGTCGCGCAAAGCAACCTGGCAACACTTGGGATGGCGGTGAAGCGTGAACGCCCTGTCCCATCCAAGAAATGGTCTTGCAGTGAACTTAAAGATGGTCAAAAGAACTTGCTCAAAGTGAAGAACGAGAAGGAAGATGATCTTGAAAGCAAGATTAAGGAGCAAAATATTGTTTGTTCATGGTATGGATATGTCTTCTCAAGAACTTGATGGAAAATAAACGACTTTGAATAAGTTATGAGGTTTGGATATCATTGTTATCACCTTCAGTCCTGCCATATGGTCATCGTATATAGTGATTTTTTGTTTCTATGCACCATTCGTAACGCTAAAGTGGCGGGATCCTTGCCACTTTCCCAGGAGTACGAGCGTCAACTTGGAGACATGAAGCGCTTGCTAGCTTCTTAGCTACACAAAAAATGTTTATCATACCAAATTTGATAGGGTTGAGGCTGAATGGCTATGTGTAATCTACTGTCTAAGAGAAAAAATATTGAGCATTGATGGCCACGCCTCATGGACACCTGATTAAATGGGACAACTTTTCGTGTTTTTATGCTTGGTTTTGTCACTTATTTAAGATATCTAAGGCTGAGGGAGGAGATGCTGCTGCAGGATTTGCAAGTCCTGATGAAGACACGCAACCGGCATCTTGGTGTCACTATATTTTGGGGGAGGGCTCTCAAATTTTGGTTGACTACAGTAATGGTGTACAAGCTGTTACACACACATCATATCACAGATAGCACATGGTTTTAGATCAATCTCAGGCAACGGAAGAGGAATTGGCAAAGAAGCGACCTTCAGCTAAAGCCAAATCACAACCCAAGAGTGCTGCTGGCCCTGCTGGTCAGAAAGCAGCAGCAGCCAAGAGTAAGCCAGTTAAGCCAGCCAACCCCCCAGTGCCAAAGGTCTCGCAGAATGCATCCCCGGAGAAAGCATCCCCGAATCCAGCTCCCCACAAGCGTATCAAGGGGAAACAGCCAGATGTTGAAGCCGACCCTTTTGTGATCATTCGGGAGCTTCAAGAGGCAGATTGTACTGGGATAATCTTATAACATTGTGTCAAATAAAGCCTTGTACTGGTTTGTACATGTTGATGAACTAAATCTATTTAAATTTCCCATAAGACCAACTAGATTCCCTATGGTCGGTACCCCTGGAGGCGAACAAGAAAATCATGGAGAAGCTGATGCTTGCTGAGACAAAGTCTTCTGGTAAGACTGCTAAGATGAATGCTTTGGAGACCCCTCCTCCTAGAGTTTCTGGACCCACACCGGCTAGCACACCAAACCCAAAGGTATCCTCTTCTCGTCCCAGCAAAAGTGGTCCCGTTGCTCCCCCACCAGAGCGCCCGCCTCCAGCCACGGAGGGTGCCAAGCAGAATCGGCTGCGTCGCCTTTGCGAAAAGAAGCCGAGTGGACGATGCAACGTTCCACCAGAGATCCACCAGAAGTGGCTGCATGCTAGTCGGGATGAGAGGGATGCAATGATAGAAGAACTTGATGCTGTGAGTTGGTCGAAGGACCGCTTAGTAAATGCATGTAAACACATTGGCAACCAAATATGGTAAATCTTGGGGTATCATCAGTGGCTATGTGTTTTCACTGGTAGATTCAAACATGTATCACCCTTGAATGATCTGGTCATGCAGGACATGTTCATCTCAAGGATGACCAAGACAATCTCCCAGAACAAGAAGCTTTCACGCCGTCAAAAGAGAGGATGGTTCACGAAAGAACAGATGAAGTCAACTTTGAGTTGGTCTGCGTCGCTAGCCAATCATACCTTTATTCACCATCCTTGTCAGTTTTGGGTTAGGTACACCTTTTGTTTAAAACACATGTGAAAACTCATAACCCCTTTCCCCAAATATTAGATATATATGTTATACCCAACCCACAAGTTAAAGATTGTATCTTGTCTTAGTGGTTATCTATATATTATATATGTGTGTGTAACATTACTATTAGATCAAGGGGTTTGGTTTATCAACTCTGGTTGAATCCTGGTTCAACTTTCCCTGGCAGTGCTCTTGCGTCCCAGGTCTTACATCAAGAATGCGGTGGACTATTGTGAGAAGCCTGGCAATGAACGCCTGTGCAAGACTCTCGACTAAAGTATATACATGCATATCTTGGTTCCTTGGGGATTAAACCTGAACATATTCAAAAACTGGTACCAATAATGAATAATCTGAATATCACAACCCACAACAATGGGGTTCAACATGCATCATCCAGTTCAGGGTTAGATTGAACATGTTTTTCTTTAGAGCTTTCATGTCATGGATGACATATAAACAAAAGTTATATTATGTATATGGTGGCCCCTTAAATCTTATCTAAGGCGTGACCGCTACAACAAAAAGCTCAAGAAGTACTATGTTGTGTACCAGGAGGATGAGGAAGAACTGAGTGAAGATGAAGAACGCAGAGAGCACACCACCAATGAGGCCCTTCTAACTTATGCCCATCAGGTATCTCCAAGTCCTTGGGTCACCAGGTTCCCCCACCATAGTTCTTACCTCGGTTCTTCGCACCAGCCTTGGAACAGGCGACGGACACTGCCCTGGAATTCCAGATGCTTGGTCGTGCCGCAGAGGAGGAATCTGGATCTGAGGATGAGGATTCTTCGAAGGAAAAGGATGCAAAGTTGGCCAACAATGGCTACAAGGATTCCTTTGGTAGATGTGGTGTGCATGTGAAATATTGGCCTGAACTATTTATACAATTGTTTTTTTAGTAGAGTCCACCCATCAGCATTGGTAGGAGTACCAGAAGTTCAACACGTTTACCTCCAGCTTGCTGACTCGTTCATCCAAGCTGACTGAGCTCATGTCCTCTTTGGAAACCGAACTTGGAATTGCAGAGAAAGATGAAACGACATCGGATGGCAAACGTGTCGCAAAGTTCTAAGCTAAGTATGTTTGAGCTGCATAATATACCATAACAGCATTGTGTTTCCCCATGGGGGCAGCCCTCAATACAAACGAGCCAAGGTGCGTCAAGGAGTTGGAGTCGTCGATCGATATCCTCAACCAGCAGTACGAAGCCTGCGAGCTGATCAAGTATGATGTCTCAGGTTTGTCCCAGGCCAATCTTGGAGAGACTGAGGAGAAGCAGTTTCTAGGCTTCTTAAAACTTCTCAAAATCGTTGAAACAACAGGCCCACAGTCATTTTCCAAATATCAAACATGGCATGGAGGGTTCTCAAAAAAATATCTTATAAGTCCAATCTCCATAAACCTTGACCTGAGGTTGGTGGTTAAGATCGACAAGCAGGTTCGCTCCACAACCGCAGCGTGCCTCAACTGCAGAAGTGAGTCCATGGAACCTCCAGCCATTGGTCCTCCGGCCAGTTGATCTAAGGTGCTCAAAGGTGACAACAACAGAAGTTGGCGCCAAGAATCTTGAATGCAGCATGATGCAGTTTTATTGGTTACTAAACAAGTACTTTCCAACCGTTCATCCTATCAGAAGTTACAAGTCAATATTAGGAAAGAAATATGTTACTATTTTTATATATGGTAGGTTTCACTATGAAAAAATCATTGGACAAATATATACTGTACCCATTTCCTGCCAAAATTTTCCACTGCTTAAGGAACCTGCTCAAGATCCTGAAGAAGGGCAATGAGAGCTGAGTTGCTCACATGTGTCTTACCTGGAACCTTGGTGACCCACAGATGGGGGTAAACCTCCATTTGGTTTTCTCAAATTTTGATTTAGATTCCAAGCGGCCACGCATAGAGCAGCTTCTATGTGTGACAGTGTGACATGTTACATGTGGTGGTCCGTTCCCACCTAATCTTCAGGGGTACATTCAAACCCAAGGCTGCCGACAATCTCCAACCAAGTAGATTTGCCAACTACGTTTGTTTCGGGATATAAGGGAACCCACTTCAAAAACAAAAACAAAATTCAAAGAAATGATTGTTTGTGTTTTGTTTTTCTTGATGGTGGCCATGGGTGAGAATCTCGTGGGGGTTCATCCACCCCTGGTGATTACATCAGGTCGAGTTCAAGGATGAATGCGTGTTTGCAACAATGCAACATGCCTTATGTGAAACTACTGTCGATACCATAGTGAAGACATGGAGAATGCCGAGAATGGAAAAAATACCGCTAAAATCATTTTCACCAAATCAGGTACCATATGTTCTTTGGTTCTCCATCCCATGCCAGGTCCAAATGATGTGGATCCTGTCCTGGCTGGCTTTGCGAAGCTCATAGCTCATGGAGCCGTGGCCTCATGCACTCGTCCTGCACCGTAAGTTGGCTGAGTGTTTTGTTGGGTGAAGTCAACCTCCTATAGATGTGAAAATTTATTGGCCCAGGCGCTACATGCACACAGGATCCCACACAACATCTGATTGAATCCATTGATTTCCAAAATTAATCTATATGTAAAAACAATCCACCAAAAAAATGATAAATGTTTTTCTCTAGTATGCTATGGGTTTCTTGAGAAAAACATCAATCGGGAAATGAACATAGCTATATACCACATATTCTTACCAACCACCGACTCTGGCCATGGATGATGATGATGATTTGGTGGATTTGCTTTCCTATCAATGCCCTTTTACTGGGAAACGTCGAACTGCTGATTGCGAAGATGGCCAGTTATATCAAAAGCATCTTGGCGGCATGACATGGGGTCTGATTGGCATCATTTTCTACAACTATGGGGGGTAGTTTGTTGGTTTAAAAAACACGTGACTTAGGAAACAAAAAAGTGCTGATGATCAAGCTGATGGTCCAATTTCCGGCCCAGATGATGGGATGTATATGGATTACATCAACCGAAGTCAACCATCTCAAAGCGACCATGCCCCAAAAGCTGCATCTCCTCCCAGAGCGATCTCAGCGCATCAAACCGTTGCCATGGCAACTTAATGCAAAGTTGAATTGATGTTTTGTTTTGTGTTTTTCAAATGCCAAAAAATATAGCTTAATTTTGAAACCTTAAACGCATGGGAAACCAAAAAAATCTAAAAACACTGGTAATCCCTTCATATCCCTTCGATTGCCTGAGGATGATCGCCTTCAGCTGCAGAAGTTTGCCAAGTCATTTTCGGCTGATTCCTTCGATTGGAGCTTAGTGAGACGCATGAATCTTTTGAACCGATGCCTGCCAAGCGGCCAAGCTGCGAAAGCAACTTGTGGCAAACTTTTGTCACATTGCCGGGAACGGACTATTTGTTTCCGTGAGAACGTTGGTCTTCGACTTTGTGTTTTCAAAATCGGGGTAACCGCTAACCCCATCACCCGGTACTTGGACTATTTGGACCAAGGTTACCAAACCATGTGGCTGATAGCTGTTTCGCAGAGTGCTGATTTAATTCACATGCTCGAGGCAGCCTTGGTAATGGAGTTTCACAAACATGTAGGATGTAGGAATAAGGAGGGCTCAGGAGGTGAAGGTGCACTTAATAAAAAAGATAGGGTGCCACCACCTTACTTTGCCTATGTTACAGGGGGTCGAGCTGATC
>Ga0126342_10013267_pt1 | contig 14622 bp, 13 predicted proteins | sample Cyp1metagenome_FD_92528 | JGI IMG/M metagenome (GOLD analysis project Ga0126342, IMG submission 92528) | Coral microbial communities from Lord Howe Island, Old Settlement Bay, Australia - Cyphastrea 1 metagenome | ecosystem: Host-associated > Invertebrates > Cnidaria > Coral ... | reverse complement strand
ATTATATTATATATATATATTATATTATTATTATTATTATGATTATTATTATTATTATATATATATATTATTATTATTATTATTATATATATATTATTATTATTATATATTATTATTATTATTATATATTATTATATATTATTATTATTATTATTATTATTATTATTATTATTATTATATATATAATTATTATTATTATTATATATTATTATTATTATTGTTATTATTATTAATTATTATTATATATTATGATTATTATTGTTATTATATATATATATCGATGAGTTTCAGTTTGTGGATTAGAGGCTTTCCAGGCCTGGTTTGGTTACCAAATAGAAACCAGAGAAAAACCCTTCTGCCACTTCAACTATCAATCCAAACCTCCGATCAGATTGTTGGCTAAATCTCTGATGAATATATGCTAATATCCCTGGCTGGCTGAATCCCTCTTCTTTCTAGCAAAATCTCCCACACGTGGTGCCTTTGTTTGATGGTTAGACCTTCATTTTTTGTATGTTTGCCGATTCAACCTCCATGGTGTTTGGTTCAACCCAGATTTTTTGATGTGATCCTCATCTTTTAGGCTTCATCATATTTTTTGTCTAGTTATATCCCAATTTTCATGGTTAATCTCCATTTCTATGTAATCACTCCCAATGTTGTTGAAGTCCATCCATTTTTGCTGGTGAAATCTGAATGTTTGCCAGCATGTCATCACTGAAATCTCCTTTTTTCTAATGTGGTTAAAACAATAATAAACCATCCCCCAGTCATCACCATAAATAGGTGGTATGGTTACCATTCCCAGTCATGGGTGGTAAACATGACATTGTTTTAACCACACTAAGTTAAATCCTAGTTTTTGCCAGCATGTCATCACTGAAATCTCCATTTTTTCTAAGTGAAATCCTAGTTTTCCTAGTTTTTCTTGGTAAAAATCATCGTTTTCCTAGTTTTTCTTGGTAAACCCACCGTGTTTCCCTGGGTTTTTTCATCATTTTGGTCCACGCCTTGACTCGGCCCACCCAGTGGATCACCAAGGTTTCCGCCGCAGCGCCGGTGGAGAGACAGCCCAGCAGTCCACAGAGGAAGCCAACGAAGTGACGGAAAATGGCGAAACTGCTCAGCGGCCTCAGAGTTTCGGTTCGAAATCACCAGTTTTCGGAAGGGGATTTTTCAGATAACCATTCTGGAAGGGGATTAAAATGATTTTTCAGATATGGGGATATAACTCATATGATCTTTTTCGTATGTGAAAAATCTGAGTGAGTTTATCTGCCCAGCGGTTCAGTGGTATAGTATGTTTACCATTCCCAGTCATGGGTGGCGTGTTTTTTGTATAGGTGGTATAGTAAAAACCATTGTCACCGCTGGTAAAAATGACATGGTAAAACCCATGGATTTCATCGGGTTTTAAGATGGTTTAATGGGAGCACACTGGGAATTGAAAAAAACATGAACAATCCAAAAGGTTGTCATCATGTTCATGTTCCTTCTCACTTCGATGGCCTCTTGGGAAAAATCCCATGGTTTATCCACTTGCATTGGGAGTAGATGGGATGGGAAAGCATGGGATGCATACGATGCCAAATTGTTTGGGCAGGCCATGCTTTCCACAGAAAAAACCCTGTTGTTCGCAATTGGGGAGCGTGGAGCAATGCGCCACATGCTAGTGACACACTATCTAGCCCCCACCCATCTCATAGGGGGGTGGGGTGTGTAAACTATATCTTACATAGAGCCCCCTACATACAGGGTACATACAGGACCATGACCATGGCATGGGGGGGTGGGGGGCGGTTGCTGGCCGGGGCCATATATACACATTTGTCTTCAAAGAAATATCTAAACATTACACCAACCCCGAGCAAATCATACACGCTGTGTGTCTCACCTGCATGGTCCCACGCAGACACATTTAGCAGCGCCACACCTCTCTCACAGCTGGCGCCGAGGGTGCAGCTGCTTCTTCATGTTTGGATACAGATACGTACATACGCATGCATGCATGCAGCACAGCACGTATATATATATATATATATTATACGTATGTATATAACTGGAAATTGATGTTCTAACAATAGAATATGTATATTTTGCAGAAGTTTAATCATCCAACTAATGACTGGGTTGTCTGCAAATCTGGTACCTCAAAATCTTGTATGTTATGTTGCTATCATTTGCCCCAAAATTGCACTCCTCGGGTGGACCCCTTCTTTTGGGACCCGCCACATCTCATTATTGTTGGTTGTATAGCCCATCAGATCCCACTGTATCACCATGATATGCGAACTGCTTCTGGTTTGTGAACTGGTTGCTATTCCAACAGTCTGGATTGTTGGTTGATCATGGTTGATCCCAGTTCCATAGTAGAACCCCATTCTGAAAAGTTAATATAGATGGTAGATCCCCATACTTGGCTGATCCCATTTCCCTCGATAGACTCCCATTGGACGGAGTGGCCCTGGGGGCTTGCTCAGGAAGCCAAGCCCGAAGAGGGCTGTTGAAGCACTGACTGTGTCAGACACATGCCAGGCTTCCTGCATGGGGATTTAGCTGATCTTTAAGTAACAATCATATCTGGTTGGTGGGAGAAACCTACCCCTCTGAAAAATGATGGAGTTCGTCAGTTGGGATGATCATTCCCAACATATGGAAAAATAAAAAATGTTCCAAACCATCAGCCAGATATGCCGCTTCAATCAAGAAAAGTAGGGATTGAGCCATGAAAAATGGTGAGCTCACCAACCCAGAGGTGGATCTAATCAACAAAAGTTGCGATTTAGCAATTAATCATGGTGTCCGAGAACATCAGGGGTGCTTCCCAGTGACAAAGTGACACTTCACCTATATCCTCTGGTAATCTAATCTGAATTTTCTGGAAAATCAACCACAAGAAATATCCATCTAGATACTTCGGTGAGGTTCTGGTCACAAATGATGATTTTCCATTGCAAATCGTCACATAAATCGGTGACATCTCAGTCAAATCTGTAGGAACTGCTCCCAATCTCACACTAGAATCCCCAACAATAGATGGCTAAAGCTTCACCCTTATTTGCCCTTAAACTCCCATTTGTTAATGGGAAAATCATGATTTTTCAGGGAGATGTCTCAGGAATCACCAACTTTTACTCAACTTCCACCTGCACCCAATCCCACCTCCAATACGCCCCAGCCCAAAATTTGCCAAAAGATTGGAGCCGTCTGCCCTAGAATCAGGGCGTCCTTGGTGCTCATGGATCAAGTTGGACCTTCTCTGAAAATTGACCCTGGAATCCATGGTTGACCCATCTCCCCCCGAAAAAAAAATGACCTTTTTTGGGGTACATCCCAAGCGTCAACTAACCCAAATGTTGCTTGTGAAAAAGTTGTACATCATGAAAATATCTCCCACTACATCGCCATATCACCAATTGTTGCTGCTTATAATCCCAATGTTTAAAGTTTGATTGATGTCTATCACTTTTTGTGGTTGGTCGAATCATTTTTGCAGTCCTCCATGTTGTTTTTCGCCCCTTGTTTCTATCCCATCATTAGTTCTTTGATCCTGATGTTTGTTTCTTTCTGACACATATCTCAGTCATATCTCCATGTTGGTTTTTTATATGGATAAAATGGACTACCCTCCGGTAAATTAACATGACGACCCTGGCAGTCATCGGGGTTGGGTTTGATGAGTTTCCTCTATAAAAACTGGTGATTTTCAGGGTCAACCAGTTAATTTACCAGAGGGTATCATCACCATTACCCTCTGGTAAACTAACATAGCTATTGAAAATGGCAATTTATAGTGGATTTTCCCATTAAAAATGGTGATTTTCCATAGCTATGTTAAATTACCAGAGGGTAAACTCAGCAAAAAGGGGTGATGTCGTCCATGTCGTTTTGCAGGTCCCTGGACCGATGGACCGACGCCAGGTCACTGCAAACGGTATCAGCGAGATGGACATGAAACAAAAGCCTCGTGCGTTTCACGCGCGGGGCGAAACGAACTTTTTGGGTCAAAAATCACATGTATTCAAAAATTGCATATCAAATATCTATGTCATCAAAAAACGAAATATAGCGATTGTTTGATTTGTTCATTGATTGGTTCATTGATTCATTGCCGAAGTCTGGACCCATATCCATTTAACCAACAAGAACTGTGGATGCTGATCATTTCCTCCATTGACTTGGCGTGTTTCTCAAAAGAAAAGGTGCCAACTTTTCCTTGACTGCCAAAGGATCACATTTCTTAGTTCACTCATACTTTTTCCCTGCTTGAACCCTCATTTTTGCTGACAAAATCCATTTCAAGTCCATTCAAAATCCATGAAAATCGCAAGATCCCACTCAAACCCCCGAATCCCATGAAGAAAAATTCCCCTGTTGTACTCCCATTTTTCCATCCCAAAAAAACCTCTTCAGTCACCGGCATCACCATTTTCAGTCAAGGTGGCACAAAGCGCAGTAGCCCAGCACGGCACGGATGAAGAGCGCCTGGTACTCCAATAGGCTGGTGCCCAGCCAGGTCTCTAGCGGCTGGCCACGGAGCCAAAGGCAACAGCCCAAGCCCTGGCAGGAAATTCTCGGGGGAAAATCTGGGAAAAACATAGGTTTTTTTATGACAAAACTTGGGGAAATCCCCTGAAAAAATGTTGATGTTTAAAGGAAAATCATCTGTACATGCGTGATTTTCTTTTGCCACGTTTGATTACCAGAGAGTAATATGAATGAAAATAACGATATATAACGAATAAATAAGAATTGCAAATTGAAATGTTCATGATTTGAACAATGATACTGATAATCATCATCATGATGACAATAACACTGATAGACTGATAGTCACAACAACAATGATGGATGGATGGATGAATGAATGAATGATTGAAGCAACGCACCCAAATGCTCGGCAACAAGCCTTCAAGCCCCTGCCAAGCCCCTGCGACAAACTGGTCCTCACTAATGAAACCACCAGTATTCAGTACATGTACGCGCAACTACGACAATTTCTAGTCATGGCCCAACCTCAAAAAAAATTGTTGATCCGTAGAATCCGTAGGTTGGATTCTACATTCCCTTGTCAAAATGAAAGTAAACGATGAGAATAGCCTGTCATCAGTCGGTTGACCCAGCAATTTCCATTCATGTTCGGGAAAGTGATGATCAGGCACGGAAAAATATCAGATTACATTCACATCCCCATGAGTTGAATCAGCTCACCCAGGCCATGCTGAAAACCGCCTGACAGCTACCTCGCAGCAGCAGCAACTGAAAGGTGCCAATGCCCCGCTGGGTCAGCCAGCGCACTAACAAGGCCTCCCACGTGGGAAGTGGTGGATTATGGAGTATGAATTTGGTGGATTTTTCAAATATGGAACTAATCCTCAAGGTTTGGAGTATCAATTTTCTGTTTTGGGTTCAAAAAAAATCGCTATTTCGTCAAAACCCTGGTGCCATTTGGGCCCGAAAATATCTGGGTCATGGATGTTCTTTCTTCCCCCCTTTGTGACGAAATAGGATTTGACTCATCCCCAGATGATTTTGCAGATACCTAGCTGGGATACAATGGGGATATAACCAATAAGATTGAGATGATCAAAAAGGATAACGGTAGGAATGTGTCATCATCAAAAAAAAATAATACAATAATACAACAATGATAGCAGATACAATGTTTTTTTGGGGGCATATACCGGGATATACTGGGGATACAACTAACGGACCAACAAAGATATGGACATAACGGGTATAAACAACCATAATCACTGGGATCGTAGATACTTGGGTATATACTCCCAATTTATGGCCAGCATGGCCAAAGTATCAATGAGTGGGAGTCTAAAACGAACCGTTTTATGAGGATTATGATTGGGGGTATGATGGGGAATTAGTGGGAATGGGGACTTTTTTTTGGTAGATTCCTGGGATATCATGGGACATAGGGATATGATCAATAATTGTGTGATACAATGTAAAACCAACGATATCCAATTTGGAGCGGATGGATCCAAATTAAAATGGCCGTTCGTATTACAAAAAAATAATTGATTTTTCGGGTACCACATTTACGTTCCCCAATGGCGATACGATGTTTGATATGAATGGGATATGTTTTTCAACATCAATCAACCATATATCATTTGAATTTTGCGGCAAGTTGAGTTTGTCATACTGTATATGAATTGGTTGTCCAAATACGGCATAGGATGGGATGAGGAAACCCACCGACATATGACGATATAATAAAGGCAATAAGGGATATGATTTATGGATGGTAATGGGATGTAATCAACAATATGATTTGGGTTTTGTCTGAAAATATTGGGGAAAACCAAGATTTTACTATATAATCATAGTTTTCCATATGTTGTGATGGCCATGAATTCATTTGGTATAGTCGGACAAACCCGTTTGACATCAACAAAATCACTTGAAGTCAGAAGATTTCAAAGACAAATTTTGAAAATGTGTTGAAAATACGGTAGAAAATTTATATCTAAAAAAAAACAAAAGGGATATTATACTGGATCTAGTGAGCCATGAGATCTTTGCACGACACAAGGGAAGTGTGAAATATTAGTGTGACAAATCCATTTTCTTCATGACTGATACAGCTGACCATTGGGTATACCGACCTGTTGTTTGTTTTCCGGCCTGTATTGAAAAGCTGACCGTAGAAACAAGGAGCAGTAGAAAAGAAGCGCATCCTGACGGTGATTGACACGCCAAAGTGGAACACACCGGTTGGTTTTCCCAAAATGATGAGAACTGGGTTTTTGGTTGCCCCAATTTCAGACAAACCCATTTTTATTGCAAGTAAAAATTTCCCCAGTTTACTTCATACGACAATCGGGATGTGTAAACAGGCTACAGTTAAAATGTTTGGTGGTCAGCAACTCAGAACAATCACCATTGGATCATGTCCTGAACGGTCTTAGTTGGTTTACGGAATTTCCATGACGCGTTTTTTGATTCCCAATGGGGTAGCAAAAAAAAACACCGAATCAACCAAAGTTCTGTTTTCTTTTGGCTTGTCAGCGGCATGTCTGCTTTCCATGGCTCAGAATTGCTAAATTTGTCGGCTCCAAATTTTTAACTGATTTTGTGACTAAACATAACACATCGCCATGCACATACAATCACATCATTCCACAACAAACAATTTTTAGAAAAACATGAAAAAAATCGAATTGGGACACAACTCGGTAGATGCTGGAAATCGCGAATGCTGTTTTCATCATTGTTGTGTTTGATGGTACGGCCTTGAACCTGACCTGATTGTGGAGGCGTGCGAAACAAAAATTATAGAAATCTTTGAAAATACAACACATCCAGTTCCACATCAAAACACGTCATCCCGAGTATACCATCCCCATTCATCCCCTGCTTCACACAGTGTCACCCGCATTTTTCTTGCTTTCATTCATACCAAGCGAACGAGCTATCTGCACAAAAATCCGACTTCAACCAGCTACCATAAGCGAATGGGTTCAAAGTTCAATTATGCATCATTTCCACCAAAAAAACTGCTGGGGCTGTCAAAACTTTTGAAAGGGTTGATCCCCCGAAATGCTCACATGTTAGGTCAGCAGAGTGCACAGTCACCTATGTTTTCATCTCGCTAGAGCCACTGATACCATGGTTGCATTCACACATTGTGAGTGCTCTGTACGGCATGATTGGAATGCCACAAGTATATTGATACCCCGCTTCGATTTGAGGCACTTTTGCGACTGAAATCGCCACATTGGAAGTCACATGTCATGGTGGACAAGAGGTGTATCAAGATGAATAAACTACCATTGTTCACAAAAGGCTCCCAAATTGTTTTGGTATCGTCCAGCCACGACAATGTCACAGAAAACTGAATAACCATGGGTATCGCGGCATCGTGCCTAGATTAGATTGGGATAAAGCGCCATCATGCGCATCTTCAGATATTCTCTGTACATTTGTTCTGGAAACAATCTAACTTCCCTAATGCGCTGAGCTCTCAAACGTTGACCTTCAGGTAAGTGATTCTCCAACACATCCAAGTCGTTCCAATCGACACCAATAGCAAGAATTTCAGCTCCTGGACAACGGAGATCCAGGAAGGCTCACATGCTCCCTTGAAATTGGTGTTGAAGGTTCACGTTGAAATCCACCTGTTGGCATAGCACCGGACACAGTTGATGCAACTGCTGGTGCAGGGGTAGTAGCCACAACTGGTTCTGGTGTGTCCATTTCCATCGGATCATGCTCTCTTGGTTCTTCTTCTCCTTCTTCATCACTCAAACCAACCATGTTCATCTCCAAAGTATCGAGTTTTTCCACACCACGTTTCCTTCTCACTATTGTGGGTGGGCGAACATGGCGTGACAATCCAAATGGAGTCTCACGGAAATACTCCTCACCAGAGTCTGCATCCTCAGTTTTTGGCAAGACTCGGTACTGCCGCACGCTATAAGTTTCAAGGTCCCAGTCATCCACATACTGGATGTCCTTCTGGGTCAACTGAATTTGCTCGGCCGCCCAACGCAGAATCTTTGATATCTTCTCGCTCTCTTCTCAACCAGTTTGTTGAAAAAGTAGCTAATGAAGAAACCGACAATCAAGAAAAACACCGCATACAAAATCATGAAGAGACGCCTGTGGACAAAGAGGTCATGAATCAAAATTATGTTATACTGCACCTCGTCACCAGAAAAGCCAGCTGCCAACGGCTGCAAAGCCGAAATGGCCAATGCCTTCAAAGGAGGCTTTGAAAGCTGTGTTTGCGCGTTCTTTGCTCCTTCGCTCAAAGTTCCAAAGGCAATCCTTTGAACCATCTTCATACTCTGTCCCATAGTTTTCTTTCGAAGATGTTCATGCCTGCAAGAAACATGCAGAAGGCTCTCCTTGCCCTATTCAACTTCTTGGTTCCAAGATCGGACATGTTGAACAAAGTGCTCACACTGTCCATAGCCACCATGCTGTTCTTGATCATCAGCTGCAACCAATGAAACTTGGTGTCCACATGCTTAAGCTTTCCGACGCCCAATCTCTGAGCGAATGCTCTGCAAGAGCTAGAGTCAGTGACCATTCGTGTCTTGACCTGTTTCTTCAACAGGAAATTCCAAAGTCGGCTGATGTAGATTCCTTCAGCAGCTCCTCCAACTGCTGCAAAATATTCACTTTCGCAGGAACTCAAAGCAATCGATTTCTGTGTCCTCGACCACGATGTGACTGGGCGACCATTGAAAAAAATCATTGCCCAATCTGAATCAATGAAAATTTCCACACAACCTTCTGCATCTTCAACTTCTCGGCCATAGATGGAATCAAATTTCGTTCCAGCCACCTTGTAAGGAAGAAACAGTGCAAAGGTTCGTGTTCCAGCAAGGTACATGATGAGATGTCGAACTCGGGCACAAGCAAGTCTTGTTGGGCGAGACATGAACTGAGCAAGATGTCTCACTGTGCTGGGTATCCCATCGATCAGCAGATAATATAAGCACAGCAAAGTTCCCATAGCTGATCTGAAACGGTGGGCTTCTGAACTGTCAAGTTCTCCATCTTCTCCATTCCACTGAGCCATATCTGGTGTGGCCTTTGGTTTATATGCACCAAGGTCGTAGAGCTTCACCAACTCATCAACATACTTCTCATGTGGAGCGATCAGCACACCATTGGTTGTGAAGTAGCAGCGCTTCTTCAAGAAACGCACTGGTTCTTGAGGATCTTGATGTGGACTGGGAACAACATCCCCGCCTGAAATAGTGAATCGTTTCTCTATCTCTCCAACCAACCAAACAAGTTCTCCTCTTTCTCCACAAAGGATGAGATCATCCACATGGGAACACATCACCAGGCTCTTGGTTTTGTGTCGAAACAAGCTTGGCAGCAAAGGAGTGCTCTCGAAACCATCTTTCATGTGCTCTGTCAGGAAGTCAAAGAAATGGGCGGCAGCGTTAAGCTGGCCGGGAAGGCACCTTTGAAGAATCCAAAACCCATCAACTCCTGGAACGTGATCTTCGGGTTTCCACCACTGCGGAACTGTCACGACAACGCATTCACGCCGAGGGACAAGGAGTAAGACATCTTTGATGTCCACAGAAGAGAGACATCAGCCGTAGATCATGTGCAGCAACACCACCAATCGGCTTCCAATTCCAGCTGTTGGTGCGAAGGTCTCAGCTGTGTTCGTGGAATATCCTTTGGACCTCGTGCACAAATCTACACCTTTCCATCCTCCTCTGTACCGCCATCAAAAACTGACCTTGTTGGCAGCACCACACCCTTCTGCAGCTCTTCTTCTGTAGGATCACGCAAGACCTTCGTCTCTAAGAGTCTTCACAGTTCTTCAAAGCTCGCAGCAATCTTCACTTCCTCCAATTGCTCTGCAGAAAGCTTGGGAGGTTCTCCAACTGATTCTGGCTCTTCTTGGGTTTCTTCTTCAATGTCATCTGCTAGGATCTCATCATCCCTCCAAAAAGTCCAAAAACCTCTGCTTCCCAGAGTTCGTCATCAACGTCTCCAACTTGCAAAGCGTTTCCAGCAAAATGTGGCGGACAGAGACCTCTCGATGATGGGCCGCTTTCAGGGCTGGTACGCGGTGCTTTGGTCACTGGTTCTGCCAATGAGCTGCCATCCAATAGAGAGCTGTTCTCACCTGAGTCGAGCAGTCTTGCTGGGAACAAACTGTTGACCTTCTTGGTTTCTTTTGCTCTCGGTGTGCTCTTAGATCTCTGCATCCTCCTCCTCGAGATATTCTTTGGCACATGTTTGAACGTCAACTGTCATAGTCAGTGACTTCATCTCCAGCTTTCTCAGGGTGCCCTTCAGTCACCGTTTGAGGAGAAAACTGGGGCATCAAACAAATCGAACCATCATCTTGCGCATCTTGTGCTTTCTTGCGGAGTCGTCTGGAGTCACAAAGCTGGCACTCTTTCAACTCTTTCCCCGATGGAAATGAGGTTTCAGCAGGTGCCGACTCTGCCCGACTCCAGCAAACACTTCGACTAAGGACATCAAAACTGGCACAAAAGTGTGGTAAAACCGAAATTTTGCATCTCCAGCCTTCTTACGGAATCTACTTGAGTCATGAAATCGAAACTCTTCGCCCAATTTTCATCTAGTTTTAAATATATGTGGTTCTTGAACCGGATGATACTGAACTCTGAGCGGACTCTGAGACGGCCTGAGAACTCAAATAGGTTTTTAGTCTGTAGTCTGAGACCAAGCGGTCGTCAATGTGACCAAGTTTGGTCCCTTTAATCAGTCTGAGTCCCTAATTAGTTGATTCTTCTTGAATCGGGATACTGCAGCAGGTCTGAAGGATAGTCGGTTGGCTTTCGCCTAGTCTTTTTGTTTTTGGGCCCTGGCCCCTTTGTTTGTTGTTGCTTCTTGCGGAACCAGAATACGCAGATCTTGTGCAAACACAAGAAGCGGCGCAGCGGTTCTTTTTCACAGCTCGGACTTGAGCCAAACCACACAGGTTTGACAGCTCAGCCACTCTTCTTCTTAGAAGAGTTCTGCAGAGTAAAACACAGTGACACCCAAACGTTTTCAAACTTCTCAAACTACTTCAAAAGAGTTCCCAAGCTTCCAAAAACGTTCTCCAGCTTCTCCAAAGTAAAACGTCTTCAGCTCAAACTCACAAATAACCTACAAAACTCCTGCCAAATAAGTTCACAACATCAAGTTCCTAAGACATGGGTCAAACAACATCCAAAAACACCAAAACCCACAAAAACAAACGAAAATCCATCTGCAAGCTCTTCCATGCACAAACTGGTTCCATTTGGTTCCAAATTGGTTCCTACCTGGTTCCTATAGGTTCCTATGGGTTCTATAGTTCAGAGATCGGTTCCTACAAACTTAAAAATGGTTTCCTAACTGTTCACATGCACATGCATTGTTCCAAGATAGGTTTACAGATGTTCAAGTAGGTTCAAGGTGGTTCAGTACACTGTACATCCTCTCACCAAACTCTCACACCCCTTCTTGGACAGTAGTGCTGTACACCGAAGTACCTATAGACTACCATACCGTTTGCAAGGCAACTAAGTTCTGAACTTCTCCAACTAAGTTCCAGACATAACCAATTAAGATCCAGGTTCCAACAACTAAGCTAGGAACTAGCACACAGAAAACTCGAACCTCTCCTGGGTTTAAAGGTGCCCTCAGATAGATGGATATTTTATGAGACAAGAGTCTCTTTGGCTCCATCTTTTGATCATCATAGGGCAATGGCAGCGGAACAAAGTAGACCAACTAAACATACCCCATAACCATCTTTCTGAGTAACCCATGGTGTCGAAACCTGAGCCCACAACTTCTTCACAAAGTTTTGTTTGAAAACGTTTGTCGTTTGGAAACCTTTGTATTTGAAACTGTCTCACGTTTGTCATCATCATCTCATCTATGTAAGGGGAACTGGCACCAATGGTCTGTCCTCTGGACGGGGCCTTGGTGTCCAGACTTTTGGGTATTGGGATAGACCCCCAAAGGGTACCAAGCGTTTAGCCCTCTGGTCTGGGACCTTGGGAACCCTAATCCCCCAAAGTAGGATCATAAAAACAAAACCCAAACAACAAACTGAAACATCGTTACAAATCTGTTTTCCAAACGTTTGCAACTGGTTTCCAATCTCTTGGAACATTGGCTTCTAGACTTCATCGGCTCAAGAAGTCTCTTGGAGGTGTTGACTTCTGAACCCTTGGCGTTATCAGCCAATCCTGGTAGCTGAGCTGAGCACTCCCTTTTTCCAAAAAGACAGCTGTGGGTCTCATCCCTTAAGGTCTCAACGATAATGGCAGATCTGACATAGATGAAAGATCCTGGGCCCACGGCCTAAGTATTGACAATCCTCTCGATGAAGTACCCTGCCCTGATGGGCTATATGAAACTCCAGGCTACCCCATTCTGTCTGAGATGCTGTACTTCGAGTTGGCCTCCTGGAAATAGTGGTTGATGAAGGCTGCTCACAAGCATTGATGCCCTTCTCAACGTTCTGACCTGTGTTGGTCCTCTGACGTTTGACTTCAGCATAATCAGGTGAAGCATGACCACACACCAGACCAGGAGTCCAAGCCACAAAGATTGCATTGGCAAGCCACATGGCACGCCCAGCAACGAAGAACAGATGAACAAAGATTGACAACACCTTGGACCAAAACTCCAAGACACAACAGTTCAGGAACAGTCCAAGCCAAGTTCAAGACAAACTCCAAGACCAAGTTCCAAGAAGATACAACTGCAAAACAACAACATGTTACGATCCTCAGCTGCAGGGGTTTTTCATATGGCAGTGCCATCTTTCTAGACCCCTTGACAGCTACATCATTGGATCATCAGCATACCTTAGTTCAGATAAAACCAAAATGTTCAAGACACTCACAAAAACGTTCAGGGCAATCCCAAAACAGAGCAGTGAAAACTGTTGACAAGTTGAACTGCAGAACGTGGCAACCAAACTGAAAGACAGTTGCAAAGGAGCCCAATGAGTCCACATGTGTCCAACTGAATGCAAATGACATCAAACCAGCTACTAGTTCAAACAGCAGTTGACATCAACTTCACAACAATGAAAATGAACATCAAATGAACTGACATCACAATGAAATTATATAAGATTTCAAAAGTTTCCAAGTGACAGTAAACTGCAAAACATCGTAACCGCTTCTGCAGTGCATATGGACGGCTTCTGGAAGTTGGACAGCTTCTGCAACCCTGTTCTGACAGCTTCTGTTCCTAGACAGCTTCTGTTCCTAGTCGGGGAGGGTCACAAATTCTTTTGGGGAACGGCTTCTGTAAACCCTGGAGTGCAAACGCATGTAAATAGTCACGCCAAACAAAAAGTGCAAAATTGAAATGATGAAACTGACTACAATGACATCCACAACAACTGCAAGCTGCGAATGCATGCAAGCTTTTGCACACCATTTTCTGGCTATCGGCACAGATGAGATCAGCAATGGCTTTCGGAATGGATACGTCACAATGCTGCACAAGTCCTCATGTGTCCAAAGTCCGTCCATAACTTCAGCATCAAAAACGCACTCCATTCCATCGTTTGGTTCATCGATACCTCGTGTCACACCTTTAGGCCTCTCAGACTCATCCTCCAAGACAGGTGGCATGTCTTCGTTTTCAGCTGGTCGTTTAACCCCTCTAGAGTCACTGCTAGTCTGCTAGTCCCAACAGAGGTGTCACCAGAAACTCCCGTGGTTTCAGTTTCAGGCCACGCTTACGCGATGCACGCGCGGCGCACCAGACGCGCTAGATGGGCCCACATCACCCATCGCATCATCAAACGCAGGTTCAGAAGTCACTACCTCCTCATCATTGAAGATACTTCCGGGAACGGGCACAACATCCTCACCTTCACCTGCATCACCAGGGCTACTTGGGGAAGGCACCGGACTGTCAACGACAGGACCACGCGGACGCTCCTCAACTTGCGCTCCCTCTACAACGGGTTGACCTACACCCAACTTAGCATGCTCTTCTTTCAACCATTCAACATACGCACGACAGCATCTGGCGCTATGAGACTTACCAGAACGACCAAGACCAAGTTCAAGGTTCTTGCACGCTCCACAGTTTGGGGTATACAGACCATGTTGCTCAAACCAACTGTTTGGGGGACCAGTCCTAGGGCAAGTT